>ENA-ORTV01000225-ORTV01000225.1-human-gut-metagenome-genome-assembly--contig:-NODE-225-length-72369-cov-9.973657_pt1 | contig 72369 bp, 66 predicted proteins | sample MGYA00241915_ERZ509194 | MGnify/ENA primary metagenome ERZ509194 (study PRJEB26280, sample SAMEA2338810) | human gut metagenome | biome: human gut; feature: human-associated habitat; material: faeces... | reverse complement strand
AATGGAAATCCGCAGGAACCACCATGTGTATGACATAAATCCCGTATGCACTTATCCGAGAATAAGAATAATTCCCGAACTCAAGCGTAACGGCTTCAAAGGTGATTTTCACAATTTCCAACCGTTTGACCTGTTTTGTGAATTGTTGAAGAACAACCAAGCGGAAACGCTGATGAAGACGGGGCAATACAACCTGCTAAGTTATTTCATACACCATCCGTCCAAAAGTATCTCCACCTATTGGAATGCCATCCGCATAGCAACCCGTAACGGCTATATGGTAGGCGATGCAGGTATATGGTGCGATTATATCGACCTGCTCCGCTATTTCGGCAAGGACACACACAGTCCGAAATATGTTTGTCCTGCCGACGTGAAAGCCGAACATGACCACTTTGTGCGAAAGAAAACGGAACGTTTGGAGCGTGAACGGATTGAAGAACAGAAACGCAAGGCATTAGAAAATGAACAGCGTTTCCAAGAACTCAAAGGCAAGTTCTTCGGCATAGCCTTTACAGACGGTACAATCCAAGTACGGGTATTGGAGAGCGTATTGGAATTTTTGGAAGAAGGAACAACCATGCACCATTGCGTGTATTCCAATGAATACTACCTCAAACCCGACAGCCTTATACTTTCCGCCTGCATAGACGGGAAACGGGTAGAAACGATAGAGGTGTCGCTCAAAACGCTGAAAATCCTGCAAAGTCGTGGCGTATGCAATAAGAATACCGAATACCACGAACGCATCATTGAACTTGTAAATAAGAATAAACGCCTTATCCGCAAACGGATGGCTGCATAATCATAAAACAGATAAGAAGAATATGGAAACAGCATATAAAACGGTAATAGTAACATTCGGTGAAAGCATCGAGGAACTGAACGGCATATTTGATACTCCCCAAACATGGGGAGCATCCACCCTCAAAGAGTGGATAGACTACTATGAAACCACACGATTCACGCAAGTTGGCGAGAATAGGGCGGTAATCACTTCCGAATACAATATGCCATTCGTTATTGAGTGGTTACAGCGACATACACCGGTAACCATACAAAGGGAGGAATAAGCCATGTACACATTATTCATCGGTTTTCGGAAGATAGACGTATTCCCAAGTATTTGGGAAGCCAAGAAATTCGCATCAGAGAGTAATTTAACAGGAGTTTTCACCCTTTTGGGTGAAAACTACCGTGACAGTTGGTATAAATTCAATCAGTAAGAAACATGAAATCATCAAACAAAAACGAAGTATCTATCAGCCAAGCAAGGCAAAAGAAGTGCTGCTATTATAAGAAAATTGTAAAAAGGCATTTGAACGATATAAAAGAGAGTATCAAATCCTCAAAGAACAACATGGAAGAAGATTTTTACAAAGGTCGGTATGCCGTACAATTAAGCGTCTATGCAAGAGCGTTGAATGTACAGGAAAAATATTTGGAGAGGTTTATTTAATCACAAAAACGAATAGAATAATTAAAATATAGCTTATGAAATCATTGAACAACAACGGAGTATCCACCTGCGGGGCAGGACAAGAGAACTATGTATATTTCAACCTTATGCCCCGTTTGCGCAGGAAAAGCAGGTATTGCCAATACGATTACCGCCATGAAGAAGACGGTGAGTTATTCTCAACAGTTGCCCCTACATTGGAAATATGCAGGCAGCGCAGGGATGAATGGTTAAAGAACAAGGAGGGCAAATAATGATAGCAAAGACTATTTTAGAACAGATAGGTGGCGGAAGATTTATAGCCATGACGGGAAGCAAAATTTTCATCGATTTGGGAAACGGGTTACGGATGAACCTCACACGGAACAAGACCTCTGCCAACAGGCTTGATATTCTTCTCGATGAAGAAACAGACACTTACATCATGAGATTTTACCGGCACTCATTCAGCAAAAAAACGCTGGAGGTAACAATAAAAGAAATTGCACGCCATGAAGGTGTCTATTGTGATATGTTGGAAGAAATGTTCACTTCTGTTACAGGATTGTACACAAGACTATGAGAGTACGGGCGGCGGAAAACCGCCCGGAGCTACTTTTGACAGTGAGCAAAGCGGCACAAAAGTAGCCAAAAAGCCCCTGTGAAACCCTCTGAAAATTCAGAGGGTTGTTTTTTGTGCCGTTATTATTGGCTGGTGAAACGGCAAATTCTTATCTTCGCACTACCAACGATTTACAGGACAATAACATACGGCATTTTATGGCAGTAAAGAAAGCGATATTGGAGAAATGGATGGTGGCGCAGAAGAAACACCGCTTATCGGACAAGCATGTGCAAATGGCACGCGAACTCGGACTGAACCCCGACAAGTTGGGGAAAATCGACAATCATCAACAGGAAACATGGAAAGCACCGCTGCCCCAATTCATTGAAAAAATCTACTTCAAACGCTTCAAGAAAGAAGCCCCCGAAACTGTCAAGCCATTAAAGGAAATCATGGCAGAGCAGGAGAAGAAGAAAAAAGAGCAGAAGAAAGCCAAGGACGAACATAGGAAACTCCGTGATGAAGCGGCTGTAAATCCCATAGTGAACGAACCGGACACTTCAAAGCCACTCTCCCTGTCTGCTAAACTCAAACTGATGAATGAAAAGCCCAAAATAAAGGTCAAGTTAGAGGGAGGGGAAAGCCCTGATTCCATTCTTTCAAAGGAGGCTCACATCTTTGATGAAGCGTTTGCTTTCTATGAAAAAGAAAGTGTTACGCTTGCCGAGTTGGGATTTATCCTAAAAAAAATACACCCCCGATACAAACCACGCCGCTATGGTTGCAAGACATTAAGAGCGATTTATGAGAAGCTGGATAAATACGAGATTTTAGAAGAAGCAAACGGACTTGCTGTGCGCAGGAAACTTTGTGATAAAGCGGATAAGAACCCCGTAGCGGACGAATAAAAGCCCTCCATCGTATCACGATGAAGGGTTAATTGTATTTTGAGACAAGCATTATTCTGTAAGTATATCCGCATCCGCCTCCAGCCCGTTGGTGAGAGTGACATAGAGCCTGTCGCCCCGTCGCTCCACGTGTCCGATATTCTCAAAAGGAGTTATAATGGGCTTCTCACCATACAAGCAGCATAACAGAATCCCCTCCTTGCAATAACGGAACCCGTCTATATTGTCAAAAGGCTGCAACGCCTGTTTAGCAGGACTGTCATTGGCAAAATAGTCAGACAAAAGAGCAAAGATGTTGATTACCGGTACGCCTTCCTTTTGCGCACGATGATAAAAAACATCGTTGCGCCCGTCATCGTAGCATGCCATTTGCGAGCAGTTGGCAAGCAGATAATCATTCAGGTTCATATCCGGTGCGGACTGAACCGCAACCAACTGAATATCTCCCTTCTCGTACTTGAATTGCCGCACAGCCTCGGCTGCTAACGTTGCAAAACCATCCGACATATCGGATAAAAACATTCTGAACCCCTGCTTATAGAACGAAGCGACAAGCAGGTACAGTTCCGTTGATATGACATTCAGCAAATTCCTGTCATCTCTTCCTGATAGCATCTCTGCGATGGAGCAGCTTGTAAAAGCTACTGTTTTTTCCTTGATAATTTCCATCTAAATTTGGTTTTTAATGTGAGATGTAATCTTGCGGAGAACCCGCCTTCGGATAAAAAAGAAGCACGGCACTCAACAAGTTCTCTTCTCTGGTACGACCAAGCACCGCGCAGTCAAACAAGTCAAGCCCGTGCTATGTGGATATAGCACTGACCCTCCTTGTTTATTTTGACTGCTATAAATTGGTCGTTTCGAGAAGACAAATAAACAATTAGTGTTCAATATTTATATGTAAAATCCTTATGTATTACCTCATAGGCTATTGCTTTTTAATGATTCTGAAAGCAAAGTTAGTGAATAGTTTCCAATTACAAAGAGTATAAGGCTTGATTTTACTGTATTTGCCTGTACCGCTAACTTGTTATGAATCAAAAAAGCCAATCCTAACATGGTAGAATTGACTTTTTAAATTTGGCTTTAGAGAATGAACATCATTCTATTTCTTCGCCCCACAGTTCCTTGTCCGTCGGAGCATTCTTTATCTCATACCCGCTCCATATCAAATAAATGAGCAGGATTACGCCATATCCAATCAACCACCCGGTCATAATGATGTCCCCTCATTTTCCTTATCCGAATCATTCTGAAACGAGAAGCTCAAATCAAACCTTTGTCCGAAGCTGTCATAGACTGTTACGTCTATGGCTTGCTGGTCTGTACTTTCAGAGGTATAGTAGAGCCGAAACGTTTCTTTTTTCAACGGGTAGAAATCATTCGGGGCAAACACGGTTCCGTCATCCATCCGCAGACTCCCACGTCCGTCCGGTTGGAAATAGGAAATGAAGAACTCCGTTTCACGGTAGTTTCCCGACTTGTGCAGTTGAAGACGTATTTCAGCCGTTTCTCCCTGTTTGATACGTTTCTGCACAGGCATGGTCGTCAGTGAAAAATCGTATGCCTGCTGCACTTCAATCTTATCATCGCAGGAGGTAAACAGCATCCCGACGATTGACAGCATAAATGCTGATATTAATAATGTAATTTTCATGGTTGTACTAATTGATAATGAATTTAATTCCTGCCCCGAATGTGGCGTGAAAATGTCCTATACTGCTGCCCCAAAGCGCCCGTTCCCGTGCATGGAGCGACAGCACTACTTTATCCGAGAGGTATGTTTCCAACTCCAACGTAATTGCGCCCCCGTAGATGAACGCATCCTTATTGCGGAGCGTTGCCCCGTCGGGCAGCAGCTTATCCCCCCAGCGGCTCGTTTCATATCCGGCAAGAGCGGAACCACCCAAAGAGAGAAAGAACGTTTTGGAAGCATCGGACAATACTTTCAGATAATAGCCGCCCTCCGCCGTAAACTGCGCTTTGGGGATATACAAATCCTTATACTCGTATTGCTTGTTCAGATACTCCGCCCCGAACACCCAGCGATTGCCGCTTTTGGTATAAGTCGAAAGTCCGACACCGAGATAGTAGTTTACGGGCTTCTGCACTCCGTCCACGAAGCCGCCTTTCAGTTCCACGCTACGCATACCCGGCAGGCAGCGTTGGGCGTTTGCCTGCCCCGTAAGGGCAAGCAACGCTACAACTATGAATAGGTATTTCTTCATCTTACTTCACTTTCAGTTCGTTAATCACTCTGGCACGCACGATGTCCTCGTTCTCAATCACAAAAGACTGATGGCGACCGCCGGATTTCTCGTGCAATTCCACAACCACCTGCTTGTCTTCGGGAATGGTGAACTTCTCCATCGTGAAGATGGTGCGCTCGTCCTTGTTGCCTGCCACACGGGTGGCGTAGTTATAGGCACGAAGCGGAAAAATCACCTGTTCCTGAATGGCTGTCCTCTTGGCGACCTTCTTATCCACGATTTTGAACGTGATAAAATCAACATCGAACGGCACGTTGGACGAGTTCTTAATCTGCGTATGGAAATACAGCAGCCCGTTGTGCGTGTACATCCCACGGAGCAGGTATTGGATGCCGAAAGACTTCGCCCCTATATGCTTGATTTCACGCTTGTTGTTCTTGTGGATGGACTTCATAATCAGATGCACCAGCTTGGGGGATTCGCTGCCCAACTCCTGCAAATAGATGTCGAGAGCGTTGTTCGGGCGGTTTACCGTACTGCCGTCATGGATGAAGTCCTTCATTTCCACATTCAAGAGTAGCGGTTCGTCCGCATACTTTACATTGAAGGTGTAGAACGAGCCGCTTTCGGTAATCACCGACAGGTTAGTTTCCGAACGGAAATTTTTCACCGTCGCCTTTACGCGGATAACGTTCTCCGCACCGTCGGCTTTCCCGGCAATCAGGTTGGGCGATCCCAAATCCACGTAGCGGACTGCCGAGGGGAAAATGACGTGTACCGTCTTGTCATACGTCACTTCCAGACCGTAGGGCGGAATCATCCGGTCAAAGGTCAGTTTCTTGGTCAGCCCTCCGTAGTTGTCGCCCGACATTTCCTGCGGATAAGTGTCCGCTTGGAAAGTTACGACTTCCGTTTCCGGCTGTTCCGCATTTTGTGCGTTCGCACCCATTACGCCCAGCATCAGGGCGATAGCTACAATTACTTTTTTCATTTTACTTTGGATTTTAGTGGTGGGCAACATTGCCCGGTTATTAAATTGGTTTACTGTTTCTTTTGGTAAAGCATCAGATTATATCCTGCCTTGAGATGCACCTTTACCGTGCGCATCTTCTTGGCTATGTATTGCGATGTGCCCTGTATCGCTCCTTTGCCGAGGTCGGTCAGCAGTTGGTCGCCTGCGCTCTGCTGGTTCAGGTTGATGGTCGTTCCGAGATTACCGCCCAGATTGGCGGCTATCTCCTTGATGGCGTCTATCTCCATCGAGCCCGGAATGAAGATACCTTCCTGCCCGTCGCTGTCGATGACCATCAGCTCCACCGGGATAATCAGCCCCCTGTATTCCAGCGAGGTGATGGAGATGCCAAGCCGTTCGCCTGCAATCTTTCCCGACCCCGTGACAAGTGCGTTCTTCGGGATAACCGTTTCGCCTGCCCGCATCGGTTCCAATAACCGCAGCCGCACAGCCTGCCCGTCCGTGATGGTCTGGTTGTCGTGGATGCACGCCCGGATGGTGTTCTTTTGGGCTTGTCCCGTCGTGCCGACCGCCGTATGGAAACCCATGTTCCGCTCTTGCGAGTATTCGGCAATGAATACCGAATCGCTCATCGGCTGTGCCAGCCCCGACACGACCTGTTCCCGTACTTCCCCGATGGGGTTCATCTGCGCCTTGCCGTTCCTGTACGCTTCGGGCTGTTTGGTTTCGTTGGAAACAGTCGGGGAACTCCCCGGCTGTCCGGTGAACGGCTGTCCCTGATTCTGCGGCATATACTTTGCCGCCAATTGGTAGGACTTTTCAAGCAACGCCAACTGTTCGTCCGCCGTTTCCTTCTCCGTCTGCCGGTTGTACGCCATTTCCCGAAGTTCTTCCAGCTCCTTGCGCATCTCTTCCTTTTCGGGATCTTCTTTGGGCTGCTCGTAGAAATTGCCAAGTGTGCGGTTCATATCCCGGTAGGCGTTCGCCGATGCGTGGATGGTTTCACGGGGTCTTTCACTGCCGCCACCACCGCCGTAACCGCTTTTCGGTTTGGCTTCCGATTCATCGAATACCGGTATCTCATCCGTTTCTTCCTCACCCGAATCGAACATGGAGGCTAAACTCCGCATCTGGTTCCGGCGTTCCGCCTGCTTGCTGTCGAGTATTTCCTGTTCGTATGCAGCCTGTTTGTCTTCCAGCAGTTTGCTGTCCGCCGGTGCAGGCACATCGGTGTTAAACCCGACCAGTTCCTGCTCTCTCTCCTTTTCGGAAGGTGCGAATATCAGCCACATCACCACCCCGAAAATAAGAACCATGAGCGGGTAGATGATGAACTTCTTCTGTTTCTGCCGCTGCTCTTCGGTCAGTTCCTTTTTGGGCTTGTCCGGCTCTTGGGGCGGCTTCACTTCATTCCTGTTCTCTTGCGATTGCTCCATTGTCATTGAATTTTAATTGGTTGTTAATACTGTCTCTCCGTTGCAGTTCAAGCAGCCGGATATGTTCTATCTCAATACGCCTCCCCTCGTTTTTGCCGATGTTGTAAATCCCCGAAACGAAGATGTACACCGAAGCGATACTGAAAAAGAGAAACATGGTCAGTATGACCGCCAGCCGCTTTCCGGGCGTTATCCGTCCGCACAGGCGGCGCAGACTGTCGTCTGCCCAATCCTGTATCTTGTTCATGCACCTGCCTATCATCTCTTTTGCACTTTGATGTCCCTGTTCTCGATAATCTCAAAGGCTTCGATGATGAAACCATGCGGGTTGTTGTCCGAGCGGACGGAGTTCAACAGGTTGCAACGTGTCACCAGACTGCGCTCCGTCACGTTGCTCTCACGGATAATCATCTGCCGGGCGTAGGTGCTTACCTTATAAGGGTACGTGTCGAAATTGCACGCCACGCTGTCCACCTGCACCACCTGATTGACGTTGCCGGAGATTATGCGGTTGTAATACCCCTTTTCGGCAAAGTCTGTGTAATAGTTGAACGCACTCCTGTCAGCCAATAGCAGCGCTCGTTTGATGTTCCCCTCAATCGCACTCTTGTCAGGCGAAAGGGTGAAAAACAATTCGTGAAAACGCTTCACGTGTTCGCGTGCCTCTACCGGACGGTTCTGCGACAAATCCTGTGAAAGCGCGAGCATCAGCGATTTGCCGCCGTCCAGCACGTAAATCTTCTGACGCTGCGCTTCGGCAAAGGAATAGGAACTCCATACGGAGTAACCCGTTATTGCCAGACAGACCACCAGAAAGACGATGCTGAACAGGCGTATCTGCCGGAAACTCGTTTCGATGTTCTTTAAACTTTTAAATTCCATTGTTTTACTTTTTAATTGATTGTTTACTTTCCTCTTATCATACGTCCTGCTGCGCCTGCCACTTTCTTCGCGCCATTGATCGCACCCCGTCCCACGCTTTGGGCTGCATTCCCGGCTGCTGTCCCGGCACGTCCCGCCAGATTGCCCGCCACTGCTCCGGCGGCTGCGCCTGCCATGCCTCCCGTACGTCCGGCTATCTGGTTAATCGGTCGGGCTGCACTTCCCATTCCTCCGGCTTGTATAATCCAGCCTGCCACGGTGGGGATGGTGAAATATCCGAGTATGCCGATAATCATGAATACAATGTAAACCCCGTTGGATGAGTCGATGGAGAAATTCGGGTTGTTCTGCAACTCCGAGATGTCGTTTTCAAGCATCAACACCTGTATCTTCGCCAATACGCTGCTGAACAAGTCCGACACGGGCAGCCACAGGTAAATCTGTATATAGCGGCACATCCACTGCGTAAGCGTGCTTTGGAACCCGTCCCACACGGAAATGGCGAAGGCTATCGGCCCCAAGATGGCAAGCACAATCAGGAAGAACGTCCGTAGCGTGTCTATCAGCAGGGCGGCGGCAGCAAACAGCAGTTCCAGCACCTCCCGCATGAAATCCCGCACGTTCTTTTTCAGGTTGTACATGCTCCTTTCGATGTACATGCCGCCCATCGTGGCGATGTCCTTCGCTCCCCATCCGAGTTCCTCTATCTGCTTGTCGAACTCCTCATTGCTCACCAGATAGGCGGTTTCGGGATTGCGCATCATGGATTCATATTCCAGCTTGTCTTTCAACTCTCGGTACTTGTTCATGTCCATCGTCTGGGTTTCCAGCATCCCGTGCGTACCCTGTACGATGGGGCTTAATATGCTGTTAATCGTACCCAGCACGAGCGTGGGAAAGAACATGATGCAGATGCCGATGGCAAAGGGACGTAACAGCGGGTACACGTCTATCGGTTCGGCTCTTGCCAGGGACTGCCACACCCGGATGGCGACGTATATCAACGCCCCCAATCCCGCAATCCCTTTTGCCACCCCTGCCATGTTGGAGCAGAGGGGCATCATCTCCACGTACAGATTCTTCAGAATCTCGTGGAGGTTACTGAAATCAACTGCCAGCAACATCATGGCTTACCAATATCTGTCGTTAGCATCCCCGTAGAGAGCCAGCACCCGGTTCGTATCTCCCTTTTTCTTGGCACGCAGGTAGCTCACCGCAATGTTCTTGTTGGTATAGTAGCCTACCAGATTGCGGTATCGCTTTACCGAGTTGTAGCACCTGTCCACCACGTCCATGCGCTCCTTGTCACTTAATGAAAGGGTGGTGATGTTCACCACTCCTTTCATTTCCTGAAGCACGTCATTGCTCTCTTCCAGCAGTTTGGTATAGCCGAAGGCAATGGCTCCGAGTTCCTCCACCGTATAATTCTCATCGCGCATCATCTTCTGAAAGCTCACGACATACGTATCGGAAATCTCACCTATCATCAGGATGGTTTTCTGCACCTTTCGGGCATCCTTCACCAGATTGTTCACAGATTTCAGTGCGTCGTAATATTTTTTACCCTGCTCGTAAATCTTTACGGTTTCCTGAAAATTCTTTATCATGTTGGAAGCCGTCGAAGAAGTTTGGATAATCTGTTTGGTCGTATTCACGATACCTTGTGCCAGATTAGTCGGGTCGGTCACTACCCATTGGGCGTTTGCCCTGCCTGCCAGAAGCAGGCACAGGCTGAAAATCATGATTATTTTCGTTCTCATTTCTTTCATTACTTTATTAAATGGTTGTTACTACTGTTTCTCGCTCGCTCTCATGTAATCGCCGTTGGGCGAAAAGGTCAAAACGTCCGTCGCTTCGTTATAGGCGATGTCAATCCGGTAGCCCGCATTGATAAAGAGGTTCCCGTTTTCCTCCACCAGCAGAAAGGTTTCGGGTTTCAGTTTGCGGCTGACACCCGATTTTTTGAAGACGGTCACTTTGTACCGTTCCCCTTCCTTGAATATCAGCACGTCGGGCTTCCTGCCCACGCTTACCCAATTACCGCACAACTTGCCCAAATCGGTGTCTTTTACCTCGCCGCAGGCGGCAAGCAATAGCGAGGAAAGGGCAAGGGCATAGCCTGCCAGCTCAATGAGCCGGTTCTTTGAAATTACTGTCATGTCACTTGATTTTTTTAGTTCTTACTTCTTTTCCGTTCTGCAAGCTGCTTGATTGCCAGCTCTATATCGCCAAGTTCATCGGCAAGGGCGAGTACCTCCATCTTCTCCGTTTCCTCCGTCGAAAACGTCAGGTACTCTTCGGTCGATACTTCGGTGGCATACACCACCGATTGGGTTCCACCCAATCCAATCCACACCTCTTTGTAGAGCCGTGACGGGTTGTTAGCCATGTTGATGGAAAGTATCTGTCCCCGTTCCTTGTCCGTCAGACCGAGCAGGTTCTGGATGCTGTCGAACTTGTTCATGTACTTGCGCTGGTCGAGCAGGATTTTACAGTCGGAGTTGTTGATAATCGCCTCTTTCACCACCGGTGAGCTGATAATATCGTCCACCTCCTGCGTCACCACGATGGCTTCACCAAAATACTTACGTACCGTTTTGTACAAGTATTTCAAATACTCGCTCATGCTCGGAGAAGATAGAGCCTTCCAAGCTTCTTCCACAATTATTTGCTTCCTGATACCCTTTAAACGCCTCATTTTGTTGATGAAAGCCTCCATAATGACAATGGTCACAACCGGGAAAAGTTCGCGATTTTCCTTAATGGCGTCAATTTCGAAGACAATAAACCGTTTGTTTAGCAGGTCGATGTTCTTGTCCGAATTGAGCAGGAAGTCGAAACGTCCGCCCCGATAATACTGGCGCAATGTGGTGAGGAAATTATCAATGTTGAAATCATCCTTGCTTACCTTGATAGCCCGTTCTTCCAACTCCGTGCGGTACACGTCCCGCATGAACTCGTAGAACGTGTTGAAGTTCGGAACGATAGTGCGGTCAGCCTTGATGCGGTCGATGTACGCCGTCACCGCACTGCCCAATTCTCCCGACTCCGTTTTCGTAATCTTGTCGTCCTCACTTTTCCACAAAGTCAGTAGCAGAGTTTTGATACTGTCTTTCTTCTCCACGTCGAACACGAAATCATCCGTGTAGAACGGGTTGAAACTGATAGGATTTTCTTCGGTGTACGTGAAGTAAATCCCGTCCTCCCCTTTGGTCTTCTTGTTAATCATCTCGCAAAGCCCCTGATAGGAGTTACCTGTATCTACCAGAACGACGTGCGTGCCTTGCTCGTAATATTGGCGCACCATGTGGTTCATAAAGAAGGATTTTCCGCTGCCCGACGGACCGAGAACGAATTTGTTTCGGTTTGTCGTGATTCCCTTTTTCATCGGCAGGTCGGAAATATCCACGTGCAGGGGTTTTCCCGTGAGCCTGTCCACCATCTTGATGCCGAAAGGCGACGGGGAGTTCTTGTAGTTCGTTTCCTCCGCGAAGAAACAGACCGCCTGTTCGATAAAGGTATAAAAGGATTCCTCCGCCGGAAAATCGGCGGCGTTGCCCGGAATGCCCGCCCAGAACAAGGTCGGCGTGTCCACCGTGTTGTGGCGTGGCTTGCATTCCATCAATGCCAACTGGCTGCCCACCTCGTTCTTAATCCGTTTCAGTTCCTCCCGGTCGTCGCTCCACGCCATCACGTTGCAATGGCAGCGGACGGAAGTCAGCCCGAATGAGTGTGCTTCGTTCAGGTACTCGTCGATCCACTCCTTGTTGATTTGGTTCGAGCGGCTGTACCGTGAGAGCGAGTGCATATTCTTCGCCATTTTCTCGAACTTTTGCAGATTGGCGGCACTGTCGTCAATAAACACGTACTGGTTCAGTATGTGGTTGCACGGCAACAGCAGACCGACGGGTGAAGCGAACGACAAGCGGCAGTCGCTCCGGTCGGTGGACAGTTTCTCATACCGTATATCCGTTGTCACATTGCCCGGCAAGTCCTCCACATCCGAAAGGGTGTGCAGGCAAAGGATATTGTCGCCGATTCGCATCTCGTCCGCACCCAGCGAAATATCTTTGAGCGTGGTGGTATCGGTTTGCGAGAGCGAGAAGTATTTCTCCACGATACCCGCCGTTTGTCCCGTTCCGACGATTTCATCCGTGGTCAGCCGGTGGAGTTTTATAAACCCGCTCTCGTTCATGATAGAGGCGAACTGCCCGACCGCTTCGATGAACTTCGCCATCGCCTCCTTGTCCTTGATTTCCTTCGGGACGATGAACCCGCGGCACAGCGAATTGAAATTGCTTTGCGTGCGGCTGCGCTCTTTGGTCGTCTTGGTCAGGAACAGGTAGCAGGTGTGGTTCAGGAAAGGTCGCTCGTTGAAATGGCGTTCAAACGAACGGGAAAGGAAACTGATGTCCTCCCTGTCCGTGTCCGGCTTGTAGCTCTCGCGGATGAAAATGTCCTGCTTGTGGACTATCGAGTAATCCGGCAGCACCTTCATCGCCTTGACCCACGCCGAGTGTATCGCTTCGTACTCCGTTGAAGTCACGGTATAGAGTTCGGGCAGTTCCACCCGGAAGGCTACCGTGACGTCCGCATCCTTCGATACGATGACATCGTTTTCAACCGAGAGCAAGGGGAACTTGCTCTCCAAGGTTGTTGCTTTCAGTGTATTTCTCATCTTGTTCTTCCTATTATAATGTATAGAGAATTAAGAGGGTCTGCGCCCCTTTTTGAATAGCCGGGAGATTTTACGCCGGTTGATGATGTACTTCGGATGGCTGCCACGGGCTTGCATTTTCATCAGCCCGTGTTCGCCGTACCTGGCGTTCAGGGCGAAGGTCTGCCACACCAGAACCGATGCGGCGACCAGCCCGAACCCGATGCAGAACCATTGGTTCACACCCGACAGGTACATGATCACAAAGAGTATGAAGAGAGCCAGCAGTCCGCCCACGAAAATGAACAGGTATTGCGCTTTAAGCCCCTTGAACTCAACCGACGCCCCAATCCCCCTGTTGATTGGAAACTCTGCCATGCCTTATATTATAAGAAGAATGAGCGGAGAATGGTGGCGGCTACAATCAGGAAAATACACGCGCCGAACCAGCTTGCGGCGGTCTTGCTCGTATCGGGGTCACCCGAAGAGAACTTCCCGTACACCTTAACTCCGCCAATCAAGCCGACCACTGCGCCGATGGCGTAAATGAGTTTGGTCACCGGGTCGAAATAACTCGTTACCATCGATGTGGCTTCCGTGATACCCGCCATGCCGTTTCCTTGTGCCATAGCGGAGGATGCAGCCATCAGAAGGGCTGCGGAAAAAAGAATCTGTTTCTTTGTCATAAATACTTTTTTGATTGTGTCGCAGGAGTTGGATAAGCTCCCGCGACGGTTGATACTGTTTTTACTTTTTGGATTTTAGTGGCGGCACTCCGCTTATCCGTACTCTTTCTGTTTCATTGTCCTTTACTGTTTTTAATTGTTATACAAAATCCCGGATGTCGAACCCGCTGATGTCCGCAGGCATTTCCACTCCGTTTTTATTTCGGGGATGGACTACATTTCCAATCGCCTTTCCCTCCCCAGAGATAGTCTTACTGGAAATTTCATCCATTAACCCCGTTATTCGTTTCGCTCGTTCAGCGTTACTTCCAATCATCTTGCTGAAAAGTTCGTTGCCTTCCATTTCGGAGAAGACCTGTCCGGCACGCTTGCGCTCTTCCGCTGTCGCTGCCGGGTTGTCGGCTATCTTCACCGCTTCCCCGATTTCCTCGAAGCTGGCTCCGGTGGCATATTGCCTGCCCGTCCTCTGTTTTTCTTCCTCGCCTTCCGCATACTCCACGGGAACATCGGTGATGCGGATGTCGGTAAATGCTTCGTCCAGCTTGTCATCGGGCAGCCGTGCCGGAGGCGTTTCGTCCTTTCCGTCGGCAAAAGTAACGGCAATATCCGTAATATCCTCACCTTCATCGGGTTTGGCAGTTTGTGGCTCCGGAATGGTCGCTTGTGGCGTTTTCACTTCCATTTTGAACAGGCTTTTGCCGACAATCCCTTCGTCCCGTCGGGGCTGTTTCACAGGCGGTCGCTCCGCTGCCGCAGGAGCATCTTTCTGCTGTTTCCCGGATAGGATATAACTCACCAGCCATGCGTTGTAAAGCAGGAGCAGGCATATCAGTATTGTTTCCATAGTTTTATACCAAATCATTCATCCGTTTATGATAAAGGGCATTTATCTCGTCCTTATGTTCATTCAGGTGCTCCAACAATACATTATCTATATAACTGCCGATGGTTGATTCACCATTGGATAGGATATTGACTATTTTAGCAATTTTCTCCTGTACATCCCGGCTGATATAGACGCATTTACGCACCTTTATTTCTTTGGAAGCCAAATACTCCATTACTGTCCTTCTTTTATTAATATCCATATTGCTAATTTCTTAAAGGTTTGACAATGGATTATTGTACTCTTTATGTAATTCCCCAATCTCCGCACGATAGTGTTCCAGATGTTCGGCAATGATATTATCTATAATTCCGTAGATTGAAACCTCATTCCTGCCGATAATTCGAGCAATATATTTTATGCACTCGTGATGCTTCTGACTCACATAAACAAGTTTACCTTCCTTTGCTCTTACATTGGGTTCTTTCAGAAAACGCGCCCGGTAATTGGCTGATAAGCTCTCTGTTTCTTTTGCTTGTGACGAAAGTCTGTTGAAAAAATTATTCTTGGTTTTCATACGTTTTTATTTTAATGATTAAAAAATTGAATCGTTACGTTCGTTATACAATGCGGTTATATCATCCTGAAAGGTTGCGAAGTGATGCGCCAGCACATTGTCGATGTAGCTGAACAACGACACTTCGTCCTTTGCGATAATCCTTACTATCCGTTGTATCCGCTCATGATAGACTTTGCGCACATAAACCGTTTTTCCGAAGCGGGCGGATATTTCCGCTTCTTTGAGGAATAATTCCTGATAATCGCCGTCCTTTGCTTTCTGTTTCCGACGGCGGGGTTCTTCAACGGGTTGTTTGGGCGGCATCGGCATTTCTTCCTCTTCCGGCTTTTCTTCTTCCCGCAGCACCTCCGCCGGCTTTTCCGCAGTCGGAGGTGCAGGTTCATCCTGCCGGAAAGAATTGATGATGAAATTCTCATCAATAGTATCAATCTTTAGTTTCTTAGCCATAGATTACTGTTTTATGATACCCAGAATTTCTTCTACAAGCGCATCCAGATTACTGCCACGTACCAGCATCTTATCGGCAGGAAAAATAGTCGAACGGAATACCTGCTTGCGTTCCGTTGCCGCTTCCTTGCGGAAACGCTTGCTGTCGGGCAAGAACGTTTTCATGACGGGGAGTGCCATTTCCGCGCACACCTTTTCATACATACCATACAGTTCTGTCTTTTCTCGCCCGTCTACCATATTCCACAGCATATACAAGCCCTTGACATTCGTCTTGCCCGTGCTTATCATGTGTTCGTGGATGATGGAGGCGAAGCGGATGGAGCTTTCCATTACGACACGGTCGGCAGCTATGGGGCAGAATATATAGTCCATCGTGGCTATCGTATTGACGATGCTCGCGTTGTTGATGGTTCCCGGCAGGTCGAAGAATATGAAGTCGAGAGGCTGTCCCGACCCGACAAGTTTGGCGGCATTGTCCGGCGCATCCTCCGGTCTGCTGCTTATCACGGGATATGCCTTTTTTTGCAGGCGTTTGAACTGCTCGTAAGCCATCGCCTTGTAATGGTCATCTCCGGTTGCCGATGCCATATCACGGTCGCGCATATCCTTGATACTGTACTGCGGAAAATCACAATCCACCACTGCCACATTATATCCCTTGACATAATGGAGATAGCTTGCGGTAAGTACCGTCAAAGTCGTTTTGCCTGCCCCGCCTTTCTGCGTGGAGAAAGCTACATAAATTGGTTCATTCATTCTTTTATTCATTTTAATGGTGATACAATCGTTTATTTATTTGAATATTCCTTTCAACGATGGTTCGTACATCGTAATTTTTATCCGGCTATTCATTCCTACCTATCAACTGCCCAACGTTGTTACCAACCAAAGTTGGGTAATCGTATTTTTGGTTGGAAGCGACATCCGGATGATTAAACATACAGTGGAATTTACATTGCGAAATCGGATGCTTCCTTGCGTTGTCGGTTCGTACATTCATACATGAAACCGAACCTTCCGACATCGGTTTATTCCGATATTTATCCCGCTGTACGTTCAATTCTCCGGCAAATAAACAACGAATAACCATAGCTTGTATCGTTTCCGGGAGCGGTGGCAGCTTGTGGCTTCGGAATGGAAGTTTGTGGCGTTTTCGCATCTAAAAATCAAGCCGTTAAAGGCTGTACTTTTGTCCCCAAGCGATAAGGCTCACTACCCACATGGCTGCGCAGTGTGACAAGCTCTCCTCAATCCGTCCCCCCGGACGGATTTTTATGTTCATCGGAACATAGCAAGGTGTCTTTTGAGTAACTCAAAAGGCAACGGGTTACTCCCGTCACACCTTGCTCTTGCAGAGGGCTGGGGATTCCTCCGAAGTCGGAACCCCCTTGTTCATACCTGCCGTAGGCGTTGGGGAGATGGCTTCTGTCGTGATACCACTAAAATCCATCATTGAATGAAAGAAAAAGAGAAAAGGACAGGGCGGACGCCCAAATTAAACCCCAAGACGCACTGCGTGATGGTGCGTTTTGATGATGAGGAACACGCCCGTTTCCTCACCATGTACGAGCGGTCGGGCGAGTATGCGAAGGCGGTTTTCATCAAAGCGAGGGTATTCGGAGAGGAGTTCAAGGTCATCCAAGTGGACAACTCCTATCCCGAATACTATTCTAAATTATCGGACTTGCACGCCCAATACCGGCGTATCGGGGTCAATTACAACCAAGTCGTGAAGGAGTTGAAGAGCCGTTTTTCAGAGAAAAAGGCGATGGCGCTGCTCTATAAACTCGAAGGAGTCACGCGCGAGCTGGTTACCGTCAGCCGTGAGATTCTGGCACTCACACAGAAATTTGAAGAACAATGGTCGCAAAAATCAATGTAGGAAATTCCCTGCGCGGCGCGTTGGAGTACAACGGGCAGAAGGTGAACGAGGGGGAAGGCAAGGTATTGGCATCCAATAAAATCTTCGACAACGGCACGGGTACGATGGATATTACCCGCGCGATGGCGGATTTCGAGCGGTATCTCCCAGCCCGTATGCGCACCGAGAATCCCGTTATCCACATCTCGCTCAATCCGTATCCCGATGACAAGCTGACCGATACGGAGTTGAGCGACATAGCCCGTGAGTATATGGAAAAAATCGGTTATGGCGGGCAGCCTTACATCGTGTTCAAGCATGAGGACATCGACCGCCACCACCTGCACATCGTTTCCATCCGAGTAGGTTTGGACGGGAAGCGGCTCAACAACGACTACATCCACCGCCGCAGCAAACGGGCGACAAACGCGCTGGAAAAGAAGTACGGGCTTCGTCCGTCGGGCGACCGCAAGCAGCGGATGGAACCCGGAGCGTTCCGCAAGGTGGATGTTTCAGTCGGAAACGTGAAACGGCAGATCGGCAATGTACTGAAAGGACTTTCCGGTGACTACCGTTTCCAGTCGCTGGGTGAATACCGTGCGCTGCTGTCCCTCTACCATATCACTGTGGAAGAAGCACGGGGAGAGGTGAACGGCAGGGAATACCGGGGCTTTGTCTATTCGGCTACGGACAATAAAGGGAATAAGGTCGGCAATCCCATCAAGGCATCCCGTTTCGGAAAGTATGCCGGATACGAGGCTTTCGAGGCAACGTGTGCCGCCTCCAAAGACCGGATACGGGAAAAGGATTGGGGCAAATACACGAAAGGCAGGGTACTCGCCGTCCTGCGCCGGGCATCCGGCAGGGAGGAACTTGTCAGCCTGCTTAAAGCCAAAGGCGTGGATGTGGTATTTCGTGAAACGGATACCGGAAGGATATACGGCGCGACCTTTATCGACCACAACACGGGCTGTGTGCTGAACGGCTCACGCATGGGAAAGGAACTTTCCGCAAATGCCTTGCAGGAGTGGGTGACCGCAAAGGACAGCCCGATACCGATGGGCACAGGCACTACTGCAACAGGGCAACCCACCGGCGAAAGGGAACCGTTCGCTCCATTCGTGCCGCAACCGCATGAATCGGGCGAGGAATCCGTAACCGGAGGAATGTTCGACCTGTCCCTGACCACAGGCACAGACCCGGAAGAAGAAGCCTTCCGCCGGAAGATGCAGCGGAAAAAGAAGAAGAAAAAAGGAAGAGGTATCTAATTGTAAAACTAAAAAACAGAATCAATATGTCGCAACAAGAAGACGATTTGAGGGCGCTGGCGAAAATCATGGATTTCCTGCGTGCCGTAAGTATTTTATTTGTCGTAATCAATATCTATTGGTATTGTTACGAGGCTGTCAAACTATGGGGAGTGAACATCGGCGTGGTCGATAGAATCCTGATGAACTTCCACCGCACGGCTGGGCTGTTCGGGTGCATCATCTACACCAAGCTGTTTGCCGTCCTGCTGCTCGGACTTTCCTGTCTGGGCACTTCGGGCGTAAAAGAGGAAAAAATCACATGGGCGAAAATATGGACGTTTATGGGCGTGGGCTTTGCGTTCTTTTTCCTCAACTGGTGGGTACTTTCCCTCCCGTTGGGCGTGGAGGCGAACACCGCCCTGTACGTGTTCACGATGGCGGTCGGCTATATCTGTCTGCTCATGTCGGGGCTTTACATGAGCCGCCTGCTGAAGAACAACCTGATGGATGACGTGTTCAATCAGGAGAACGAATCGTTCATGCAGGAAACACGCCTGCTTGAAAACGAGTATTCCATCAACCTGCCCACCCGTTTCTATTACAAAAAGAAGTGGAACAACGGTTGGATTAACGTGGTAAATCCTTTCCGTGCCTCCATCGTATTAGGTACTCCGGGCAGCGGAAAATCCTACGCCGTGGTAAATTCGTTCATCAAGCAGCAGATTGAAAAGGGGTATTCGCAATACGTGTACGACTTCAAGTATCCCGACCTTTCGATGATTGCCTACAACCACTTAATCAATCATTTGGACGGGTACAAGGTCAAGCCGAAGTTCTACGTGATAAACTTCGACGACCCGCGCCGCAGCCACCGTTGCAACCCCATACACCCGGATTTCATGGAGGATATTACCGACGCTTACGAATCGGCTTATACCATTATGCTCAACCTCAACAAGACGTGGGTACAGAAACAGGGCGATTTCTTCGTGGAAAGCCCGATAATCCTCTTTGCTTCCATTATCTGGTATCTCAAAATCTATCAGAACGGGAAGTATTGCACGTTCCCGCACGCCATCGAGTTCCTGAACCGCCGGTACGAAGATATTTTCCCTATCCTGACGAGTTATCCCGACCTTGAGAATTATCTCTCACCCTTTATGGACGCATGGCTCGGAGGGGCTGCGGAGCAGTTGCAGGGGCAGATTGCATCGGCAAAAATCCCGCTGTCCAGGATGATTTCGCCGCAGCTTTATTGGGTAATGTCCGACAGTGAGTTCACGTTGGACATCAATAATCCGGAAGAACCGAAAATACTCTGTGTGGGCAACAATCCCGACCGTCAAAATATTTACGGCGCGGCTTTGGGATTGTACAATTCCCGTATCGTAAAGCTGATAAACAAGAAAGGGCAGCTCAAATCCTCCGTTATCATCGACGAACTACCGACTATTTATTTCAAGGGACTGGACAACCTCATCGCAACGGCACGTTCCAACAAGGTTGCCGTCTGTCTGGGCTTTCAGGATTTCAGCCAGTTGGTGCGCGACTATGGGGACAAGGAGGCGAAGGTCGTGATGAACACCGTCGGCAACATTTTTTCCGGGCAAGTGGTGGGCGAAACCGCCAAGAACCTTTCCGAACGTTTCGGCAAGGTGTTGCAGAAAAGGCAGAGCATCACCATCAACCGACAGGACAAGTCCACCTCTATCAATACGCAGATGGACAGCCTTATCCCTCCGAGCAAGATTTCCGGCTTGACACAGGGCATGTTCGTCGGCTCCGTATCGGATAATTTCACGGAGCGTATCGAGCAGAAGATTTTCCATGCGGAGATTGTAGTGGATGCCGACAAGGTGAAGCGGGAGGAAGCCGCCTATAAGAAAATCCCTGTTATCACGGACTTCACCGATGGAGAGGGTAATGACCGCATGAAAGAGCAGATACAGGAGAACTACAACCGCATCAAGGCGGAAGTGAAGCAGATTGTGGCGGATGAACTGAAACGTATCGCCGACGATCCGGAACTGGCGCATCTGTTACAGCAGAAAGGGTAACCCCAATCCTTATATGTAATAAGGTATAGGAACAACGACGGCAGCAACTTTTTGAAGGTTGCTGCCGTTGTCTGTCATATTATTATTCGATGCCTTTCTCCGAGTGTTGCAGATGGTAAAATGCTTTTTGTCGTTCAATCTCATTGCGCAACTCTTCCTCCGTAGGCATATACAACATATATTTGGAAGCGAAAAGCTGGTTATTGTCATGCAGCACAGAGTACCGGGCAATATCCTCGTCCGTCTCCGAACAAAGGACTATGCCAATGGTAGGGTTATCCCCTTCGCTGCGCATAAGCTCGTCATACATTCGTACATACATATCCATTTGCCCTACATCCTGATGGGTTATAGGGTTTGTTTTCAGGTCGATAAGGACGAAACATTTCAATAAATAATTATAAAACACAAGGTCTATGTAGTAGTCTTTCTTCTCTGTACGCACCAACTTTTGCCGTGTTACATACGAAAATCCTTTTCCGAGTTCAAGCAAGAAACGTTGTAAGTTGCCGATAATTGCCGATTCCAATTTCGATTCGGTAAAGTCGGTATTGGGAGATAATCCGATAAACTCCGCTACCGTTGGATTTTTGATGAACTCTAATTTGTCCTGCTGATAGGGAAGTGTGAGTGACTTCATTTCATTTTCTACTTTTCCCTTATCATGCGAGAGTAATAAGCGTTCGTAATATTGTGAACCGATATTGCGGTCCAGCGTCCGGTAACTCCACATCTGTTCCTGCGCTTCTTTCAGATACCATGCACGGGCTTCGGGATTAGAAACCTGAATCAACCGCTTATAATGCGACCAACTCAATATTCGCCACGGTGTAGCGAATATTTCGGGAAAAGTATTATAAAACTGCCGGTAATAGTATAGGGAACCGGTAGAGAAGCCCTTTCCGAACTCCTTTGTCAGTTCTGCCGATAATTCTTTAAGTAACTGTTTCCCGTAGTCGGCGCGTTCTTTTCCCTGCTGTTCCTCTTCCACAATACGCTTGCCCATTTGCCAATAGGCTTCCACCATTGCCGAATTGATGGCGGAATAGGCTTTCTGCCGGGCTTCGGCTACAATCTGTTTGATTTCATGAATGAAACTTGCACTATGCAAAGGTATATTGTTCTCTTTTCCCATTGTCTATAAATGATTTAGCGACAAAGTTAAAGAAAAAGCAGGATAATTACGCAACGGGCTGTTGCGTAATTACAATACAAGCTGAAAAAACTTTTGGTTAGCCCATCTTGTTTTGCCACAAAATAATTACATACTTGTAGCAAATAAAGGTGATTGATAAACTTCCGAAAACTATTTCCGTCGTTTTTCCTTTTCATCATCCTTGTCCATCCGCTTGTTTAGCCGCTCCTGCATCTTGTCCAGAAAATAGGTGCGGCTTTCGTTCTTGCGGCGTTTCATATCGGTATAGGCACTGTAACAATCGCGGATGTCCACGCCCAGCAGCGTACCGACAAAGGCTGCCAGTTCATGTATCGGGGCTTCCCCGTTATTGATGGATTTCATCTCGTCGAGGGCATATACCATCTCCACCAGTTCAATGGCGCTCCCCGTCCATTTATATGTGCCCTTTATTTTCAGCAGTTCGGGGGAAACATCCTCCGCTACGTTTTGCAGGCAGGTACGCCTTACCGACAGGAAAGCGTACAGCATCTCCATCGCCATGATACGGGCGACAAGGTGGTCGTAACCCGTACTGAACTCCGAATCGTCATCCAGATGGCATACGTCTATATCTACTATGCTTTCCTGATTCCCGCGCAGGAAATAGAACTTGTCCATATAGGTGGCTCCGCTGCGGTAATATTGAAAGAAGGACACATGACGGTCGAAAAATATCTTTTGTTCTTCCTGCTGTTTCTCATAATACTCGTCCAGCGTGTCCTCGCCGAGCGGTCGTTGGCTCTCTATGCGCAATATTTCGTGGAAATATATCAACCGTCCCAAAAGCATCGGTTTATGGTCTTTGAAGAAAGCAATCTCTTCGGCATTGTCACTGAAAGGGACAGATTGTATATCGGCTTTCATTCCCGTTAATTTGTCCCGGAGGAAAACAATAATTGCCGTGCAATCCTTGATGATTTGCTTCCCGTTCAGGTCGATGGCAGATATTTCCTTTTCCACCTCCTGCATTATTTCTTCGTACTTTTCTTGCATTCTGTTTAATTTCTGATTCAGGGCGCAAAGTTACGAATATCAGCAAGATGGCTTATCACAGAAATTCGCCATATAATTATAGAAAGTAAGCAGCGGCAGGCTTACTCCGGAGCAACCTGCATCGCTTTTCTCAGGTTGCCGGGCGTGTCGCCCAGATACTGTTTGCAAAAACTGCTGAAATGTTGCGCTGACGAAAAGTTGAACTCGTCGATAATATCCGTCAAAGGGACAAAGGACTGTGACAGCCGGTAGCGGATGTTTTCCGCCCGTTTCTTGATGAGCCATTGGTACACCGGAACGCCGAATTCCTTTTTAAACAACCTGCGGAATGTATGCAGACCGTATCCACATAGTTCGGCAAATTCTTCGGTATTGGTGGCTTTGCGGTAGTGCGTCAGTACAAGGTTTCGCAGCGGCACTTGCTCGCCTGTCATTGGGTGAAAGAAGATGCGCAACTCTTCCGCCGTATAGTAACGGGTGAATACCCAAATCAATTCCTTGTGTTTGAGTTTCCAGAGGTCGGAATCGTGTGTTTCGTCCGTGATATACGTCGCAACGGTGTCCATAAGCACCCGCATGGAGGTCGGGGCAGTCAACTTGCAGCAATAGACTTTGGAATCCGGCAGTTTGTGCGAATAGAGATAGGAAAGAATACATTTCTCTGCCCGGCAAACCGTGTTATTGAATTTATGCACCAGTAAGGTGACGTCGCTCAAAGCCGTGCCGCTGCATTCGCTCCCACGGGGGACGAACATCACTTCTCCGGCACACAGGATTTCGTCATGAAACAGCGTGCTGGTAATCTTCGCATGCCCCGATTGACAGAAGATAAGGTAGTTGATGTTCGTATCGTCGTTATTTACGGTCGCACCTGCCGGATAGCTCTTCCTTTCAAAAGAACAGTCGGCGGGGAACTCGTCGCAGAACGGCGGTTTTTGTTTATCAACAGGGGACATACGCTATAATTATTTTCTACTGAATTATCAGTCTGTCTGTGGAATATCGCTACTCTCCCAGAGTGTGACAATTTCGCCTTCCAGTTCGCATACCACAGGTTTTGGGGTTCCGAGCGATACCGTTCCCGCGAGTTGCGTATGGGTATCGTCGTCCGGTTTGCTGCCGATACAGCCGGTGAAAGTTATCGGTTTTGACGAGTCGAACTGCTCTATAACCATTTCTTCCACGTTGTGATACCTGCGGCTGACGTTGAAGCGGAATTGCTGAACGGGGTGAACCATTACGATGCGGGCAAATGCCTTGGTCGTTAGCTTTATCCGGTTGGGGCTTCGGTCTTTTCTGCCCGTTTGGTCAAAATCGAACCAAGCGATGCTATCTTCCGGGGTGATTCCGGCGGAGGATGACAGTTGGCTCACTTCCCGGTCGGACAGAGCCTTACCGAACAGGCGGAAGGTTCTGAAATAGGCATCCAACTTTTTTCCTATCAGCAACTCGGCTTTGGATGCGGAGAGTTTTCTTTTTGCGGGGTTGCAGTGGAAGGTGTCTTTTTTCTCTCCATCAAGGTAAACGGTCAATAAAGTGCCGTCGTACACGATAGCCAATTCGTACCAATAGTCGGTGGTGAACTTGCCGACGGTGCATTCGGAGAACTTGACGGCACACCAATCCACTGCCCCCACGTAGAGCAGTCCGTCCATCATACCCAAACAGAAGCAGTTTTCCTGCGTGAGGATGGCTCCGCCCTGCACGTTTTTGAAACAGACAGAGGTAAAGAGCGTGAAGGGCTTGTCGCCGGCCAGCGACAGCTCCGGTACGGACGATGCCGGGAAATGGGCATAGTCGTAGGGACCTAACATGCCGTAGCCTGTGAGCAGTGCTTTGAAAGCACCCGGTTGTATTTCGCTTTCCTTTACCATGGTATCGTTTCGTTTCTTGTTTGTGCTATTCCCCGCTGCGAGGCGGGGAAGTGCCACGGGGCACCCGGACTAACGCACGCTGTCCGAATAGCTTCCGGGGGTGTTTCCCCGCCCGGCGGCGTGGGGCGTGTATGCGGACGGGGGGACGGGGCGGCATGATGCAAATGCCCCGTCCCCGTGCGTCACGGCTGCTGCGGGTCGGGGTACGGCTTCTCGTTCGTGGCCTCGGTTCCGTCAATGATGATGGTGCCGTAGATGAAAGTGCACATCCCGATGCAGACATTCGACGGTGTGCCGCCGCTATAGGTGTTGCTGGTGAGGGTGATGCTGCTGCCGGATGCGGTTGATGCGACATATCCAATGATGCCGCCGGCGTAGGAACTACTATGTCCGTTGGTGCTCACGTCTCCGGTGTTCGTGTTGCCGGAGAGTGTGCTGATGGTTCCGTTGTCTATAGCACACACGTACCCGGCAATGCCGCCGACGTAACCCAGATACCCATTCCCCGTGGCGGAGACGGTGCATTGGTTAGTGCAACCCGTGATGGTGCTTTTCGTTACCTGCCCGGCAATGCCGCCCAGATAGCCTTTTTTACTTGTAGCAGCGAAGCTGACGGAGCCGCTGACGGTGATGTCCTTCACAGTAGCCCCATAGAGGTACCCGAACAGTCCGGCTTCTGACGTTGTGGTGCATTTCAGGTTGCTCACGGTGTGATGTTGCCCGTCGAAGGTTCCCTTGAAATTTCTGGAGGGGGTGCCGATGGGCTTCCATTCGTGATGGTTGAGGTCGATGTCGGCGGTGAGCTTGAACGTGTAGCCCTCAAAGGCGTTGTTTTGCTGTGCCAGCCATGCCAGCTCGGGGGCGGAGGTGATTTCCACCTCGCCGGGGGAGTTGGCGACGTAGCCCGCGGGCTGGGAGGTGGCGGTGCCGTCCCACACCAGCTCGGGGATTTCCTCATTTTCTGCCTCTCCTGTCCATCCGTCGCTTACTGTTACAGACAGCTTGGCGCTGGTGCTCGGTACGGTTGACGTATGCAGGATGCTGCCGCTGATGTTGGTGCGCTTGTTGCGCTTGACAGGCATGTTGGCAGGGATGGTGAAATCATTCAGATTGGTAGCCTGATCATTGTCGGTAAATGTCAGTTTGATTTCGCCCAGCGTAGTCTGACCCTCGGCAGGGGTGAAGATATAGTCGTAGAACAGGTTGGCTTTACGGTCGCCGTCGGCGGTGGGCAAGGTGTTTACGGTAGGATTCACCTCTACCGTTCCTGTCGTTGCGCCTGTTTCGACACTGAATGTTTGGGGAACTTTGTAGGTGAGCGTCATGGATGCCACATTATCACGCAGGGCGGTGTTTTTCTCAATGACGTTGATTTGTCCGAACGGGCGTTTCAGTTCGACACTCTTTGCGAAAGCACCTGTTTCTTTTTTGATGGGAAGGCATGAGAAAAATGCGTCACGGGCATCGTCGTTTATCACATAGTTCGTTCCCTTCTTTACCAGAGTTACTCCTTTCAGACCGTTAACGGAGTTGGTCACATAATAATAATCCGCATAGTGGGTGTAGGCGTTGGGGGTGGTTACCGGAGTGCCCGTTTCGCTACCCGGCACGAAATCCGCCCACAGCAGGGCCTTGTAATCTTTGGCTTCTGTCAAATCGAATGTAAACTCAACGGCAGTAGCATCCTTCGCTATCTTTTCATACTTACAGATAAGGGTAGGCACATTCCCCGTGCTCCACACTTCGAGCACATAGCGCAGCTTGTGGTTTTCGGGAATGGTGACGGATGCGGCGCGTGTCTGTACCGCCTGATCGATGCTTGCGCCGATGCGCACGCGGTTGTTTGCTTCGTTTTGCGGCCCGGCGGCTTCGTCCTGGCTGCACGAGGTTATCAGCCCCACAAGGGCGATGAACCAAAGGTAAAGATGAAACTTTTTCATACTCTTCATAATTTAATTTATTGGTAATTCACTTGTTTATTTAATGTATCAGACCGTCAAGGTCTATGTCGATGTCCTCATCGTCGAAATCGGGGTCGATGCCGATGCCCGCATCGTAGCGGTTGGTCAGGAAGTGTCCCCGGACGGTGGTGAGGTGTCCCCGTCGGTAGGGCACGTCGATGCCCGTCGTGCGGCTGATGCCCTTGCCTGCGTCGTCTTTTATCTCGATGTTCAGCGGGATATACGATTCCTCGCCGTTGACGAAGATATAGTCCGATGCGATGACGCATTCCCCGCTGCCGTTGTCCGCCACGGTGAGCGGTGCGGTAAACGCCACGCCCATTTCCGAGCGTTCCGGTTTTCCGGTCAGCACGTTGAAGCCCAACGGAAAGAAGAAACCGTAACTGACGGTGATTTCGTAGGCTGCTCCTCCGGCACGCTGCTGCTGTGTCTTTTCAAGGAATTTCTGCACGTCGGTAGCTATCAGCTCGTACTTTGCCAGCGGGCGCACCATGTCCACTTCGACCTGTACTTTTGCATTCCACTCGTTGCGGTAGGGTCGCAGGTCGAGGGCGGCGGTGCCGTAAAGGCAATCCCGGTAGTCGGTGCTGCCCGTATAGGGGGCGGTGCAGGCGACGCATTGCAAATCTTTCGTACCATAATAGAGGTCGGCATCCGTGCCCGCCCTCACGTAGTCCGTCCACACGGCAAGGGTGTATTCCACGGCGTGCAGCTTGAGGCAGATAGGGAGCGTAATGCCCGTGCCGTTTTCCTCCGCATCGTCCATGACCGTTACCTGCCGTGCCTGCGGTTTGCCGTCGCGCCACGCCTCGACGATAAAGCGGCGGCGGTAGCCGTCGTCGGCTCGCGTGGTTCCCGAACGAGCGTTTTTTTGCGTGATGATTTCCAGCGGAACAAGCTCCAAATCGAGCGTGACTTCCGTGTTGACTTCTACCAGTGTGGGGTCAATACCTTCCTCACCGTCTTCTGTCATGGACGGGTAATCGTGTACACAACCGGCAAGGACGATTGTCAGCACGAGAGCGATAAATCCTATAGTGTATTTCTGTTTCATAAGCCCTTACTTTTTAAGGTTAAAACGATAAACTACGGAAAGCCCCACACGGGTAATGCCCCAATAGTTCTTGGTGCGGGTGTCGATGCGTGCGCCGTTGTCTATATTATAATAGGTGTCGTAGCGCATATTGGCATAGCCTGCGCCGAGGGTGAACTCGCCCGCCCAATGCTCATTAAAGGGTAACAGATAACCGTAGCTGATGCCTGCGCCGAGGAGCGGACGATCGGTGTCTTGATAACGGTCACGGTTCCACTTCACATTGAACCATCCCACGTGGGCATGTACGCCGAAGAAATGCCCCGCGCCGGGCTTCGAGAGCCAGTAGCGGGCTTCGGGCTGAATGGTAAAGGTCTTTATGGCGTGTTTGTCGCTCACATACCACGGACACCACAGTATCGGCAACTCTACGGAGATATGTTCGCTCACCTGCACGTCTGCCGCTATATTCATGATAGTTCCTGCCCATGCTGCAATGTTGGTCTTCACACCGAGGTAACGACCGGAGGACGAGGCGGTGTTTCCGGTTGCCGCCGGTGTTTGTTCCGTTTGAAAATGTGGAGATTCCGCCTCACGGGGTTCAGGAGAAACGACGGGAGCAGCCGTTTCTTTTATAGTGACTTCCTTTTCTACGGTTGCCGGGACTTCTTTCCTTTCGGAGACAGGTGCTTCCGCTTCGGGAACAGGGTTTATGTTATCTTTGGGAGCGAAAACGGGAGTTATCGGCGAGAAACCGAGCGTAACCGCTTCGCCCCATGCCGGATGAGGGGAAGAATGGTTGACGGTCTTAAAATCCCGTTCACGAAGCCCCAACGTTTTAATCAGGTAGCCTTTCAGGTTGTTGCTGCGCCAAAAGGCTATGCGGTGGTTGGAAGAATCCGTGCCACCGGAATAACCGTTCACATATAGCGTGTCTTCTCCTTTTTGAAAAGCACAAAGCCGTTCCCGTAATGATTGCAAGGAACGGCGGTTTTCGGCATATTTGATTTTGAACATCCGAATACCCGAAGGATAGCGAAAGACAATAAGGCTGTCGTTTGTTATATGCGGAACGGCTTTCTGCGCCTGCACAGCAGGTATGAAAATCAAACCGGTACCCCACAATAACAAGACAAGCATGCTTTTGCTAAATGATATGTTTTTATTCTTCATCATTTCGCATTATATTAAGTTAAAATTCGTTCAGAAGTAAACAATGCCCGGCGTACATACCGGCAAGGTACATACGAACACGTCCGAATAAAGGCATGTATAAGGAAAGATAAGGATACGCAAATTTGCACGAAAAAGAGTAAAAACGTTTTCGTGAAACAACTTAAAATCAGGTATTTAGAAGCTAAATATGGGCGGTGCGATGAGAGAGAGAGAGAGAGAGAGAGAGAGAGAGAGAGAGAGAGAGTAGCAAAATATTTCATTTTGCCAAGCATTCGGGCTAAATTATTTGTATTTTTAACATACGCTCCCATTTCCGTTCTCTGTTTTTCATTTAACGCACTATTTTGCTTTGGGGGCAAATATATGAAAATTATCGTTATTTTGCTCATTTTCTACTTATTATTTAAAAAAAATATTTCTCTGCACGTCTTATTCTGCCGAAAAATCTGGCTTCAATTTTGCTTTCCCTAACACGTCATCAAGTCAAAGAACCTGCTGCCGGTCATTGTTTATCCTCTTGGAATTACAGACCTTCATCGTCCGAAATTACCTCGTTTTCGCCTTCCGACCCAATCTTTTTTTCCAATGGCGGGTTTGGCTTTCCCGATGGCAGGATATTCTTTCCGAGCGTGTCTTTAATATTGTCGAGGAAAGAGAACTGTTCAAGCACCTCCTTCTTGAATTTCCGGCTGATGGGGATGGATTTTTCTCCTACATAGAGCATATTGCCTATGAATTTCTCCACCAGCTTCATATTTACTAAGAATGAGCGGTGTGTCTGCAAGAACAGTTCGGGAGGCAGTCTTTTCTTCACTTCCGCCAAAGGATAGGTGACGATGTAGTTTGCCTTTCCGGATGTCTGGATGCAACAATAGCTACGGGCGGCCTCCACCCATGCGATGTCTGAAAAGAGGATTTTTTTGTAGTAATCATTGTGGCGCACAAAAATGCCATCCTGATGAAGTAAGGAATGACCGGGAAGTTCTCCGGCATCGGAAACCGGCTGCGCAAAACTGATTTGGCAGATTCCCGTCAGGTTCTCTTTCTGGTATTTTTCAAACTCCGCCTGACTTTCGAGGCAGACAATTTCCAGCTTCGTCCCGAATCCTTCGGGTAACTGGACGCATAAGAAACTTAGCGAATTTTTCAATACTACATATTTCATAATAATCATATTTTGATTGTACAATCCGACTAAGAAAGAAAGCCAAACAATTCCGGCAATATCTGCTTTGTATTAATCAATACTTTTTTTAATCAGGCGACATGGCAGGTGTTTTTATCTGGCGCTTAAAATGAAAAAGGCAAAGGAAACCAATCCTTTTGTTTTATTTTAATTGTCCGGACGAAATGTATTTTCCCGCTGCCAGCTTTAGCGTGAACCGTATTTTATCTACAAGATTGCTGCTTCATTTTTGTCGTAAACTATTGTCTTTAAAAATAGCCGGCTTCCCGGACATGTATTTTCCCGTTTTGGTGAATGGTCGGTTTTTTCTTCCCGATGGTTTTCATAGTAATTTTCCTCGCCCGAATTGCCTTTGGGTATGAAAAGGCTGTTGTTGGGGAAATGAAGGATGCCATTGGGTAAAATGAGTTTGTGGGTGGTTGTCGAATCCGTAGATTTGCCACGTAAGCTTACAGCAAATAGTTGTTTAACAATTAAAAATTAGTGTTATGAACAATTCAATTAATCAGCACATTCAGGAACTGAAGTATGATCCTGCTACCATTCTGGCATTTAGCGGACAGGAATATTCCAATGTGTATCCTGTAGAGGATAAAGAGGATGGAGACAAGTACTATGTCATCCGGAATGAAAAGCAGAAAATCAACCAGTCGAATTATGACATTGCCATTGTCAATGCCATCAATGACCGTACTTTCCCCGGCGCACTGCTGCTTGCCAACCAAGCATTGGTAAACAACATGCCATCCGCCCTCTATGCGAAAAGAACACCGGTTAAATTGCGCATCAACCTTCCCGGCATGGAAGAGCAAGGAACAAAAACGGTGAATGAACCTTCCTATTCGGCTATCTCCGAGGCAATCAACAACATGACTGCATCTTGGCTCAAGAATTACGCGCCTACTTATCACATTCCTACCAACTGCTCATACAGTGAATCGAAGGTGTACAATGAGGATCACATGCGGGCAATCCTGGGATTTGACTTGGGGGCTAAACTCAATCTTGATTTTAAATCGGTGTCGGAGAACAAGAAACAGATTTTTGTTCTTACCTTCAAACAGATATTCTACACCGTATCAGTGGATGCACCGGAACAGCCGGGAGCTTTTTTCGCCGATGACGAGAAGTGGGAGAATCTTACTGCAAACGGAGTAGGCAACGATGCACCTCCCGTATATGTAGCCAATGTCGCTTATGGTCGAACCATCTACGTAACGATGGAAACTACCAATATGAGTTCCGATATTGAGGCAAAACTGAAGACGGCTATCGGTGGCAACCAACTGAACGCCGATATATTTAAAGATACCGTATTTGAAAGTAGCGAATTCTCTGCCGTTGTATTAGGAGGAGATGCGGAAACGCATACTCCTGTGGTTACAAAGGATTTCGGGGAGATTGAAAAAATCATAACCGGTAATTCCCTGTTCAGCGAAAAGAACCAAGGTGTGCCTATTTCTTATACAACGGTGTTTCTGAAAGAAAACGCAATTGCCGTTGTCAACAGCTCCGCAGAATATGTCATTACCACTTCTACGGAATACACTAAAGGTTCTATAAAATTGGAACATACCGGAGGTTACATTGCCAAGTTCTATGTCACGTGGCGCGATCTCAGATATGAAAATGGCGTTGAAAAATATACGGACCGCGGATGGGAGAAAAACGATCAAAATCTTACAGCTCCTTTTTCGACCGTCATACCAATACCTGCCTATGCTACCTCCATTCATGTAAAGGCCACTGAAAAGACCGGACTTGCATGGGAACCTTGGAGAACAGTTGTCGATGAAGATGTACTTTTGGCACCGGAAGTGAAAGTTTCCATTTGGGGAACTACACTGAACCAAAAAGGAAAAGTTGAACCATCTATGTATAATTAATCGGGTGGAAAGGAGGGAAAGGCTCGTAGGAGCCTTTCCTTTTTTTTAATGTGCTTACATCCTTTTTCGATTTTTCCCACTCCTACTTATTTCGTATGTTTTGTTCCCGCTTTAAACGGAAGTTCTATATTTAAGGTGAACATTCTTCTGGGATATTCAAGACAAAGAAAAAACCGGATATAAAAAAGACTTGCTGCATATTGCCAGCAAGTCTTTTTTATATCCGGTATTGAAATTTATCGTGCATCAATTTCACCTAACACCCATTCTCGTAGTACTTCAATATCATTATCTAATGAAATGCTTGAACAATAAGTAGGTTTTGTAGAACATTTAGGGAAACACCCACTATATTCACTATTCATATTGCCGCAAGAGTTACCGACAAGCATTAAATAGCGTTTTTCGCTTCCTTCAAATGCTTTTATCATTTCCAATGTGCCGGTAAGCAAATCATTCCAATCTGCCGGTGCATGTGGCGATTTAAACCATGTCAGTCCCATATCCATAGCATAAGAAGCACAGTTCCTTATTATAGAAGCGTTATCTTCACTTCTCAAGCCTAAATGCAGGTCAAGTATCTTAAGCCATTGACCGTTTGTTAAATTTTTCATAATCCAATTGTTTTTCTCCTACTCTATCTTCGGTTTTTCGGAATCCACCTGTAATGACTACTGTAAGCTTACAATATCCAAAATAGCGAAAATGCGGAAAGGGAGGAAAACTATTTTTCCGAATGGACAAGAAGACCTTCCGAATATTTCATTCTTACTTCCCATAGGTGTCATGTTACATCATAAGAAACATACCGTTTGGAAAATTGCATTAATGAATTCCGGACACTCGTATATTTATCCTGTAAGTTATTCCCGGATGTAATGCAAAACTGTTATCCCGGAATCGTATAGTTGGCGGCTTTTTACTTTCCATCGTGAATATCCGGATAAGGCAGACAGTATTCTTTTTCCTTTTCCCAGAATGAGGGGAAACAGATAGATGCCTATTTCATCCGTACAGGCTTTATTCAGCAAGACACTTGACAATTCCCGGCTGTTTCCTATAATCACAATGTTTTTCTTGCCTTTGTTTTCTAATTCATCGATTGTCACACGCCGGCTTTCGTCGTTGTTCTCATACAGTACGGAACAGCCTTTTTGCATGACATACACCGGTATTCCGCAATCCAGTTCTATTTCCCGCAATTTTTTATATTCACTTTTATTGGTCAGGACAGCATCCGCATCGCGGCAGAAACTTTTATATTGCAAGGCATCAAATCCGAATAATTTCTGCAATTTCGGTGGCACGTAAAAGCCGTCGATGGATAAGGTTATTAAATTTCTTATTTTTATCATCATTCTTGCATTTATATTTAGTATATAATGAATTTCCCCGTTGAAAGGTTTCGTCCGGGAAAATAAAAGAAGCGTGAACCCACGTTACTCCACTACGAGGTACTGGCATACCCAAGAATAGAAGCACGCAAATCCACGCTATACTTAAAGCATAGCATAGACATTGCGCAAAAGCCTCTATTCTTTTGAAAAGTGCCAGTTTTCGTAGCGAGACGTTCTGCGAACGTTATGATATTATATAAATGCAGGAGCAATTGTTTGCTCTGCATAACTTTCCTGTTTTTTCTTATGGCAAAGATATAGATAACCTTGGACATGGCAATAGGCTGTTGCTTATTTCTTGATGGACACATCAATTTGCCCGATATAATCTAAATCCTTATCCCTTTATTTTCCGTTTTCATGGGACGGGCAATGGAAATATTCTCTTGAGGCGCATCTTCTGCTGCCGTTTGCATCTGTTTTTCCGGCGGTTTCAGTTCCAACTGTATTTTCCGCTCCAATACTGCCACCTCCGATTTCAGTTGCTTCAATTCATCCTCTTTCTTCCACGTTCCGCCGACAATCTCCCGCAGCGTGGGCAAATCCTTCTCCAACTTGGCATTCTCCGTCTTGTACTGTTCAATCTGTTTCGGGATACGTTCCAGCGCATTGAGGAAATTCGTTGCAGCCGCCTTGTGGTCGGACATTGCCAACTGCCCGTTGTTGTAGGTGTACTTGTATGCCCCTTCGATGAAAAAGCGGTTCTGTTTCACCTCCACGCCCTCACGGATGGACTTTTCCGTTTTTACCAATATAGGGAAACCGTACAACTCACCGATGGGTGTGTATTCGCCGCCCGTCTCGGCATTCTTGGCTATTTCCTGCAACCGTGTGCCTACACTCTTGGCATCGGTCGCCGTCAGCCCGTCCAGCCGTACCGGATTGCGGTAGTAACCGTCCTCATCGGTTTGCGCCCGTGAGGTAAAGGTGGCGTAGTCTGCGGTCAGCTTGGCGATATGCCCGTTGTTCTCTTCCAGCTTTTTGGTGTGCGATTCCAATTTCCACGTCGAGCCGCTTTTGTCCTTGTAGAAACTCTTGCGCTCGCTCTCCAAAGCCGCGACTTTCTTCTCTAACTTAGCCTTGTCTAACAAATCGGTATTGCCCGACAAAATCGCCATGTACTCCGAGAAGTTCATGCCTGATTTCTCGTCCATGCTGCCCTCGTCGATAACACGGGCACCCATTGCGCCGCTCTTGAGCTGCGAGATAAACGTCTGCTTGCAGTGCAACAGGTTGAACTTGTAGCTGTCCAGCGATTTTTCCACGGCATAGATAATCACATCCACCTTATTATTAGCGAAAAACTTGGCTATTTCATTGCCTTTGCGGACTGCCCGTCCGTCCCGTTGGGAAAGGTCGGAAGGGCGCCACGGTGTGTCCAAATGATGAAGTGCTACCGCCCTTTTCTGTGCGTTCACGCCCGTTCCGAGCATACTCGTGGAGCCGAACAGTACCCGGACTTTTCCCTCGTTCATGGCGTCAATCACCGCCTTGCGTGCCCTTTCCGTCTTGCACTCCTGAATGAAACGTATCTCGTTTGCCGGAATGCCGTAGTCTTCCATAAGTTTGCGTTTTATCTCGCTGTACACGCTCCACTTTCCCGGCTGGTACGTGCCCAAATCCGAAAAGACGAACTGTGTGCCTTTCTGTGCGTCATACTTTTTATAGTATTCCGCAATCTGTGCGGCGCAGTGCGAGGCTTTGTTGTCGGGATGGTCTTCGTACTTTTCCGGGTTTATCATGCGCATATCGAGTGCCATCTTACGGGCATAGTCGGTGGCAATCAGCATCTTCGCCTTTTCCTCCGTTTCCGATAAAGGTAAACGCCCCAATATCGTGGCATCTCCTGTCTGGGCGAACTGCATCAGCTTTTCAATAAACTCCGCCTGTTGTGGCGTAGGGGGAATGTTGTGCAGAATCTCGTTTTTTTCCGGTCTGTCTACTCCCACGTCCGCTGCCGTACGGTAGTCGGTTATCTCGTTGTAGAAAGCTGCCAGCTCCGGCACTTTGATGAAATAGCGGAAACGCTCTTTCTGCACGATGTTGTTCGTGACCGAGAACTCGAAGTCGGTGGTCTTCTTGGCGAAAATTGCCGCCCACGCATCGAAACAGTTGATGTTCTGCCGTTCCAGCTCCTTCGGACGCAGGTACTTGAACAGCAGGTAGAGTTCGGTCAGCGAGTTGGAGATGGTCGTTCCCGACAGGAACGTCGCCCCCAAATCCTTTCCTGTACGTTCCTGAATGGTACGCAGGGCAAACAGCATATTCAGCGCCTTTTGGCTTCCCTCGCTGTTTCCCAGCCCCGCCACCCGGTCGTGACGGGTGTTGAATGTCAAGTTTTTAAACTGGTGGCTCTCGTCAATGAACAGGTGGTCGATGCCCATCTGCTTGAAATCCACCACGTCGTCCGTGCGCGTTTTGATGGCGTGTTCCACCTTTTCCAGCTTGGCGAGCAGGTTGATTTTCCGCTTCTCCAATCCCTTCAGCATCCCTCTTGATACTTCCTTACCTTGTGCCCTCAGAACGTCCAGATTCTCTTCTACCGAATCCAGCTCCTTTTGCAGAATCTCCTGCTGCACGTCCGTCGGCTGGGGTATCTTCCCGAATTGGTCGTGCGACATGATGACACAATCCCAATCGTTGTTCTTAATGTTATTGAAAAACTTTACCCTGTTTTCAGGTGAGAAGTCTTTTTCAGTAGCGTAGAGGATTTTGGCGTTGGGGTATGCCGTGCGGTAACACTCGGCAATCTCCCCGACGTTGGCTTTCAGCCCGATAATCATCGGTTTATGCGCTAATCCCAGCCGCTTCATTTCTTGCGCTGCAAGGCTCATAATCAGCGTTTTACCGGTTCCAACTTCGTGGTCGCATATCCCGCCTCCGTTCTGTTTGAGCATCCATACGCAGTCTTTCTGGCTCTGGTACACCTCCTTGATGCCGTATCTTTTTTCAAGTGCTTTCAAGTCCAGACCGGGAAAATCCTGATGCGAACCGTCATAGGCCGGACGCACAAAACAGTTGAACTTGCGGTTGTACATATCCGCCAACCGCTGCTGGAACTCCGGCGACTGGTCGTTCAGCCAGTCAGTGAAGCCATTACGGATTTCGTCAATCTTCGCGTTGGCAAGCTGTATGGCTTCACTATCACGTACCTTGATGTCCCTGTCATGCTCGTCCTTGCCGGCACTCTTGCTGATGTCCGGCACGGTATTGACCAACGCGTGTTTCAAGAGGTTGATACCGTCATACTTCCTGTATTGCCCCTGTACGGCATACTGGTCGGTGATTCGGGTGTTCTTCTCCCGGCATTTTACCGAATACTCGTCAATGCTCTCCGAATAGGAAATAGTCACGTCCGTGTCGAACAGGTGCTTGATGTAAGCGGTGTACATCCCTGTCGGAATCCAGCGTTCCCCGAAATTGAAATCCAGTTCGTCAAACGTAATCGGGCGTGGCATTGCATCCCGAAGTGCCGAGAGCGAGGCTTCCACCTCCGGCATCCGCTCGTTACCCTCATTATTCGCCGCCCAACGGAATATATTCTCCATTTTCTCCGCTACATTCCCGGCGATGAAACGGTCTTTAATCTCGTAGTTGTCCACGAGCGGGTTGAAGTAGATTTGCCCTTTCAGCCTTTCTACCAGTTCGTCCTTGCTGTTGTCCGACAGCGATTCCATATAATCGAGGTTCACCGCCCCGTAACGGTTCAGTGAAGCGGACAAAGCCTCATGCGGCGTATCCACGTGCGTAACGTCATTCAGGGCGAAAGCCACGGGATGGTCGAAAATGTCCGCCTTGATGAACTGCCCGTTTTCGGCGCGTTCCAGCGAGAGCATGTCGCGCCCCGAAGTGTCCATGAGCAGGAACTTTACGTTCGCTTTGGCGTTCAGCCGCCCGTAGCGTTCCACGAAAGTGTCGTAAGAGGCGTTCAAGGCGGCACGCTCCGGCTTGTTTTCCTCGTGCATCTCCGCCTCGTAAATGTAGAGCCGCTGGTAGCTGTCGCGCATAGTAATATAAAGCTCCGCCTTTTCCTGCTGTGCCTTGTTCAACTCCAACGGGTGGAAGGTCGCCCCATAACGGGTAATGCCTTTCAGATAGCCCACCTGATTGCCGTCCGCCACCATCATGCCCTCTTTGTGGTGAGGTTCCAGTTTGCCCATCAAGGGACGGGGCTTCATCAATTCCGCTTCTATCTTCTCCGCTTCTTCCCGCTCTCTAATCTCTTGCAGGCGGCGTTCATTCCGGTGGCGTTCTTCCTCAAAACCGTCAGCAACAGGAACGGATGCTTGTGAGGTACGTTGTTCTGGTAAATCCTCTGCCTTGTCCATCCTGTTCTGCCGGGATGCAAAATTTCCCTGCCTTAACCGTTCCCTTTGTCCGGGGGAGAGTTGCGCCATCGTCTCGTAGAATCCGTTGATAGGCGGGTTCGTGTCCCAATTGATAGCATTATAAACAGCCTCCATCTCCATGCTTTGAACTTCGGGAGGCGTAACCGTTTCTTGTTCGGGCGGTGCATCCGGTTTCTGCTCTTTCTCCACGACAGGCTGGTCGAACAGGCTCCGGGAAACAGGTGCGGCACGCCTTGCCTTTTTTCCTGACTGCTTTTTCTTCTGTCCCGATTGCGCCAGCCGCCGTTCTTCCTGCGTGAAGTTGAACAAGTCGTATAAATCCATTACGGGAGGGGCAGGCTCCGGCTTCTCTTCTTTTTTCACCGGTTCGCTTTTCAATGCGCCTCGGGGGTAATCTTCCGGCTGTGGCGGATGTTCGTCCCGGAATTTCCGTTCACTTTCCTGCATCACTTCGCCTGCTTCCAGCCAGTCTTCCGGTGTCGGTTCGTACCGGGGCATTCGCTCCTGATGGACAGAAACGGGTGGCGAAGTCTGCCCGACCTGCCGGGATGCCTTTTCTTGATACAAATCCACATTGAGCCGGTTGGCAAAATCCTCAGATAGTATTTTACGCATATCCCCGGCGATACCTGTGACGCCACCTTCATGCAGATAGACCATTGCAGGTTTCCCGTAAGAGTCGGTATCCGTTTTCTCCCGTGTGCGGACAATCCGCTCCGGGTATTTCTGGAAATAGGTGTTCGTAACGAAGCCTGCCGCATCCGTTGCAGCGTTCGCAAATAGCTTGTCCGTTTCACTGACCGCCTGCTTCCTCTCATTCTTTTGCAGGATGATGAGGTCGCTGCCCACTTCCGTCCCGGCATGGTCGGTAAAGAGGTTATTAGGCAGGCGGACGGCTGAAACAAGGTCGGCGTGTTTGAGCATCTCCATACGGATAGCCCCCTCACGGGCGTTCATTACGCCTTGCGAGGTGATGAACGCCACGATGCCGCCATCCCTGACTGTATCCAGACTTTTCAGGAAGAAATAGTTGTGGATGGTTTTGGCGGCGGCACGCCGGGAATAATTGCCGGCTCCCGTGTATTCGGGGTCAAACACCGCCACATCCCCGAACGGGATATTGGAGGTAGCTACATCAAAGTAGTTCGTGAACGGTTTTTCAATCCGCTCAAACCCTTCCGCACGCACTTTGTGCTGCGGATAGAGGTACGAGAGTAGCTTGCCCGTGAGCAGGTCTTTGTCAAATGCCATAACCTCCGCTCCCGGAGCGTTCGCACCGAAAGCGGAGATGAATACTCCCTGACCTGCCGACGGGTCGAGCAGGCGGTGTGGGGTAATGCCGTTGTCATGCAGGGTGTCGGCAAGTGCCGCCACCACTTCGGGGGGAGTATAGAACGCTGTAAGCACCGAACTTTTCAAACTGTCAAAATAGCGTTTATACTCCCGTTCGTCTTTCGAGTTATCACGGATCAGCCTGTGTAACTCCGCTGTCAGGGGAAACAGCTCGCGGTCGGACTTCGTCCACTGTGCGGCATCCATCAGGTTGGCGGCAGGGTTAAGGATACATTTCAACCCGCCGAAACCGCAGAAGCGGCTAAGTATCTCCCTTTCTTGGGGAGTAGCCGCCCTCTGCTGTTTTTCCAATGTGAATACCGTCCGAATCGCCTCGATGTTGTCCCGCAGCTTCTCTTTACGGTTAAACGCCATGCTCTTCGAGATAAGTTGCGACGGCTCCCGTCAGTTCGGTATAGAGCAGGTCGTATTCGGACGTGTAGGCAAAATTGTCCGTGAGCGGGTATCGGGCGAACACCTCTTCCATTTCCGGTTGCAGTGTCAGGGCAAATGCCGGGGCAGTACCCGGTTCTACTTCATCCCCGAACTCGTTCCACAATACTTCGATGATTGTGTTGTACTTGGAGAAGTGAAGCCCCTCTGTCAGTGCCGCCATTGCCAGCTCCTGTGCCCCTTCCGGCGTATATCCCTCCAAACGGGATTGTTCGTACACGTCGGCGGCATGGTCGGCCCGGCTTTCGATGAAATCCGTGTCGGCGGCTTTGTCGGGATGGTTTTCTTTGAGGTATTTCAGCAGGTAAAGTCCGTAATAGGACAAGTCGGTCGTTTGATTTTTATTATTCATATTTCTGTGGATTTTAGTGGATTATTAAATAAGGGAAAGGATAAATGCGAAAGGCACCCGGCGTCCCCGCCGAGTGCCACCACTAAAATCCACAGTAAAAATCAGCATCAACTATATAATAGTATGAATGACCTTTGACTGTAAATTCAGTGGTAAATATACGCATTATTTCTTTTTTCGCTGGTTCGTCTTACTGTTTTTCGTATCTGGGAACACGAAAACGGTGTTGAAATCACTGTCAAAGGCAACGGCGGCGCTGAACGGCTTGCCCTGCTTGCTGTTGAATCCCTTGATAACACCCGTCTTACCGCTCGTCAGCAGTTCGGTAATCTCCGCGTCCGTGAGCGTTTTTCCCGCTTTCTGCCGGAAGACGGGCAGTCCGCAATCCGGGTTGCCGCAACGCACCACCTTGCCGTAGAACTGCATCGTACCCTTGCCGCACTTGGGACACGTACATCCGCTATCATTGCGCGGGAACAGCTTGTCAGAGGTCAGCAGTTCCGAGGTAATCTGCGAGGCGTAATCTTCAATCCCCTTGCGGAAAGTCTCGGCGCTTATTTCACCGCTCTCTATCTGCGAAAGAGCCGTTTCCCATTCACCCGTCATTGTCACGTCCGCGATGCGCATCGCCTTGACTACCGAATAGAGGGCAAGCCCTTTTTCGGTGGGGACAAGGGATTTTTTCTGACGCACCATGTACTCGCGCTTGAAGAGCGTTTCAATGATGGAGGCACGGGTAGCCGGCGTACCGATACCGCACTCTTTGAGTGACTGGCGCAACTGCTCGTCTTCCATCTCCTTGCCGCAGGTCTGCATGGCGGAGAGCAAGGTTGCCTCCGTGTGCAGCGGTTTGGGCTTCGTCTTTCCTTCAGTCAGCGAACTACCTTTTACCGGTAGCGTGCCGCCTTCCGTCCAGCAGGGCAACGTCACCTCTTCCGTGGCTTCCTTCTCCCCATATACCGCACGCCATCCGGCTTGCTTGACAACGGTTCCCTTGACGGTGAACTCCATGCCGCCGCACTCCGCCGATACGGTGGAAACATCCTTGACGCACTTGTCCGAAAAGGCTTCCAGTATACGTCCGGCAATCATGTCATAGAGGATGCGGTCGTCGGCTTCGAGATTCTTAGCCTTGACCTCCGTTATCAGCAGGGCGTGGTGGTCGGTAATCTTGTTGTCGTCCACGCTGCGGCGTGAGAGGTCGCCCATCGTGGAAAGGTAGCCGCCTAATACGGGATGGTTCTTCAAGGTCAGCAGCAGGGTCGGAATTTCCGCAAACACATCTTCGGGGATATGGCGGCTTCCGGTACGGGGGTACGTGATGAGCTTCGCTTCATAGAGCTTCTGGGCGATGGAGAGGGTTTTCTCCGCTGAAAACCCGTGCTTGGTGTTCGCCTCTTTTTGCAGCGTGGTCAGGTCGTACAAAAGCGGAGCTTCCTGCACGGTTTCCTTGCGCTCCACACGGGTGACGGTCATGCTTCCGCACTCCTTTACTGTCCGGTAGGCTGTTTCGGCTTCGGTTTTCTCCTTCCATTTCAGGGCGGAAGAGAATTTCACCATCTCGCCATCCGCCGTGCCGTCCGTCGATAGGTGAATCTGGAAGACAGGTTCGGGGACGAAGCGTTTGTTTTCAAGATAGCGTTCGCATATCATCGCCAATGTGGGTGTCTGTACACGTCCCAACGAATACGTGCCCCGTCCGGCAGCGATGGTAATGGCTTGCGTGGCGTTAATCCCCACGAGCCAGTCCGCTTCCGAGCGTGCTTTGGCGGCATAATACAGCTTGTCATACTCTGCGCCGCATTTCAGGTTTTCCAATCCTTCGCGGATGGCTTTGTCGGTCAGCGAGCTGATCCAGAGGCGGTCGAAAGGTGTCGCGCATCCGATGTATTCGTACAGGTAGCGGTAAATAAGCTCGCCTTCGCGACCTGCATCGGTGGCTACGATGATTCGCTCGCTTTCACGGAAAAGCCTGGCGATGATTTTGATTTGCGCCACCACGCCGCTGTCGGGCTTGTACCCCTTGTCGGTTTTCACCTGACGGGGTACAAGGGTGAACACGGGAGGAATAATCGGCAGGTTGTCACGGTGGAAACCTTTGATGCCGTACCCGTCGGGCAAGGCTGGCATGACCAGATGCCCGAAAGCCCATGTTACGGCATATCCGTTGCCGGACAAATAGCCTTCTTCTCTTTTCGTTGCGCCCACGATACGGGCGATTTCTCTCGCCACGCTGGGCTTTTCAGCCAAAATTACTTTCATACTTCTTTTATTTATTGTGGATTTTAGTGGTTGGGGCGGATGCCCCGGTTAATGATTTTATCTTGTTATTTCTTTATCAGTTATTTTTCTTTTATCTGTTGCTTCTCTTTTTCAAGTGCCGCAATCAGTTTACGGTCATAATAAATATGATGTCCCTCCTCTGTATAATACCGTTTGTTTTCTTCCTCGATGGCTTGCCAATCGGCACGCCAAATCCAGCGGACAATCACACAGGGAAGGAATACGGTTATAAGAATGATAAATGCTATCATGATTTTACACGCTTATGCCTTTGGGCTTGTTCAGTTTTCGCTGCTGTGCTCCGGTAGGTTGTGTCTGTCCCTGTCGTAAAGGCTCCCGCACCTTCTTGGTCGCCTCGTTGGTTTTCCCATCGGTATTCACCGCTACTTGCGTGCGGCTTTCGGAAGCCGGGGCAACCACTTTAGCCTGTGACACTTCGGGACTGGTACGGAAGTATTTTGGTTTGCCTGCATCGAAATCGTATTTGACGTAGGCGGTATAAGGTTCTCCCTTGCCGTCACGTTTCATGTCCTTGACAAGAATGGCTTTCCCTTCAGTGAAACTCTTCTGCTGTTCCTGTGTGAGCAGCACGCCGCCCATTGTTTTCGGGGCGCGGATATTCCCGTTCTCATCCAGCCATTGGAATTTATAGACCTTCGGTTTCTGTCCTCCTTCCGGCTGGGCAGAGGTCTGCCCGGCGGCTGTTTGTCCGGTTGTGGTTTGGGCTGCAGGTTGAGGATTGCGGGGGTGCCGCGCCGTTTGTCCGTTGCGCTGTCTTTGGTTCTGCCCGTTCTGTCTGGGGACGAACTCCACTCCCCGGCGTTCCACATTGATTTGCAGGGTGGCGGTGAATTTCCGCTTTTCCGACAAGACAATTTCTTTGTTGGGGATGGCACGCCCGGCACGCAGTTCGCCTATTTCATGCTCGGTGAATTTAGTCTGCCCGATGCCTGTCATGGTCGGTACATCTTTTACGGGAAGGAATGTTACCTCATTGGTTTGGCGGTCGATACTGATATACGAGGGAATGATTTCGCCCGTTTCCTTATCCGTCAGCTCCACCACACGCCCCATGTTACCCGTTTTTTTCAGGTTTTCTTTGTCTTCGGGGGTGAACGTGTGTCCCATGAACTCTTGGTCGAGTTTCGGCTCTTTGCGGATGGCATGGGGGACAAGCCCGATGCTGCCGTCCGGCAATTCCTTGAACGAGAGGCGTGCTTCCAGCTCGAAGCGTTCGCCGTTGATGTAGGGGGCAACGGTGACAAGCCCCGATTTCCCGTAATCCAACATCTTTTCCAAATCGCCCGACGCTTCGAGTGTCGCACGGTCGATGCCGTACACCTCTTTCATGTCCGACCAGTCAATGCGGCTTTCGTCTATCAGGTGCTTTTTTTCATCGGGCTTCTCTTGTGCGGATTGCTCGTCTTGCGCATGTTCTTGCGCATGTTCCTGTGTCTGTGCCTGTTCTTGTTGCCCGGACTCTTTTTCGTCAGGGAACCAATGGTCTTCAACCGCTTGCCAGAAAGGGTCGAGGTCACCGGACTCATTGGGCTCATTGGTGACAGGTTTAACTTCTTCGGAGACAGTTTGTGCCTGTTCCTCCTGCTTTTCATACTTCTCTGTATCCACTCGGTGCGGAGCAAGTAAATCCTTGTTGGCTTCGGGGTCTTTCAGCAGGTCTTTGAACACGTCTATCACATGTTCCACGGTATCTGCCGCCACACGGTAGAAGCCGAAGCGTTTCGGCTCCTTGCATTGCCGGAAGAAGTTGTCCAGAAAGCTGTCCAATGCGTTGCTGTTCTTGTCGAACTGCAAGAAACTCCCTTTGTTAGCTTCCGTGGCAGCCGTTGTCTTGGGCGTGCCGTCGCTTTTCAGCCCGGCAACCACGCTGATTTCTCCGGTCTTCTCGTCCCGGACAATCAGCACATCCTTTTCGTTCTTCTGATTCTTTTTTTGTGCCATAAGTTGGTCTTCTATTAATTATTAATGGAATTGTTCCGCAGCGAAAGTAAGGGCTATCAACCGTTCCGCAATGGATGGCGGAGGGCGTGGCAGCTTGTGGCTTCCGCATGGAAGTTTGTGGCGTTATGCCTTTCCGTCCTTTGCTCCCTTTTTCTGCTCGAACTCATTGAAATGCGTCCTCAAAAATTCCTGCACGTCCGATTCCTTGTAATAGACCTTGTGCCAGAGCATCCGGTATTTCAGCGTTCCCGAACTGCGGTAACGCTGAATGGAACGCTTGCTCGTGTTGAGCAGCTCGCACAAGTCCTGATTGTCGAGCAGCCGTTCACCGTCGAGGTATTTCACCTCTTTGAGTTCCTTGCCCGTGAGCGAAGCGAGCAACCGCTCGTTCCGGTCGAAGCGTTCCATAATCTGCCGCATCCAGCCCTCGAAGGTTTCCAAATCCAATGCGCTCATTTCTTCTTTCCCCCTCCCGTGCGCAACAGGTAATTGCGTTTGAACTCTTCCACTGTCTGCGCATCGCAGTTGTAGATGCTTTCCTTTACCAGCCGTTCTACCTCTGAAACGGGATAGCGGCAAGCACCCCCGAAAATGGCGTAACTGATGCGTTTGTTGTCGCGCAGGCGTTGGAGCGTGCGGGTGCTGATGCCCAGCATCCCTTTGAGTTCCCTGCCGCTCATCCATACTTCTGCCGCCGCTTCGTTCTTCTTCTCTTCATTCTGGCGGACATAGCCCGCTATCAAATCTATCTTTGCCGCCAGTTCCTTGTAGGCGGCACTTTCCATCGTAATGATTTCCATATCTGTTACTTTTTGATTTCGGGGCAAAGTTCCCTCTATTGCATGGGGTGTTTCCACAGGTAGGCAGCCACCTATGGAAGATTTTTGTGCAATACGGGGAAGGTGAAAGGGACAATAGCCGCCATGCGAAAGACACAAGCTGCCAACAGCGGCGAAACAGTACGGGGTACGCCTGCAAAGCGGTACTTTTGCCGGAAACTGATATAGAATATGGAAATAGTAATTATCGAAAAGGCGGCTTTTGAAGCCTTGCTTTCCGGGGTGGGCACACTCACGGAGAAAGTGAACGTACTGTACCGCAGGTGCGGCGACAAGAAAATGAGTAACTGGCTGGACGGGGAGGACGTGTGCCGCCTGCTGCACATCAGCCAGCGGACATTGCAGACACTTCGGGATAACCGCCTCATCGGGTTCTCGCAGATAAACCGCAAGTTCTACTACAAACCGGAGGAAGTGGAACGCCTCCTGCCTGTAATCGGTCAGTTCCGAACGGAAAGGGATACGCCGTAATAATTGTATGCCACCACTAAAATCCATCCTATAAGTATGAATGACAATGTTTTGACAACGGACGACGAACGCATCGCGAGTGCCCTGTCCGCACTGCGTAAGGGGGCAAAAGAAGCAAGCCTGCTGGCGCAGAATTATCACCCACCACTGAATGGGGAACGGTACATGACCGACAAGGAGGTGGCGGAACGGCTGAAAGTAAGTCGCCGCACGCTTCAGGAATACCGCAACGACCGGAAAATTCCTTTTATCCTTTTCGGGGGGAAAGTCCTGTACCGGGAAACGGACATTGAAAGGATGCTGGAAGAAAGCTATAAAAAGGCTATCCGGTAAGGCATCAAACAAAAAGGGGGGCAGACCGCCGTACATGGTCTGACCCCCTTTTGTCAGCATGGGAACCCGTTGCCGATTTGCAGGACGATGGGCTGTGCGGAGCGTGTAGATGCTACCGCCTTCTTTACCACCCATTCCCGGAATATCTTTGCAGGCAGGCTGTTCAGCCGGAATGCAAGGGCGGTTATCATCTCCATATTATAGGCATCCGCGCGGTTTCCGTTTTCAAGACGGATATAACGATACGTATCGCTTTCCGATAATACCCCGTTTTTGAAGATAGATTTGATATGGCTGCGTACAGCGCCCGACGTAACACCGAAGAGTTCAGTTATCTCATAATCGGTCATCCAGACATTGGCTCCCGTGATGGAAACGCCGTTTTTACTGATTGATATAATTCCTCTTTCCATGACTGTGTGCATTAAATGACTACATTATTATATTCCTGAATATTTTCCAACTGTGCGGATAAGTTCTCCATATCCTTGTTGAGCTTTTCTTTCGTGATTTTGGCGTAAATCTGCGTTGTCTTTATATTCTTGTGCCCCAAGATAGAGCTGACCGTTTCAATAGGCACATTGTTGGTCAGGCAGATTTCCGTCGCCATCGTATGGCGGCTCATGTGCCACGTAAGGCGTTTGGTAATTCCGCACCGTTTGGCTACGGCATTGATACCATACAGGCAGGTCATGTATGCCGGGACGGGAAAAATCTTGTCGCCTTTTCCAAGTCCTTTGTATTTCTCTATAATCTGTAATGGAATATCCAATAACCGGATATTGGACTGCACGCCCGTTTTCTGGCGGTGCATGTAAATCCAAAGGTGGTCGTCAAAGTAGGTGCGCAGGTTCTCTGTCGAAAGGTTGCGCATATCCGTAAAGCTAAGCCCCGTGAAGCAGCAGAACAGGAATAAATCGCGTACCAGTTCCTGCTTGGCATTTTTCAATTTGCCGTTCATCAGCAGATTGATTTCTTCACGGGTGAGCCAGCCGCGTTCGGTATCTTCTTTTTGGATTTCGTAATCGCAGAACGGGTCGCGCACCAGCCAGCCATTGTTGATGGCGATGGAAACCATTGTCCTGAGCGGACAGGTATAAATCCACACCGTATTATTGCAGCATCGCTTGTCCACACGCAGGAACATGTCGAAGTCGGTGATAAAAGCCGGGGTAAGCTCTTTCAAAGCGATGTCGCTTAAATGGTAACGCTGGTATATAAACTCTTTCAGGTGTTTATATACGGTCTGGTACTTGCTAAGGCTGGACTTGGATTTCATTCCCGCCTCATACAACTTCTCATAATCCTCGTTGTAACGCTCGAATACTTTCAAGAGGGTGTATTGGCGGTGTTCCAGCCCTAAAAAGGCATTCTTTACTTTCTCTGCCGTCACGTAATTATCCCTGTCCATTATCTCCTGATAATGCCCATTGATTTTCACCCGTATCTTGTCCAGCATACGGTTGGTTTCCAATGCCATTGTGCTTCTGCCTGTGGCACGGCCTGTTTTGGCATCCCAAATTTTGGGGTTGACCGTCAGTTTGCAACTGAACTGCGTTTGCGTTCCGTCGATGGTGATGCGTCCCATGATGGGGGATGTGCCGTCGTTCTTTACTACTTGTTTCTTACAATAGAAAATCGTCGAAAATGTACTCTTCATAACTCTACAATTTTTAAGTTTCAAAATTACGTTGTGTAGAGTTACCTGTTGTTACGCAAAACACTGTGTATCACAGAATAAGAACCGGATTTATAACTTTTTTCTGCCATTTCGCCGAAAATCGCTATCTTTACACCGTATTCGGGGTGATTTTCCTCTTAAAAACCATTCAATCACAAGCCTTTAACTTTTCGCTTCGGTTTCTTATGCGTAACCCGTTGTAGGTTACAAATAGGAAACGCCGCTCCGGTTTAACTTGGCTTTTTTCCGGTTTTCGATGGCTTCACCTTTTCTCTGCTGCAAATCCCCAACTATCTGTTTTTCAATTCTATTGCGGTGCTTTTCGTTATCTCACTTTTTATTCTTACCTTTGTATTTCAAAGAAACGTATATGGGCTGGGGGAGAAATGGGAATTTCTGTTTTTAACCAGGTAGGTACCTCTTTGCTCCCTAATACGGATTTTCAGATAGCTTCTGTGTTGAAGCAAGCGTTTGTGAATTGTTTTTATGAAACATCTTCCGGATATCTGTGGATTGGAACACGTAACGGATTGTTTGCTTTGAAAGAGAGTGATAAGCAGTTCCTGCAATATACCACAGAAAACGGTCTGCCGAGTAATGTTATTTATGGAATTCTGGAAGATGCTTACGGGCGTTTATGGATAAGTACGAATCAAGGGTTGAGTTGCCTGAATCCGGAGAGTGGGAAGTTTCGTAATTTCACGATTATGGACGGATTACAAGGCAACCAGTTTAATGCTGGGGCTTATTGTCGAAAAGACAATGGCTACATGTTGTTTGGTGGAGTCAACGGCATTACTTCATTCCGTCCTGAAACGTTGATTGATAATCCTTATGCTCCCAAACCTGTAATCAATAAATTATTTGTTCATAATAAGGAGGTATTACCGGATGATGAAACCGGAATCTTAAAGGAAAGTATTACATACGTGAATCGTATAACTTTATCTTCATCTCAGAATTCATTCGCCATTTCTTTTGTCGTTTCCAATTATATAGCGGGTAAACATAATACATTTACCTACAAACTGGAGGGATATGATAATGTATGGTATAAGCAGAATGATATCAGCCTTGTTTCTTACTCCAATTTACCGGCAGGGGATTACACTTTTTGTATAAAAGCAGCAAACAATGATGGTAAATGGAATGAGGAACCCGCCATACTTCATATACATATATTGCCGGTTTGGTATTCTACTTGGTGGGCGCTTTCCTTGTTTGCTTTGTCGTTTGCTTTGTTGGTGTTCGGTATCGTACGCTTCTTCTGGCTACGCAAGAGTATGCAGGCTGAAATACGAATGGAACGGCTTGATAAAGAAAAGCGGGAAGAGATAAGCCAGATGAAAATCCGTTTTTATGTTAATATCTCGCACGAGTTACGGACTCCGTTGACTTTGATTGTTGCGCCCTTGCAGGAATTACTTGATCGTATCAGTGGGCATTGGGAGCATGAACGGTTGCTTTATGTGCAGCGGAATACCAACCGTCTCTTGCATTTGGTTAATCAGTTAATGGATTTCCGGCGTGCTGAGTTAGGGATATTTGAACTCAGGGCTGTGTATTCCAATGCTTATAAGCGGATATTGAACTGTTTTATGAATTATGAAAGTTTGTCTAAAAGGAAGGATATAGACTATAACTTCTATACAGAGTTGCAAGATAAAAATGTTCTTTTCGATGAGAACTATCTGGATTTAATTGCAAATAATCTGCTTTCGAATGCCTTTAAATATACCGAAGTCGGCGAAAGTATCACTGTGAAACTTTACATAGAAGGTGACAATCTTGTCTTGCAAGTGATAGATACAGGCATTGGCATCCCATTGGAGAAGCAGGAAAAGATTTTTGAACGTTTTTATCAGGTGGAAAATGGACGTGAAGGGAGTGGTATCGGGCTCTCATTGGTTCAACGTCTGGTGGAATTACATCATGGGCGGATTATTCTACAGAGTGAAGTTGGTAAAGGTTCTACTTTTACGATTTATCTGCCGCAGGATGAATCCGTATATACGCAAGAAGAGTTGCTTGGAGGAAGTGGGAATGAAGGAGAACAACGTGTATATTCCACCAATGCAAATGACATTTATATCGGTGATGACGAAAAGTTGGGGGAAGAGGATAGTACGGATGAAGTAAACGGTAAACGTGGTACTATCTTGGTCGTAGAGGACAATAGGGAACTGAGACGGTACTTGGTGAACGGTCTGTCTGCGCTGTTTGATATGTTGGAAACGGAGAATGGGCAAAAAGCGCTGGATATTCTGAAAGACAAGGATGTAGATTTGATTATAACAGATGTCATGATGCCTATAATGGATGGCGTTAGGTTATGCAAGTTAGTGAAACAGAATCTACGTACTTGCCATATTCCGGTTTATATGTTGTCTGCCAAAGTAGATATCAAGTATCAGTTGGAAGGTTTACAGGTAGGAGCCGATGATTACATTGCCAAACCGTTCTCTATGGAAGTGTTGAGAACCAAGATTCTGAATATGCTGCGTACACGTTATCGTATATTCGAGCGATATTCCAATATGACGGAAATAAAACCGGAAAAGCTTACGAACAATACGATGGATGAGGAACTGTTGCGGAAGGCTATTGCTGTTGTTGAGAAAAATATGGATAATGTGGAATTTTCTACAGAACAGTTCGCGCGTGAGATGAATATGAGCCGTTCGAATCTTCATTTGAAATTAAAGGCGATAACGGGAAAATCTGCTATTGATTTTATACATAAGATACGGTTTAACCGAGCATGTCAGTTATTGAAAGAAGGAAAGTATACCGTTTCAGAAATCAGTTTTATGGTGGGCTATAACACTCCTTCTTATTTTGCGGCACGTTTCAAGAAGTATATCGGTTGTTTGCCTACAGAATATGGAAAGAAATGATATTAGTTACTTGGTTATGAAGGCATGTGTAATTGGGGCGTTAATAATTATCTCATGTTTATCAGTTTCGTGTGGGCAAACCTCTTTATGCCAGCTATCTGTATTTAAGAACAGTAGCATCCTTAGCGGAAGGGATACTGTAGAAATGTTTACATTGGTAAATGCGAACGGAATGTCTGTTCAAGTGACGAATTATGCCGCTTCGCTGACGGACGTCTTTGTTCCTGACAGACAAGGGCGTTTTGAACACGTGGTTTTGGGATTTGACAGTCTGGAATGTTATCTGGGAAGACATCCAAAATTGGGAGCTACGGTAGGAAGATTTGCCAATAGAATTAAAAATGCGGAATTCTGTTTGAATGGGCAGACTTATCACCTGGAAAAGAATAATAATGGGCATTCTATCCATGGTGGAACAAACGGCTTTAGTCATCGGATCTTTAAAACGGATACATTTTATGTTGTAAAAGATACAGCTATTGTGGTTTTTAAATATAGCAGTATTCATCTGGAAGAAGGATTTCCCGGTAATCTGGAACTTTCAATAGCTTATAAACTGACTAATCATAATGAGATTGTTCTGGAATATACAGCTACTACGGATAAGCCTACGGTAGTTAATTTTACAAATCATAGTTATTTTAATCTAACAGGTTGCACCAGAAACGTGTTGAATCATATTTATAGGATTTATGCGGATTCCATAACTCCTACAGATTCCATGGGTATCCCTACCGGAGAGTTAATGCCTGTGGTGGGTACTGTATATGATTATACTTCTCCACAATCGGTGGAAAAAAGAGTACAGAAAATGGGAAAAGGATATGATGTGAATTATAGACTGGATAAATACCCAGGTTCGTTAGAGTTGGCAGCTATCGTAGTGGAACCTATATCCGGTAGAGTGTTGAAAGCATACACTACTGAACCGGGAATGCAATTTTATATTCCAAATTCAAATATGGATTATCTTATTGGTCATGGTGAAAAGAAATATGGCAGATATTATGGATTTTGTCTTGAAATGCAGCATTTCCCCGATGCTCCCAATAATCCTCAATTTCCTGCTACAAGTTTGTTGCCGGGAGAAATATATCGGCAGGTCACTATTTATAAATTTGAAACAATATCAGAATAATATATTTAATCAACTAAAGTTTACTAATTATGAAAAAGAAAACATGGAAAAGATGTGTATGTATGATTGGAGTAGTTCTTTTTGCGGTAACGGGTTTGAATGCCAATAATAGAGTGCCTGATAGTCCTATTAAGAAAACAAGAAGCAATACTTTTATTATAGAGAAAGAAAAAGCGTGGGAGCCGGCAGGTGAAGGTGTGGCCAGACAGATTATGGGCTATGATGGGCAAGTAATGTTGGTTAAAGTCAAATTTGAGAAAGGGGCTATAGGAACTCCTCACACGCATTACCACACGCAAACGACTTATGTGGTAAGTGGTAAATTTGAGTTTACAGTGGGTGATGAAAAGAAGATTGTGGAAGCGGGAGACGGTATTTATATTGAACCGGATATTTTGCATGGCTGCGTTTGTCTGGAGCCTGGAGTTTTGATTGACTGTTTTGCTCCGATACGAGCTGATTTCTTGAAATAAGCCTTGAAAAGATGTTTTGTACAATTTGTTTTTCGTGCAATCCAAGCAGATAAAGCTATTGCTTAATCGGATGATTTTCCTTTTGTGGTAATCTGTGAAGTTGTTTTTGCACAAAAATAGTGTGTAGTGAACAATATTGGTATGGAAAAAGTGTAAAAGTAAAAGTAACAAAAACAATACTTTTGCACTTTTTTTAGTGCTTGTCGTATGTTTGTCATCAGAAAAATTCTAAAGTTAAACCTTAGATTATTTATTATGTACAAATTGAAAGAATTGTTTTTAATGTTTATCCTCGCTTTTGTCAGTTTGGCTGCATACGCACAAAGTTTGACAGTAACTGGTAAGGTGATTGATAGTGAAGGATATGAAGTGATTGGAGGTAGTGTAACCATTAAAGGTGTTGCCGGTGTTGGAACAGTTACCGACGTAAATGGTAACTATACTCTGAAAGTGAATGATGCATCCAAAGATGTATTGGTTTTCTCGTATGTAGGTATGACTCCGCAAGAAGTGAAAGTCAATAACCGAAGTGTAATCAATGTGACTCTACAGGCTGATGCCGTATTACTGGAAGACGTTGTGGTAATTGGTTATGCTGCCGTTCCTCGTAGAGATTTGACCGGGTCGGTAACCTCCGTTAGCAGCAAAGAACTTTCTAAAGTGCCAGTAAGTGATGTTACACAAGCCTTGACCGGACGCATGGCAGGTGTGATGGTGCAGCAGAGTGAAGGTACTCCGGGTGCTTCCATTTCCGTACGTGTGCGTGGAGGTATCTCTATCACACAAAGTAACGAACCTCTTTACATTATCGACGGCTTTCCCAGTGAAGACGGTATGTCTACCCTCGACCCCGCTGAAATTGAAACCATTGACGTGTTGAAGGATGCTTCGGCCACTGCCATCTATGGTGCTCGTGGTGCCAATGGTGTAGTTGTAATCACTACGAAGAATGGTAGTAAATCAGGTGGCAAGGCTACAGTGACTTTTGACAGTTATGTCGGTGTCAAAAAGATTGCAAACAAATTGGATGTACTTAATGCCGGTGAATTTGCCAGATTGGACTACGAACGTACATTGTGGAGAATGGGTACAGGAGATTCCGGTGCGGATGGTATGACCAAATGGGAAGAGAGATACGGTAAGTTCAGCGATCTCGCTTCCATATATAATGGTCGCAAGGGTATCGACTGGCAAGATGAAACCTTGGGTCGTAATGCTATTACTCAAAACTATCGTGTAGGTGTATCCGGAAAGACGGAGAAGATGAATTACAGTCTGGCTTACTCATACTACAACGAAGAAGGTGCTATGGTATACAGCGGTAGTAAAAAGCATAACATCTCATTCAACATGAATCATGAGATAAACAAATGGTTAACGGTAAATTCACGTATCAGTTACGACCAGATGCGTGTGGAAGGCATGGGTACATCAGAAGGTGGTGACCGCTTCAACAAGATGCAGCACATCTTGCAGTATCGTCCTACAGTAGGTATTATGGGGGTAGATGAAGATTTATTATACGGCGAAGATCCTCTGTTGGCAGATGATAATGGCAACGTTATGCAGAATCCGCTGATTTCGGCAGCAGAAGAGCTCAACGATAGGGAATGGCGTACTTTCCAGGCCAATGGTGGCGCTACCATTAAGCTGCTGAAAGGACTATCTTTCCGTAGTACGGTAGGTATGCGCTATCAGACTCGCCGTAATGATGTATTCTATGGTGATGAGTCTATTACAGGTAAGCGTTCCAGTATTCAAGGTTCAATTACTAATTTGGAAAATAGCAGTTTTCAGACTTCCAATGTTTTGACCTATTCTTGGAAAAACAAAATTCATGACTTTACAGTCATTGCCGGACATGAATATGTGGAAAGATGGTCACGCAGCTTTTCTGCAAGTGCCAGTCAGTTTCCGAATGATGAAATAGGTTTGGGAGACCTCTCACTGGGTGTTCCAGGTGTTCCCACTTCCAGTGAAAACTACGATGATAAATTGCTTTCCTTCTTTGGACGTATAAACTACAACCTGATGGATAAATATCTTTTTACTGCTTCAGTCCGTGCTGACGGTTCTTCCAAGTTCGGTAAGAACAACAAGTGGGGATATTTCCCGGCTTTCTCGGCTGCATGGCGTTTAGGCGAAGAAGAATTTATCAAGGATCTGGGAATCTTCTCCGACTTAAAATTCCGCATCGGTTATGGACTTGCGGGTAACAATCGTATTGGTAGTTATCAAAGTCTTGCTCTTATGAATTCTGTTACTGCTGCCAATGGCAACGGTGCACAAGCAGGCTATGCTTCTCGTCAGGTGCCTAATCCCGATTTGAAATGGGAGGCAAATAAGACATTCAACGTAGGAATAGATTTTGGTTTCTTGAACCAGCGTATCACATTCTCGCCGGAATTCTACATCAATCGCAGTAGCAACTTGCTGCTGAATGCCAAACTGCCTAACTCTTCCGGTTATACTAGTATGGTTATCAACGCAGGCGAAACTCAAAATTCGGGTGTGGATTTGACTATCAATACGGCAAACATCGTATCCAAAGATTTTACTTGGAACACTTCGGTTACTTTCTCCCACAACAAGAACAAGGTTAAGAAACTGACAGGTGAAGATGTACAGTTGTATCTGGCCAACTTTGGTTATAGTGGTGCGGGGGCATCCCATCAGATTGGAGTAAATCAACCATTGGGACAATTCTACGGTTATGTGACTGACGGATTGTATCAGGTGGAAGACTTCAATTACGATGCTACAACCAAAACTTATACATTGAAGGACGGTGTACCTTATCATGGCGACAAGAAGAATATCCAGCCAGGTTACTGGAAATTTAAGAACGTGGACGGTAGTGAAGACAACCAAATTACTGAAAGTGATAAGACCATTATTGGTAATGCCTTGCCTGATTTCTATGGCGGTATCAACAATACTTTCAGTTGGAAGGATTTTGACTTGAGCATCTTCTTTACTTACAGCTATGGTGCGGAAGTACTGAATGCTACTAAGTTGACCAATACCAAGACTGCCCTTACTAATAAAAACGTTCTGTCGGTAGCTGATGATGCTCATCGTTGGGTGACTATTAATGCCAATGGTGAACTGATTACGAATCCGGAAGAACTGGCAGCAGTGAACCAGGGAAAAACAGTAGCTCATTTCGGTGATAACGGATCCAACAACACCTACATTCATTCTTGGGCCATTGAAGATGCTTCTTATTTGAAATTGAGTAATATCACTTTAGGGTATACCTTCCCCAAGAAAGTGATAAATAAAATTGGTCTGACCAAATTGCGTCTGTATGCAACGGGCAATAATTTGTTTACATGGACTCCTTATACCGGTTTCGATCCGGAAGTATCTACCATGAGTAGCGCGTTAACTCCCGGTGTCGATTTCGGTGCTTACCCCAGAAGCCGCTCTTTCGTATTTGGTGTGAACGTAGCATTTTAATTAGAATTAAAAAGGGAATAATAAGATGAAAAACAAAATGATATATGCGCTTGGCGCAATGATGCTTGTAGGGGTTACTTCTTGTGACCTGACTGAAAAGCCCAGCTCATTCTACGAGAAAGATACTTATTTCGTGACAGAAGGAAAAGCCCAGATGGCTGTAGTCGGAATCTATGACTGTCTTGAAACTACAGACTATTATGGACAAAATATCATGCCGTTCTTTGGGTCGGACGACATGTTCATGGTACGTGGAACCGGTTCGGACGGAACTCGCCGTGACATATCCCACTATCTGTACAATGCTTCTAATACTTGGATTGCTAGTGTATGGAGATGTGCTTACCAAGCTCTCGATCGTGCCAATGTGGCTATTGCCAGCATCGAGGCTATGTCAGGTTTTGCAGAAAACAAAAACCTGCAGGAAATTGACGGGCAAGCTCGATTCCTCCGTGCCTACATAGCTTTTGACCTAGTGAAATTCTTTGGTGATGTACCGTTCAGCACGGAATATACGAATGGTTTTGCTAATACATCCAAACCTCGTACCGACCGTGAGCTGATTTATGACCAAATCATCGAAGATTTGAATTATGCAAAAACATATTTGAAATCTGGTCGTGAAGTGGCTTCTTCTGAAATACCTTGTAGCGGTGCTGCCCATACTTTACTGATGCGTGTCTATTTGCAACGCGCTGGCTATAGCCTGAACTGTTCATCGCGTCAATTGACCCGTCCGGATGATACTACCCGAAAGGGATATTTTGAAGCGGTGATTAAAGAATGGGAAGCTCTGAAGGCTGAAGGCTACCATGGTTTTTATGCAGGTGGTTATGAGCAACTGTTTAAGAACTATTCTCAGCTGACATTGGACAATCAGGAATCTCTTTGGGAGATCGCTTTCGAACCCAACCAAGGTTTGAAGGACAATGCCGGTGTATGGGCAACTTACAACGGACCACTTGTAGATGCTCCGGGAAGTTATCCCGGCACAAGCAGTTATATGGGACGTGCCAATGCTTTCTTTGTGGTATTACCATATTGGAAGTCTTTCTATGAGTCAAATGAGGATGGAAGCATAAAAGATGTACGTCGTGACGTGAATTTCGTGGATTATGCTATCAAGTGGGACAAAAATAAAGAAACTCAGGAAAAATCGCATACTTCTGCCGATATCAACAAAAATCTGAACAGATATCCGGGCAAATGGCGCAGAGAATGGATGGCTCCGGGTTTTGTGGATCCCAACAATACAGGCGTCAATTATGCTCCGTTGCGTTATGCTGATGCTGTTCTGATGGCAGCTGAAGCTTATAACGAAATCGGCAACACAACCGAAGCATGGAAACTATTGAATGACGTCCGTGTACGTGCCGGTGCTACTCCTATAAGTACAGCCAATTATTCAAGCTTGTTGAAGGCTCCGAAATTGTATGATTTGCCATTTATTCCGGATGGTGATGATGCCGGCAGATTCCGTACAGCATTGTATTGGGAACGTGCTTTTGAACTTTGCTACGAAGGTCAACGTAAATATGATTTACTACGATGGGGTATTCTGGAAGCATCTTTAAAAGCTGCTCAGAACTACATGGAATCATGGATTCCGGGACCAGATGAATATATAACGGATGCTGCACGTAAAGATTGGAATCCGGTGAAATGGGCTAAGTCCAATTACGTAGCAGGCCACAACTTTACCACAGGCAAGCATGAACTTTACCCCATTCCATTGGCCGAAATCCAATCGAACGCGGCTTTGAATGGAGAAAACAATCCGGGATTTGAGTAATTTCATTTTCTGGGTATGAACTGACAATGGATGGAGAAAGTATAAACATCTTACTGTTTCTCCATCCTTGTATGTAAGGATGATAATTTGAGCAGATATAACCTATAGAATATGCATATATTTATGAAGAAATTTTTATTATTTTGTTACGCAGTTGCTACATTGCAGGGATTCTCTGGCTGTTCACCCAGTCAACCAAAGGAAGATTACGGCTGGTTGAAAAACGCGATAGACACTTCTGTGCAACAACTGGAAGAAACAGTGGCGGATGTAGGGGATTCAGTCTTGTTGCCCCGTTCCATCTGGACGGGATACGATATGGATTTTCTCTGTAGCCAGTTACAAAGAGAGCCTGTAACTTTTAAAGACTCCTTGCGGATGAAACCTGTGAAAGATGCCTTGGGAAGCCGTAGATATTGCAGTTCCATCTATGATTGGACAAGCGGTTTTTTCCCCGGAAACTTGTGGTACGCATATCAGTTGACTGGTATAGAAGACTTGAAAAAAGATGCGGTGAAATTTACGAATTACCTATATCCGTTGAAAGATTATAAAGGTACACACGATATCGGATTCATGGTGAATTGCAGTTATGGTAATGCGCACCGTCTGTCTCCTGCCGACACTATCCGTCAGATATTGGTACAGACTGCTGATAATTTGTGCGGTCGTTTCGACTCGAACATAGGCTGTATCCGTTCCTGGGATTTTGGGAAGTGGAATTTCCCTGTGATTATTGATAATATGATGAATCTGGATTTATTGTTTTACGTCAATCATCTTACGAATGATCCCAAGTATAAAGAAGTCGCATTGAAACATGCTGAGACAACAATGAAAAACCACTTTAGGAATGATCATTCGTCCTACCATGTAGTAAGCTACAATAGCGATGGCAGCGTAGAAATGAAATGTACGCATCAGGGGAAAAATGATGATTCCTCATGGGCGCGCGGACAAGCTTGGGGAGTATATGGATATACATCTTGTTATCGCGAGTCGAAAGATGCAGCTTTCTTACAGCAGGCTCAAAATATCGCGGCATTAATCATGGAACGTGTAAAGACTGACGATGCGATTCCTTTGTGGGACTACGATGCTCCGGACGTACCGGAAACACCTCGTGATGCATCCGCTGCTTCTGTCACAGCTTCTGCCTTGATAGAACTCAGTACTCTTGTAGACGACGGACAAGTCTATTTTGATTACGCCGAGAAACTGCTTAAGTCTCTTTCTTCCGACGTTTACTTGGCAAAGGTTGGTACTAACCAGGGATTTATCCTGATGCACTCTACAGGTTCATTGCCTAATGGTTCTGAAATTGATACACCTATCAATTATGCCGATTATTACTATCTGGAGGCTTTAACCCGATATATGCAAGTAAAAGGAATTGATTATAAATCGCTATAAACAAAATTAATATACCATGAAGATAACAAAGTATATTCTTAGCTTTACTTTTCTGCTGGTTGTGTTATGTGCGGAAGCACAGCAGTTGCGGAAGGAAGCTTTCGACTTACTGAATCTGGATTATCCGGGATTGGAGAGAGTGAAAGCTGCATGTGACCGACAACAATGGGATGAGGCTGCCAAAGCCTTATTGGACTATTACCGCCAACGTACCGGCATAGGACATCCCGATATCGATATGCAGAATATCAAGATCTCCAAGGAAGAACAGAAATGGGCGGATGATGCCTTGGAACATACGTTTTTTGTGCACAAAGGATATCAGCCTTCTTATAATTACGGCAAAGATATCAACTGGCAATATTGGCCGGTACAAGACAATGAGTTGCGCTGGCAATTGCACCGCCACAAATGGTTCACCCCAATGGGTAAGGCATATCGAATCTCTGGAGACGAGAAATATGCTAAAGAATGGGCATACCAATATATGGATTGGATTAAAAAGAATCCTTTGACAGGGGTAGAGAAAGAAGAATACGAACTGGTCAGCGCAGGCGAGGTAAAGGGAAATGCGGAAAATGTACGCTTTGCATGGCGTCCTCTGGAGGTGAGCAACCGTTTGCAGGATCAAACGCTGCAATTCCTGTTGTTCGTTTCTTCAAAGGCTTTCACTCCGGAGTTCTTGACTGAATTTCTGATTAATTATCACCGGCATGCACTGCATATTCTTGGCAATTACTCGGATCAGGGTAACCACTTGTTGTTTGAAGCTCAGCGCATGGTATATGCGGGTGCGTTTTTCCCCGAATTTAAGGAAGCAAGCGAATGGAGAAAAAGTGGGATAAGCATTTTGAACCGCGAAATTAAAAAACAAGTCTATCCGGATGGTGGTCAATATGAATTGGACCCGCATTATCATCTGGCGGCAATCAATATTTTCTGCAAGGCTTTGCGTATGGCGGATGTTAATGGCTTCCGTCAGGAATTTCCAGCCGAATACGTGAATACAGTCAAGAGCATGATTGAGTTTTATGCCAACATTTGTTTTCCGGATTACAGCAATCCTTGTTTCAGTGATGCCAAGTTGGGAGACCGTCCGGCAGAAATCCGTAATTATCAGGATTGGCTCAAGCTATTTCCTGATTGTGAGTGGATTCGTTATTATGCCACAGAAGGTCGTGAAGGCGCTCCCTTGCCCAACCTTTCTCACGGTGCGCAGACTTCCGGCTTCTTTACTTTCAGAAACGGCTGGAAGCAGGATGCTACCGTAATGGTTGTAAAGGCCGGTCCCAAAGGGGAATGGCACTGCCAGCCGGACAACGGAACTTTTGAGTTTTGGTTCAATGGCCGGAATCTCTTCCCGGATAGCGGTTCCTACGTCTATGCCGGTGATGATGAAGTAATGAAACTTCGTAATTGGTTTCGCCGGACAAGTTCTCACAATACGTTGACATTGGATGGGAAAAACCTGCAAACAACCCAGTCTGTCACCAAACTATGGAAGCCCGAAGGCAATGAGCAGATTCTGGTGACTGAGAATCCGCATTATGATGGTTTGAAACACAGACGTTCTGTTTTCTTTGTAGACCAATCTTATTTTGTAATTGTAGATGAAGCCGTGGGAAACGCCCAAGGAGTAGTGAATCTGAACTACCATTTGTGTGAAGGTACTGTAAATATAGACAGAAAGAATAATATGCTGACTACAGTTTATGACGGCCCAAGCAACGTGAAACTGCAATGCTTTGCCGAGAAGAAAATTTCAATGAAAGAAAAAGAAGGCTGGCGTTCAACTGCCTATCGTTTACGAGTACCCCGTACAACTGTATCTTTTGATATAGATAAAAAGGATTCGGACGCTGTACGTTACATAACTATTCTTTATCCGTCGAAAAATACAGCTTCCTTCCCTATATTCAAAGCTAAGTTCCTGAACAAGGCATTTGACGAAAATGGGGTGAAAATAGAAATATCTGTTGGCGGAAAGAAACGTCAATTGGAATATAAACTATAATAACCCGTTGGCGGAATTAATTCATTACCGCTGCGGAATGACTGCAATGATACTTTAATGGTTTGTTGTAATATATTGAAGGTATGAATCTGCTTTGTAATATTTTGATTATCAGTACCTATTGGATGCATTGCATTCAGTATACGATTGAACCCTATTCAGTATACGACTGAATGGCATTCAATATACGACTGAATTAGGTTCAGTATACTGCTATTTCTTGCATCTGTATTATTTGTAAGGAATGCAGATTGCTGTTCCGTGCCTTATTGCAGTTCACAATCGTCCGGATTTTCTTAAATTCCGCCAACGGGTTATAAAAGATTTTTATAATGAATCGTTTATCATACATATTTCTGCCTTTGACTGCCATCGGAATGTCCGCTTGCAGTTCCGGCAAAGAGGAAGTGAAACGTCCGAATATCATCTTTATGATGACGGACGACCATACTACGCAAGCTATGTCATGTTACGGTGGACGTTTCCTTCAGACTCCCAACATGGATAGGATTGCCAATGAAGGTGTTCGTATGGACAATTGTTATGCGGTCAATGCTTTATCCGGCCCGTCAAGGGCTTGCATCCTGACGGGCAAATTCAGCCACATCAACGGATTCACAGACAATGCCAGCACTTTCGACGGCAACCAACAAACCTTTCCTAAATTGTTGCAGGCCGCTGGTTACCAGACTTCAATTGTCGGCAAATGGCATCTGATTACCGAGCCTCAGGGATTTGACTATTGGTGCATCCTGACCGGACAACATGAACAGGGGGACTATTATAATCCCGATTTCAACGAGAACGGAAAGCAGATTGTAGAGCAAGGCTATACAACTGACGTTATCACAGACAAGGCCATCGAATATCTGGAACACAGAGACAGAAGCAAACCATTCTGTATGATGTATCACCAGAAAGCCCCCCACCGTAACTGGATGCCCGCCCCCCGTCATTTGGGAATGTTCAACAATACCGTATTCCCCGAACCCGCTACGCTTTTCGATACATACGAAGGCAGAGGCTCTGCTGCTATAGAACAGGATATGTCCATCGAGCATACATTGACCAATGACTGGGATCTGAAACTGCTGACCCGTGAAGAAATGCTGAAAGATACGACCAATCGCCTCTATCAAGTCTACAAGCGTATGCCGGCTGATGTACAAGATAAGTGGGATTCGGTATACGCCCAGCGTATTTCAGAATACCGTAGCGGCAACTTAAGAGGGAAAGAACTGATCAGTTGGAAGTACCAGCAATATATGCGCGATTACTTGGCAACTATTGTAGCTGTGGACGAAAATATAGGAAGGTTGCTCGGCTATCTGGAGAAAAACGGTGAATTGGACAATACAATCATAATCTATACTTCGGACCAGGGTTTCTTTCTGGGCGAACATGGCTGGTTCGACAAGCGCTTTATGTATGAAGAATGCCAGCGCATGCCATTGGTTATCCGTTATCCGAAGGCCATCAAGGCGGGGAGTGTATCGAGCGCTATTGCCATGAATGTGGATTTTGCTCCTACCCTGCTGGATTTTGCCGGAGTAGATATACCAGCAGATATTCAGGGACAGTCTCTCAGGACCATTCTGGAGAATGGGGGGAAAACACCGGCTGACTGGAGAAAAGCCGCCTATTATCACTATTATGAGTATCCGGCAGAGCACTCGGTTAAAAGGCATTACGGCATTCGTACCGCTGACTTCAAGCTGATTCACTTCTATAACGATGTGGACGAATGGGAAATGTATGACTTGAAGAATGACCCGAGTGAACTGAACAGTGTGTTTGGTAAACCGGAGTATGCCGACAAACAAGCGGAACTCATTTCATTGCTGAAAAAGATTCAAAAACAGTATAAGGATGATGACCCCGATGAAAAGGTCAAAGAGTTATTCAAAGGTGACAGACGATTGATGAAAAACAGATAATCTAAATTTAAATTATGGACAGAAGAAATTTTTTAAAGCATACCGGCTGGTCTCTTGTCGGGCTGGCCGCTTCCGGTAGCCTATTATCTGCATGTCAGCAAGGAACTGCCGCAGGAAAGAAAGTCATGCCCTCTGCCAGTAATCTGAAGTATTTCTGGGGAGATTTGCATAATCATTGTAACATAACCTACGGTCATGGCGACATGCGTTCTGCATTTGAGGCTGCCAAAGAACAACTGGATTTTGTATCTGTCACTCCTCATGCCATGTGGCCGGATATTCCCGGAGCCGATGATCCCCGTCTGAAGTGGGTGATCGATTATCATACCGGTGCCTTCAAGCGTTTGCGAGAGGGAGGTTATGAGAAATATGTCGCCATGACCAATGAATACAATAAGGAAGGAGAATTCCTGGCTTTTGTTGGTTATGAGGCGCACAGCATGGAACATGGCGACCATGTGGCTCTGAATTATGACTTGGACGCACCGCTGGTGGAATGTACCTCCATTGAAGACTGGAAACGGAAAGCCCGCGGGCATAAGGTATTTATTACTCCGCATCATATGGGATATCAGACAGGCTATCGCGGATACAATTGGAACTTCTTTACGGAAGGAGACCAGACCCCGTTTGTAGAGATGTATTCCCGCCATGGATTGGCAGAAAGCGATCAGGGAGATTACAGTTATCTGCATGACATGGGTCCCCGCCAATGGGAAGGTACTATTCAATGCGGATTGGAGCAAGGTAAGAAATTCGGTATTATGGGTTCGACCGACCAACATGCAGGTTATCCGGGCAGTTACGGTGACGGTCGCATAGGTATCCTTGCAGAATCGTTGAGCCGTGATAAAATCTGGGATGCCATGAAGAACCGTCATGTCTGCTGTGCCACCGGTGATAAAATAAATATAGATTTTCGTTTGAATGATGCGTTCCCGGGTGATGTCGTACGGGGAAATAGCCGTCGTATTTATCTGAATGTGGAGGGAGGTAGCTGTATTGATTATATTGACATCGTTAAGAACAGAAAGTGCATTGCTCGTTTAAGTGGCCCATTGTTGCCCGAGATGCCAGAAGGAGATATGGTACGTTGCAAGGTAAAAGTTGATTTCGGTTGGAACCGCGAAGAACAGTATGTGCATTGGCAAGGAAAGCTGTCCATAAACAAAGGAACTATCAATGCAGTGGAACCTTGCTTCCGTGGCGCTGCCTTCACTTCTCCGCAACCGGGAGAACCAGAGTTTGAGACAAAAGTTAACCGTATTGTGTCTGTTACGAGCAAGGATACAGAGTTGGATATGTACAGTTCCAAAAACCCCAATACCACGACTCCTGCCACGCAAGCTGTCATTCTGGATGTGACTATGCCTAAAGATGGCGTGATTACAGCCGAATTCAATGGCAAGAAATTTGAGCATTCGTTGGGTGAACTTTTGGAAGGTTCCCGTTCACATTTCATGATAGGGTGGCTCAGTGAGGCTATTCTCTTCAACCGTGCAATGCCGGAAAGTTGCTTTACGGTTGAGCATTATATGGAGGATACCCAACCCGAAAGAGATACGGACTATTACTATGTCAGGGTTCGCCAGCGTGACCAGCAATGGGCATGGAGTTCTCCTATATGGGTAGAAAGAACATAATGTTTCCTTATTTGATATAATAAACTATGGAATATGCAATTGGCATTGATTTAGGTGGTACATCTATAAAATATGCTTTGGTGGATAAAGCGGGTAATTCTTTCTTTGAGGGAAAATTACCCTCTTTTGCTTCTGTTTCAGCTGCAAAAGTAATAGAGCAGTTGATAAAAGCTGTCATGTTGTTAAAAGATGAAGCTGCCAAACAAAACTGGACAGTATTGGGCATTGGGCTTGGTACACCCGGAATTGTAGATGAGACGAACCGTATCGTATTGGGAGGTGCAGAAAATATTATCGGTTGGGAAAACATAGATGTGGCTTCTCTTTTGGAAGAACAGATGAAACTACCGGTAGTCGTTGGAAATGACGCCAACCTGATGGGGTTGGGGGAAGCGAAATATGGTGCAGGGAGGGGGTGTACCCACGTGGTGTTTCTGACAGTGGGAACCGGCATCGGTGGAGCCGTCATCATTGATGGCAAATTATTCAACGGCTATGCCAATCGGGGTACGGAGCTGGGACACGTGCCATTGATTGCTAACGGTGAACGTTGTGCCTGCGGAGCGATCGGCTGCCTGGAGCATTATGCCTCGACTTCTGCTTTGGTAAGGCATTTCAGCACGTTGGCTAAAGAGCGGAATCTGAGTTTTGATATGGAAATAAACGGAGAACTAATAGTCCGCCTGTATCATGAAAATTTTCCGATGGCTGTTGAATGCATGAGTGAACACTTTTACTATTTGGGAAGAGGAATTGCCGGATTTGTCAATATATTCAGCCCTCAACGGATTGTATTGGGAGGAGGGGTTACAGAATCCGGTATTTTCTATTTAGAGAAAATAAGGGAAGTGGTTCGAGAGCATGTTATAGCCGATTGTGCCTTAAATACAGAAATTGTAGCCGCATCATTGGGTAATAAAGCCGGATTTATCGGAGCGGCATCATTAATCTTAAAATGAACGATATATCATGAAAAGTAACAAGAAATGGAGTATGCTGACATTAATCATGATGTTTTGGTTTACTATTTCATTCATTACGAATATTCTCGGGCCGTTAATCCCCGACATTATCCATAACTTTGAACTGAAGGATCTGGCAATGGCAGGGTTTATTCCGACCTCTTTTTTCTTGGCCTATGCCATCATGTCGATACCGGCAGGTATATTAATAGATAAATATGGAGAAAAGCCGGTGCTATTTACCGGCTTCCTAATGCCATTTATAGGTACTACCTTGTTTGCATGTTTCCCTTTTTACCTGATACTGCTTCTGTCTTCTTTCATCATTGGTTTGGGAATGGCCATGTTGCAAACTGTAATCAACCCTTTGCAACGTGTTGTCGGCGGAGAGGAGAATTATGCGTTTATAGCAGAGTTGGCACAGTTTGTATTCGGAGTAGCCTCTTTTATCAGTCCCTTGGTTTACACTTGGCTGATACATGCACTGGAACCGGAAGTTTATCAGCAGGGACAGAACTTTTTGCTGGATATTCTGGCAAAAGCTACTCCGGTTACTCTTCCCTGGGTTTCTCTGTATTGGGTATTTACAGCACTGTTGTTGGCTATGCTGCTCGTTGTGTCATTCGTTCATTTTCCGCGCATTGAATTGAAAGATGATGAACGCAGTGGTTCCTCCTCTTCCTATAAAAAATTGTTCCGTCAAAAATACGTATGGCTTTTCTTTTTGGGAATCTTCTGTTATGTCAGTACAGAACAGGGTGTCTCTATTTTTATGAGTACCTTCTTGGAACAGTATCATGGCATTGATCCAAAAACTGTCGGTGCACAAAGTATCAGTTATTTCTGGGGTTCGATGACCGTCGGTTGCCTATTTGGTATGTTCTTGCTGAAGCTGATAGACAGTAAACGTCTCCTACAAATATCAGGACTGCTTTCCATGAGTTTACTCTTGATCGCATTGTTCGGTTCTGCAAAAGTTGCGGTATGTGCATTTCCGGCAATCGGTTTCTGCATTTCAATGATGTACTCCATCGTATTCTCACTGGCTCTGAACACAGTAGCCCAGAATCACGGTTCTTTTGCCGGTATTCTTTGCTCCGGAATTGTGGGAGGCGCAGGAGGTCCGCTGTTTGTCAGTCTGCTATCCGATACCACTTCATTACGCATAGGAATGCTCCTTATCTTGGTTTTCATGGGATATATTACGTTTATCGGTTTTTGGGCACATCCACTGGTCAACAATAAGACAGTCAGCCTGAAAGAACTGGTTGGTTTCAAAAACAAAAATAAAATACTGAGATGAGAAAGATATTATTAGGCTTACCCGCCTTTTGCCTATTGATGGCATGTGGCAGTTCCGAGCAATCTGCTGTCATAACAGTTTCCGGCGAGACATTGATGCACGAAGTTCGTGCAACTCCCTCTCCTGCGAATGGTGCTTGCGTTAAGATGAATCCGCCGCGCTTTATGTGGCCGGATAAATTCCCGCATTTAGGTCCGGTATTGGATGGAGTTCCGGGACAAGTGGATGAAAAACCGAAAGTAGTCTATCGGATTCGTATTTCTCAGGACAAGAACTTTCAAAAGGAAGTGTTGATTGGGGAACGCGCCTGGGCTTTTTTCAATCCTTTCCAGTGCCTGGCTCAGGGAAAATGGTACTGGCAATATGCTTACGTCACTCCTGGAGGTAAAGAAGAATGGTCACCGGTTTATCAATTCCATATAGGTAAAGATACACCGGAATTTAATCCGCCCACATTGGAGAAAGTCTTGGCAAAATATACGTCTCACCACCCACGCGTATTATTGGATGCGGATGATTGGGAGGAAATTATAACGAAGAATAAAAATAATCCGGAAGCTCAGGCCTATATGGACAAAGCTTCCCGGTGCATTTCTCATCCGTTGAAGCATCTTCAGGAAGAGATAGATACAACAAATGTAGTTACATTAACCAATGTAGTACAGCGTGAGTCAGCCCTTATCCGCGAGAGCCGTAAGATTGTGGATAGAGAAGAAGCCAATGTGGAAGCATTGGTACGCGCCTATCTGCTGACGAAAGACAAGAAGTATTATCGTGAAGGCATCAACCGGTTGAGTGAAATCCTTTCCTGGCAAACAAGCAAATACTTTGCAGGTGACTTCAATCTATCCACTTTGCTCTCTATGAGCACATCGGCGTACGACGGGTTCTACAACCTGTTGTCTCCGTCAGAAAAACAGTTATTATTAGATAATATCCGGAATATCGGGAATAAATTCTATAATGAATACGTTAATCATCTGGAGAACCGTATTGCAGACAATCATGTATGGCAAATGACTTTCCGCATTCTTACAATGGCGGCCTTTGCCACAGTTGGTGAGATTCCGGAAGCATCCGTGTGGGCAGATTATTGCTATAATGAATGGATCTCCCGTCTTCCGGGACTGAATAAGGATGGTGCTTGGCATAATGGAGATTCATATTTTCATGTAAATATACGCACACTGATAGAGGTACCGGCCTTTTTCTCCCGTATATCCGGTTTCAATTTCTTTGCCGATCCGTGGTATAACAACAATGCTTTATATGTCATTTACCAGCAACCTCCCTTTTCCAAATCCGGAGGACATGGCAATTCGCATGAGGGACAGCGCACTCCGAATGGAGGTCGCGTAGGATATGCAGATGCGCTGGCACGCGAATGTAACAATCCGTGGGCGGCAGCTTATGTACACGAAATTATGCAGGAAGACCCTGATATTCTGTCGAAAGCTTTTGAAGCCAAACCGGCGGACTTGACCTGGTATCGTTGTACGACAAAAAAGGAGAGGCCTGCTTATAGTAGTAAGCTGTTGGAGCTGCCTCAGTCCAAAGTTTTCAGCCAGACAGGCACTGCACTGATGAACACAGACATAGGACATCACACCAACAATGCCATGCTCTCTTTCCGTAGCAGCCCCTATGGTGCCACTTCCCATGCTTTAGCTAATCAAAACGCCTTCAATACTTTCTTTGGTGGAAAGGCAATTTTCTATAGCAGTGGACATCGTACCGGCTTTACAGATGACCATTGCATGTATGCTTATCGGAATACTCGCGCCCATAATTCCATATTGGTGAATGGTATGGGACAAAAGATTGGAACGGAAGGTTATGGATGGATTCCTCGCTATTATGAAGGAGAAGAAATCTCCTACGTTGTAGGTGATGCTTCTAACGCTTATGGAAAAGTGGTTTCTCCGTTGTGGCTGGAACGTGGGCGCTTGTCTGGTACTCAGTATACACCGGAGAAAGGTTGGGATGAGAATAAACTGGATTTTTTTCGAAGACATATTGTTCAGCTGGGACGTTCGGGTTTGTTCGTTGTTTATGACGAACTGGTTGGTAAAGAACCGGTAGAATGGAATTATCTGCTGCATACGGTAGAACTGCCCATGGAAGTCGCTGAAGAGAAAGACGGATTGCGCATCTTAGGAAAGAACAAGGCAGACGGAGTATCTATAGCTCATCTGTTCTCCTCACAGAAAATGACTTATGCGCAAACAGACACCTTTTTTGTGGCTGCTGTTGATTGGAAAAAACGACTTGGCAAAACTCTCTCCAATCATTATCATTTTACAGCAACGACAGCTTCTTGCAGCAAAATCTGTTTTCTCAATGTGATTGATGTACATGGAAACAACCGTGCCGATGCTGTAATTAATCGTGAAAGGAACCGCATAACAGTAGAAGAATGGGTTATCGAATGTAATCTGGAAGGTGAAGGTAATGCGTTCTTGTATATAGAGAATAAACAGAACGGTGTTTCGCTGGACTTCAATTATGACTCAAACAAAGGTGCTACGACCATCATAGATCGGGTAGACGGAAAGAAAGTAGAAAAAAGGCTGGTTGATGCCTTACCGGAACTTGAAATATGATATCACTTTAAAACAAAATTGAATTATTGAAATAATATGGTAAAAGAAAATTCAATGAAGTATTTGGCTTGTTTTTCGTTGTTATGCTCTTCTATGGCTTCTGCCATCGAACGTCCTAACATCATCTACATCTTCACCGATCAGCAAACGGCCAGCGCCATGAGCTGTGCCGGAAATCCGGATCTGCACACTCCCAACCTTGACCGTTTGGCAGCGGCCGGTATACTATTTAATAACGCTTATTGTACAGCTCCACTCAGTGGCCCCTCACGTGGAGCTATGTTTACAGGGTACTATCCGGATGCAGTAGGGCTGTCTGTCAACGGATCACCGATGCCCGACTCTCTTAAGGCACAAACACTGGGCACTTTAATAAAGAATGCCGGTTATGATTGTGCCTATGGCGGTAAATGGCATCTTCCTTTACTCGAAGTTCCAGACAAAGAATATGGCTTCGACAATATATATAAACATAGTGATGATGGGCTGGCAGAAGCTTGTGCCGAATATCTCTCGCGCAAACATAAAAAGCCGTTTTTTTTGGTGGCTTCCTATGACAACCCACATAATATCTGCGAATATGCACGTCGTCAGAACTTCCCTTATGGAAATATTGATATACCTGATATACGGGATTGTCCGGGATTGCCTGCCAATTTTGCCAAAAACCCGTATGATGCTGACGTCATTGAAAGTGAAAGAATCAATAACTACAATGTATATCCAACCGCTGGTTTTACCCCCGAAGACTGGCGTATGTACCGATATACTTATTATCGCTTGGTAGAAAAAGTAGATAGAGAAATAGGAAAGATTATTGATGCCATCGATCGGAATAATCTTTGGGAAAATACAGTGGTAATCTTTTCCAGCGATCACGGCGATGGTATAGGTGCCCATCGTTGGAACCAGAAGTCTGCTTTATATGAGGAGATTATCAATATCCCTCTTATTGTAACGCTGCCAGGCAAGAAGAATGCAGGCAAAGTGTTACCCCAGCTTATTAGTAACGGTGTAGATTTCTTTGCCTCCGTGTGTGACTGGGCAGGTGCCAAAATGCCGAAGGGAGCAGCAGGAAAGTCTTTCCGGAAAATTGCAGAGGAAGGAAATCCGCAAGCTTTACATCAAGAATATATCATCACCGAAACACGGTTTGACGGTAGCAAGACGAGGGGCTGGGTAGTACGTAGCGAACGTTATAAATATGTGCTTTACGATAAAGGAAGATATCGCGAACAGCTGTTTGATATGCAAAATGACAGAGGGGAAATGAGAAACCTGATAATGGAAAACTCATATGGCCAGAAACTGCAAGAATTACGCGATATTCTTGAGAAATGGATGAACATCTATAACGTACGTCCAAGTCGCCCGAAACTGCATGATGTCCCTGGGAAAACACTTAAAAATGTTCATAAGTAACGTTTGTCTGATGGCTTAATCACAAGGAGGAGTCGAAATGACCAATCAGTTTTATGCCTAGCTGGCATTGTTTAGGTCTCGTGTTTCTCATTCTGATATGAAGCTTGATTAAGAGATCTTTTCAGTGAAAGGTACCGGGTCCTATCAATCTCAACTTGGCAAATGTAACCCTTCGCTTGGCCATGCTGAAGTTTACAATTATGCTTCAAGTTTTAGAATTGAATATCATCGCTTGTATTGAATAGGTGTTAAGTAACTTCTGTTTATAGAATTTTCAAAGCCACCAGGCTCGAAGGCCGTTTCGGTACACAAAAACAGTATTACTCACTATCGAAAATTAAAGTACGGAACAGGAAAACAGAAATCCTATAGAGGAAGTTGTTAGGCTTCTTCCAAACGGATAAGATTTTAGCTCAGAGAGAGAAAATACAATAAAATGGCATATGAGATGGTAGGAGCAAATCATCTGCATATGCCATCTTACTTTTTTATGACATTTACTGAATATCCCTAATTAAGGGGCTATTCGAAAATAGATAGCCCCTTAATTAGGGATATTATTATAGTAAAATCCTTTTATTCTGAAACTTCATTAAGTTCACTGCTCTTTTTGCCTTTTATCAGTATGTAAGCGATAGGAGATGCAACGAACAGAGAAGACATTGTACCGAATACAACACCCAGAATCATGGCGAATGCGAAGCTGCGGATGGAATCACCACCGAGGATGAAGATACACAGTAACACAATCAAAGTACTCAGTGAAGTATTGATGGTACGTGCCAGAGTTGTGTTCAATGAGTCATTGAACAACTGGAATCTGTCACGCTTCGGATAGAGGCCGAAGAATTCGCGTACACGGTCGAAGATTACCACCTTGTCATTGATAGAGTAACCGATAGCTGTCAGGATGGCACCGATAAAGGTCTGGTCGATTTCCAGAGAGAACGGCATCCAGCCCCAACAGATGGAGTAGGCACCCAGGATGATGATGGTATCACAAGCCAATGCGGCTACTGAACCGATACTGTATGCAATATTGCGGAAACGGATCAGGATATAGATACCGATGGCAATCAATGCAAGTACAACGGACCAGATGGCTGAAACCTTGATATCGTCTGCGATACTCGGACCTACCTTCTGGGAACTGATGATACTTCCACCCGTATGGTTTTCGCGGTCGATGAAGGTTTCCAAAGTGATGTTCTGAGTCAGCAACGGTTTCAGTGTTTCGTATAAGTATGCTTCGATTTCAGAGTCAATGTTGTTACCTTCTTCTTCGATACGGTAGTTGGTACTGATACGTACGGTCTTACCGTCCGTACCGATGGCGATAACGCTGACATTGGCATCGCCGAACTTGCTGGAGATAAGCTCACGAACTTGTTCCGGCTCTACCTTATTCTCAAACTGTACTTTGAAGTTACGTCCACCAGTGAAATCGATACTCTGGCTCAATCCACGGGTAGCGAGGAAAGCGATACATATCACTATGATAGCTCCCGTAGTGGTCAGCCACAATTTGTTCTTGCCCATGAAGTCGAAGTGTGCATTCGCCATCAAGTTCTTTGAAATCTTGGAAGAGAATGTCAGATTCAGCAGTTTGTCCTTGCTCATGAAATGGTCATAGAACAGACGCGTCATGAATACGGCAGTAAAGAACGAAATCAAGATACCGATAATCAATGTAGTGGCAAAACCACGGATAGGACCTGTACCGAAGTTGAACAAGATAATACCGGTGATGATAGACGTCAAGTTGGAGTCGAAGATAGCAGAGAAGGCGTTGG
>ENA-ORTV01000201-ORTV01000201.1-human-gut-metagenome-genome-assembly--contig:-NODE-201-length-76160-cov-4.149136_pt1 | contig 76160 bp, 62 predicted proteins | sample MGYA00241915_ERZ509194 | MGnify/ENA primary metagenome ERZ509194 (study PRJEB26280, sample SAMEA2338810) | human gut metagenome | biome: human gut; feature: human-associated habitat; material: faeces... | reverse complement strand
CTGTTCTTTTTTCAAAATTCATGTAGTTACTCCCTTTTATCTGCACGGTTATATGATTTTTCCTGTAAAACTGTAATATTCCTATTATATAATATCTCCTTGATACGGTCAATTTAAAATCCTCTGTTTTTCTGATAAAAGGAAAAGGAATACTTTTGTTAGTTTTATCTAACTTCCTTTTGAAAAAAACCGCATGAAAACGAAATTCGTATCACACGGTTTCAACAAATATTTCTGACATTACCCAATCACACTTACACCAAATGGCATAATTCTGGTATATCCCCTACATGCTCTGCAAAATAATCTGCTCCGTCCAATTCTCCCTGATCACCATATCCATACAGACATCCGGCAAACAGACTGCCACAGGATCTGGCACACTCCAGATCCTGTTTTCTGTCTCCGATCACCAGATAAGGGCCTGGATATTCCCGGATAATATCCTGCACAATCTCCGTTTTTGGACGAAATCCATAGGATTCGCAGTCATAAAATCGCTCGAACCATCGTTTCATACCAAATTCTTCCCAGTGTGCCTTTCGATATGCCGTTTTACAGTTACTCAGGACTACAAGATAATATCCCTGATTTTTCAGCGTCGTAAGCATCTTTTCTGCTCCCGGATACCACACGGCCTTATGTTTTCTGACCTGTTCGATCATCCGCTCGCCCACCATTTTGCTTGCCTGATCTTTATATTTCTGATCCAGTTCCGGCATAAAAGTGTCCCACATTTCTTTGCTGTTCAGTCCAAGCCATCCGGCAATCTTTGAAGATGCTATCTTTTGTTCTTCTGCGATTTTCTGTTCTGTCAGCCACTGATAAGTTTCTCGAAATGCCGGTTCATAAATTCCAAGTGTTTGGTGAATCGTCCCGTCATAATCAAATATGATCGTTTTTACCATCCTTTATTTCCTCATTCTTAAAGCTGTTTCATCAGATTGACCATCTCAATCGCAGACAATGCACAGTCATATCCTTTATTTCCTGCCTTGCTTCCGGCACGTGCAATAGCCTGCTCAATATTCTCAGTTGTGATTACTCCGAATAATACCGGAACTCCGGATGCAAGTCCAACCTGTGCGATTCCTTTGGCAGCTTCGCTGCACACCAGATCATAGTGTGATGTATCGCCGCGGATGACTGCTCCCACGCAGATCACTGCATCATACTTTCCGGACTGTGCCATCTTCTGTGCAGTCAGCGGAATTTCAAATGCTCCCGGTACCCATGCAGCAGTAATATTCTCTTCTTCGACTCCATGTCTTACCAGTCCGTCAACTGCACCTCCCAGTAATTTATTGACAATGATCTCATTAAATCTCGCCGCTACGATACCGACTTTCATTCCCTGCGGTGCTACTACTTTTCCTTCTACCAAATTGATCTGTCTCATGATTTTTCCTCCTGTTATTGTGAACTTAATATTTTTTTATAAATTGATGTGAGTGTCAAAAGTCCTCAACTATGATGCCTACGGATTGTTCCGTGCATCGCACTCCCACAATCCTCTCCGGTATTCGCATATCGTGGGATTATCATCCCACTTTTATGCTCATATCGGGGCGGGTCCCAAGGTCTTTCACCCACCTATGAGCAAGCTCATATGGGTTTATACCTTTTGACCCTGGTATCATACTATATTACCATAATATTAAGCTTCTGATGCTTCGCCATCCTCATCAGTATCAGTATCTGTCTCGGCATATGTCTGCTCTGTTACGCTTACAATAACCTTCTCTAATACATCAGGTGATATTGATACATCTTTGTCCTTAGCAATATCAAGGTCTCCTACCTTAATACTGTCGCCTGGCTTAAGTTCTCCTATATCAACGCTTACCTTTTCAACAAGCGCTGATTTAGCTGCCTTATAAGGAATTTCCTCCATATGCTGTTCAACAACACCCTGTACCTTGTCATGATTAACTAATACTATCTCTGCAACTGAGTGAACCTTTTCTCCTTCTGTAAGCACCTGGAAATCAATCTCTAATGTCTGTCTCTTGATTGGGTCGTAATCAACTTCCTTTACAAGAACATCATAATCTGTTGTATCGATTGTAAGCTTTGCCTCACTACCTTTGTTGCAGACTGATAAGAAACGCTCTGCTTCTTTCTTCTCAATCTTTACCGGTATTGATTCTGCAAGGCTTCTTCCAAATACATTGCCAGTTACATAACCTTCCCTTCTTAATTTCTTTGCCTTGTCATCCATGCTTCTTTTTTCAGCTTTTAAAGTATTCATTTATCTTTTCCTCCAAAAATCTGATTTGCTTAGCAAGCCTTCAACAAAGAGGTTCTGTTAAGTTTATCTATTCTTTATTACGATTTGTATTATAGTCCTTTGCAATTAAACAGATTAACCAAATTTTCAAGTTTTTTTTGTGCAATCATTACATATTTTCATTATAGTATTTTAACACAATCACTTTACATATTCAGATTTTAAATTATTTTATTACGAACATTGCGTGCCGGTATACCGATTTTATATTTATTTTATTGATTTTAATATAATAATCGTCTATTATATATCAGTAAATTGTATTTTTTATGTTTTTTTTAATTTATTTTAAAAGTCCATTTATAAATTTATTATCGTAACTTTTTATTCAGGCATTTATACAACGGAGGAATCTATGCAGCTTATGTCATCATTGCAGCTTGAGGCTTATAATTACATTAAGAATTTAATTCTTACTCACCAGCTCGATGTCAACACACTTTACTCAGAAACTAAATTATCCAAAGAACTCGGCATATCAAGAACACCTATGAGAGAGGCTCTGCAATGCTTAAGCCAGGATGGTTATATCACAGTTATCCCAAGCAAAGGCTTTCGCATAAGACAATTAAGCCAGAAAGATATGAGGGAAACTATCCAGATAAGATGTGCTATCGAAGGATTTTGTACGCAATGCCTGGCTAAAGAATATCAGACTGCTAAAGGTCAGAATACAATACAGAAACTTGGTGAAATTCTCAAACACCAGAAAGAATCACTTGCTCTTGATGATAACTACGAAAGTTTTATTAATTACGACCATAAGTTTCACCTGCTCTTAGTTAATTACATTGAGAATGAGGAGATTAATCATATGTTCCAAAAGCTTATGTATCTTATCCGACTTACAACACAGTCGGCACTTGAGGTTGAAGGCCGTATTAATGGAACAATAGATGAACATTCTGAATACTTTGAGAACCTGAAAACCGGCAATGGCAATGAGGCTTACAGAATCCTTATCGACCATCTTATGATGCCTCTTAATATCGTCAGGACAGAACTTTAATTTATGGAGAATATAGTCAAACAAAACCGCTTGCAACTAATGTTTATCATTAATTACAAGCGGTCTTTTTATATACTCATAAAGTATTTAATTAAATTGACAATCGTCTGTTATATCCAGAATTATTAATTATAACTGAGGACCAGCAGCTACTAAAGCCTTACCAGCTTCGTTGCCTGTATACTTAACGAAGTTCTTGTTAAATCTTTCAGCAAGATCCTTAGCCTTTGTCTCCCATTCAGAAACATCAGCATATGTATCTCTAGGATCAAGGATACCTGAATCAACACCTGGAAGTTCTGTAGGTACTTCAAAGTTGAACATAGGAATTGTCTTTGTAGGAGCTGTCTTAATAGCACCTGAAAGGATAGCATCGATGATACCACGAGTATCCTTAATAGAAATTCTCTTACCTGTTCCGTTCCAGCCTGTGTTAACTAAGTAAGCCTTAGCTCCGCTCTTTTCCATCTTCTTAACAAGCTCAGCAGCATACTTTGTAGGATGAAGCTCAAGGAATGCCTGTCCGAAGCAAGCTGAGAATGTAGGTGTAGGCTCTGTGATACCTCTTTCTGTACCAGCAAGCTTAGCAGTAAATCCTGAAAGGAAGTAGTACTGTGTCTGCTCTGGAGTAAGAATAGATACTGGAGGAAGTACACCAAATGCATCAGCTGAAAGGAATATAACATTCTTAGCAGCTGGAGCTGAAGATATAGGTCTTACAATATTCTTAATATGGTCAATTGGATAAGATACACGAGTATTCTCTGTTACGCTCTTATCAGCAAAGTCAATCTTACCATTCTCATCAAGAGTAACGTTCTCAAGAAGAGCATTTCTCTTAATAGCATTGTAGATATCTGGCTCTGAATCCTTATCAAGGTTGATAACCTTAGCGTAGCATCCACCTTCAAAGTTGAATACGCCATTGTCATCCCAGCCGTGCTCATCATCACCGATAAGAAGTCTCTTAGGATCTGTAGAAAGAGTTGTCTTACCAGTTCCTGAAAGACCAAAGAAGATAGCTGTGTTCTCACCATTCATATCTGTGTTAGCTGAGCAGTGCATTGAAGCCATTCCCTTAAGTGGAAGGTAGTAGTTCATCATAGAGAACATACCCTTCTTCATCTCTCCACCATACCATGTGTTGATGATTACCTGCTCGTGGCTTGTGATGTTGAATGCTACACATGTCTCTGAGTTAAGACCTAATTCTGCGTAATTCTCAACCTTAGCCTTAGAAGCGTTATATACTACGAAATCTGGCTCGAAGTTCTCAAGTTCTTCTGCTGTTGGCTTAATGAACATGTTAGTTACGAAATGTGCCTGCCATGCTACTTCTACGATAAAACGAACAGCCATTCTTGTATCCTTATTAGCACCACAGAATGCATCTACTACGAAAAGTCTCTTGTTGCAGAGTTCTTTCTTAGCAATATCCTTAACCTTAGCCCATACATCTTCTGACATTGGGTGGTTATCATTCTTGTACTCATCTGAAGTCCACCATACTGTGTCCTTAGAATTCTCATCTACTACAATGTACTTATCCTTAGGAGAACGACCTGTATAGATACCTGTCATAACATTAACAGCACCAAGTTCGCTTTCCTTTCCTACTTCGTAACCCTCGTTAGAAGCCTTTGTTTCTTCTTCGAATAATAATTCATAAGAAGGATTGTGAATAATCTCTGTAGCGCCTGTAATACCATACTTGCTTAAATCAACGTTTGCCATTTTACATTAAACCTCTTTTCTTAAATTGTAGCACCAATAGGGCTTGTATGCCCTTTGGCAGATTACAGAAAATGGATTTAACCAAATTCTTCTGTTAGTATACATAATCAGCCTGCAAAAAGCAACCTTTTAATTGTTAAGTTTTTAACTTTTTATATCAATAATTCCTAATATTTATGTTAAATTCCAATTAAATATCATTACTATTTTACATATAACCGTATTTATACATATATCTGTATTATATATGCCGTATTCCTACACATATGTGTATTATTATCTATATCTATATTCTTACACATAACCGTATTTCTTGCGGTTTATTATTATGAATATAAGGCTTACGAACAATGCCAGAAGTTCTGCCGCTATAACAGCCATCCATATTCCATTAATTCCAAGTATAAGCGGAAGTATCATAATCATCGCTATCTGGAATACGAACATTCTAAGAAATGATACTGCCGCCGATACCGCACCATTATTAAGTGCAGTAAAGAATGACGAAGTAAATATATTAAGTCCATTGAAAAGATATGCTACTGAATATATTCTTATAGCAAGCGTTGTAAGCTCAAGCAGTTCCTTATCGTAGCTTACAAATATTCCTGCAAGATATTTTGCAAGCACCTCAGCAAGTCCGGTCATAACTAAGGACGCCACAATAATAAGCGTTATGCTTTTCCTGAACAGATTTTTAAGTTCTTTTTTATTGCCTGAACCATAATGATAGCTTATTACTGGTGCTGAACCTACCGCATAACCAAGATATGTTCCTGAGAATATAAATCCAACATACATAATTATTCCGTATGCAACAACACCATTTGTACCTATATACTTCATAAGCTGCATATTATAAAGCATATTTACAAGTGACATCGACATATTGGTAACCATCTCTGATGAGCCGTTAATGCAGGTCTTTATTATTATATCTTTGTTAAAACGCGCCTTCTGCAATTTAAGCACGTCACTTTTATCACTAAGGAAATATATTATCGGTATTATCGAACCAACTATCTGGCTTATTCCTGTTGCAAGTGCCGCACCAAATACGCCAAGCTTTAATACATATATGAACAGGAAATCCAAAAACATATTCGTAAATCCTGCAAGCAGTGAAACTCCAAGTCCAAGCTTTGGCTTTTCAGCCACAACAAGAAAGCTCTGGAAAGCATTTTGCAAGAATAATGCTGTAAGCATAACAAGCAGTGTTCTTCCGTATATTACACAATCATCAGCGATACTTCCCCTTGCACCAAGTGCCGCAGCTATAGGACGTATAAATATAATTCCGATTGCTGACAGTGCAACACCTGACACTATGCAAAGGTTTATAAGCATAGAAAAATATTCTCTTGCCTTTTCTTTCTTGCCCTCTCCAAGTGTCTTTGATACGATGGCACTTCCTCCCGTACCAATCATAAATCCAACCGAGCCAAGTATCATTACAACCGGCATTATAAGATTAACTGCCGCAAATGCATCACTTCCTACAAAGTTGGATACAAATACTCCATCGACAACACCATATATTGATGTAAATATCATCATAATAATTGTAGGTAATGTAAATTTAATAAGCTTACCGTATGAAAAATGGTCTGATAATTTTATCTTCACTTTAATTCTCCTTGATGTTCTCTAATTCTTTATACTCTCTATAAGGCTCTCAAGCTTCTTCATATGCTTATATGTTGTTTCAAACATAACCTCAATCTCCCTGCTGTCCAATTGCTCAAAAGACTGCTTTTCTGCCTCTATTACAGGTTTAATAATCTTTTCCGCTAGCAGTTGTCCTTCTTTGGTAAAATGTATCTGCTTCTCTTTCTTATTATCATTAGACGGCTCTAATATTATAAGTCCATTTTTTTCCATAGTCTTAAGTGAGGAATTAACGGTCTGTGCACTGTAGAACCACTCCTCACATATATTCTTCTGTGTTATCCCCTCACCATAATAATATACAGAATACATTATCCAGAAAGCTGTATCTGATATGCCATTCTTCGCCGCATAATCGTGGTATATAACATTGGTTTCTTTACATACCTGATTAAACATCTGAAGATTTTTTGATATGTTCTTCATTCTAACTCCTTCTTAAATTATACCTGCTATCCAATTCTGCTTATTTTTTATTTTTAACTTTTCAATTTTATCCGTTCCTAATAGTTTATTCCGAAATCGGACTATTGCATCTTACTCCGATTTCGGAATAAAGTCAAGCTGCCAGCTTAACACCCTGTAATTTCGTATAAATTTCGATTACTGCTGTATACATAAAGCTATAAACATAACATAATTAAAAAAGACTTTTTAATTATTACCAGCCATATGAACCAGTCACACGGCTGCGTTAATAATTAAAAAGTCCTATTAATCTTACTAATATTATTGAATTTTAATACTATTAAATCATATAATATTATCAATGTCCTAAGCATTATTATACATTTTACACCTTAATGCCATACTTCTCCTCAAAATCCCCGACAGCAATCGGCTTTGAGAAGTAATAACCCTGAAACCAGTCACAATTCATCTTGGCAAGCATAGAAAGCTGGTCAACATTCTCAACGCCCTCCGTTATTACGTCCATTCCTATATCGTGTGAAAGACTTATAATCGACCTTAATATCTGCTCTCCACGCTCCTCGTGGCTTGACTTCTTAAGGAATACCCTGTCTATCTTGATAACATCAGCACACACATCTTTAAGGAAATTAAAAGAAGAATATCCGCTTCCAAAATCATCTATCTCTATTATAAATCCCTCATCGTGAAGTCTTTCTATAGTCTTATGTGCCGCCTGCTTATCCTCTGATAACGCTGTTTCTGTTATCTCAATGTGAAGCTTATCTGTATCTATACCATACTTACTTACAAGATTTTTGAAAGTCTGGTATACATCAATATGATAGAAATCCTTTGCTGATATATTAACCGATATATAATAATTATAACCAGAGTCTTTCCATATCTTAAGCTGCTTAGCAGCTTCCTCCCATATGTAGTTATCCAGCCTGTATATAAGTCCTGCATCTTCAAAGCACTCTATAAATGCACCTGGCATAATAAGTCCCATATTAGGATGATTCCATCTTATAAGTGCCTCTGCTCCAAGCATATTGCCATCCTTATCCGTCTGTGGCTGTAAATACATACAGAACTGGTTCTCATTAAGTGCTGTCTCGAACTCACCTATAAGCTGCTGTTTAAATATGTCATTCCTATATGAATTCTCATCATAATAAAGAATATAATTGCTCATATTACCTTTACTCTTCATAATCACAAGAGATACCTTGTCTACCATCTGTCTTATCGTTTCATTGACATCTTTTATGTAATATACTCCAAGATATATATGAAGCCTGAAATTCTTGTTGGAATACCTGTCACTAAGCAGCTTTATCATATCAGAAAATTCTTTCTCAGACAGATACTCCTTAGGAATAACCATAGCAATTATGTCACCATTAAGTCTTCCAAGAACTGAATTACCTTTCATCTTCTGCCTGATAATATTAACTTCATCTATTAATATCTTATCTGCAATATTCTCACCATATATTTCATTAATAAGCTTAAAACTCTTAATATCTGATAATATAAGGCAATACTCTGTATCAGTATGCTCCTTTATGAGCTTCTGTGCATTCTTGTAAAACCCATACCTGTTATACGCCTTGGTAAGTGAATCGTAATTAAGCCTGTATTCAAGCTTGGCATATACAGCGGCATTCTCTCTTGTAGTACCAAGATAACTCCCCAGTGCCGCAAGTAGTCTGATTACGTCCTTTGCATCCTTTATATTAGGATTATCAACACCTATAAACCCTTTTAATGTATTGCTTAATATTATTGGAAACACTATAAGTGTATGTATATTCTGAGGCTTTAATATTTCATATTCAACAGGCATAGTCTCTTTTACATTTTCCAAATCTTCAATAAATATACTCTCACCACTTGAAAGCTTTGGTATCCAATACGGCATATCCTCTGCTCTCAAATTCTGAAGTTGATTAATCTGTGGTTCAATACCTTCATTACACCACTCATATGTATTATAATAACAACCGTCTTTTTCATCAACTATATATGCTCTGTCAGCTTTCGTAAAATGTCCGATTTTTTCAAGAAGATTATTTATTGCTACCTGACATTCCCGTACATTTCTTACCTTTCCAAGTTCTGCCATCTGTGTAAGAATAAAATGCTCTGCCTCAAGTTCTGATTTTAATATTTGATTTTCGTATTGCAAACTTCCATTTTCCATATATTACCCCATTAATTATCAGCTAGTATATCCTTACAAAGTTAATCAACTGCCAGCTTAACAACTTGTTAATTCATAGCCAGCCTGATACCTTCTTCAAGTCTTTTAAGCCCGTCCATAAGCACTGCCTTAGGACACGCAATATTTAATCTTAAGAATTGATTGCCATTACCGCCATACACATTGCCTGCTGACAGATATAACCCTGTCCTGTTTCTTATGTATGCCGCTAATTCACTGCTATTATCAGTAATTGCTGAACAATCCAGCCATAAAAGATATGTTGCCTCTGATTGCACAACTTTTATTGATGTAATATTGTCATTGACATACTCGTTAACAATTCTTTTATTATTATAAATGTAACCTCTCAATTCATCAAGCCATTTATCACCATAATTATAAGCTGCTTCTGCTGCCCATACCGCAAACGCGTTAGGCTCTGCAACCTCATCAGTATTAAGTGCTCTCCACACCTTATGCCTTAAATTCTTATGTGGCACAATGACAGCTGCTGTCTGTAGTCCTGCAATATTAAATGTCTTAGTAGGTGCAACACAGGTTATGCTTATATCCCTGCATACATCTGATACAGAAGCAAATGGGATATATTCCTTTCCAGGGTCTGTAAGATCACAATGAATTTCATCAGATACCACTGTTACATAATACCTTGCACACAGCTCACCTATCCTTGATAAATCTTCCCTGCTCCATATCTTTCCTGATGGATTTTGTGGATTGCATAATATCATAAGACTTGTCTGTGGATTGGCTAACTTATTCTTTAGGTCTTCCCAGTCAATGCTGTATTCGCCATTCTCATATCTTAATGGATTTTCAAGCACCCTTCTTCCATTATTGATTATTGAATTAAAAAATATATTATAAACTGGTGTCTGTATAACAACATTTTCATTAGGTGTTGTAAGCTTTCTTACTATGCTTGACACTGATGGTATAACTCCTGTGCAAAATACAAGCCAGTCTTTATCAATATCCCAGTTATGTCTTCTTGACCACCAGCCTGCTACAGCCTCATTCCAGCTTTCCGGTATTATTGAATATCCAAATACTCCGTGCGCCGCTCTCTTATTAACAGCCTCAATTATCTCTGGTGCTGTCTTAAAATCCATATCAGCAACCCACATAGGAAGTTCATTTTCTGCAACATCCCATTTCAAGGACTGCGTATTAGTTCTGTCTATTGGTGTATCAAAATCATACTTATCAGTACATTCCATCGCCTTATCTCTCCATCACTATTATTCTGACATATTCTATCTATTCTGCCATCTTACTTCACCCTTAGTAATAATTGGATATCTTATAAGCTCTGTTCCGTCCAGATTTTCCTTGTGCATATCTACTGCTGTTATCTGATGATTATCATATGTTGTGTAATAATATATTCCCTTTGCCGCATTGCAGCAGGATGTATAAATAGTAATCTCATACTTTCCGTCAGTTACCTCACAACAACCTCTCTGCTGTTCTACCGAACCTAGTATATGAAAGAACTGGCTTACACTTTCTTCCTCTGTATCGCTTGAAATTGCGTTAAGTCTTGTAAATGCTGCTCTTATAAAACGTGACTGGCTTGATAAATCTCCCGGAAGTCCCATAGCTCCCATTCCACGGCTGTAAGCATTTAACTTAAGCTTGTCTGCAAATGTATTATCTGGCTGTCTGCTTGAAAGCCCTGCATAATTATTAAGTGCAAACATCTGCATATCAAATGGCGGATTGTTAGTAAGCACTCCGACCGGATTGTCATATATATGAAGTCCGTCTTTCATAGACTCAACTGTGATTGCTTCATCTTTATCTGCAATTATCCAGTGAAGCTGTGCCGCTGGAAGCTGGCTGCTGAATGGTGTTCCTGTAAGATTAATTCCATCAAGCTTAGCTCTTGCTTCGCTGACTGTCGCACACTGGCTTAATATCCAAGGTATGAACTCAAACTGTGCTATATCCTTCTCACCACATACTGATGCTTTATATGCCGCATTGCCAACAAAGTTAAGTCCAGCCATTCCAAGACCTTTTTCGTTAACCGCATCATAATAAAGTGGGTATCCTTCTGACACAAATGCCATACCAATTATTGCATAATGGCTTTTAAGCTGTCCTATATGCCTGAAATCAAATATATAATTCCTTGGTGTAACTGTTATCTCTTCACCATATGAGAACTCATAATCAAGAGTTCTTCCAAAATAGAAATCTTTAGTCTTATAAGTAACTGCTGTACACATATATTAAGCCTCCTCTTTTATTCGCAATTTATATATTTTATTGTATACCAATTATATTATCTTCACTCTCCATATAATTACAATTAATATTTTTATATAATATTGTAAATTGTATTTTTAATTATACAACCATTATTCTTCAAAATAAAGCAATTATACAAATCCAATAATTAAATTTACATAAACCATATTATTGACTTTACCTCAAATCTGTAATGATGACATGCTGTTTCATAAGATACCTTATATGTCTGATTACATTTAATGATGATGTGTCGCCTTTTTATAGATTATATACGATATAAATGCAGTTACCAACTCAGTAACTCCAAATGACCACCACACTCCATTAACCTCATATATCCTGGAAAGAATAAATGCAACTGGAATTATAATAACTGCATATCTGAATACTGATATTACAAGTGATGGAAGTCCTTTTCCCAATCCTTCCAGTGCACCAGAGGCTGTTACAGATACTGACGATACGATAAAGCCTGCACTGATTATTCTAAGTGCCTTGGCACCGGCACTAATTGTATTTGCATTAGTTGTGAATAAGCCTATAAGCTTATCTGGTATTCCAAGGCATATAGCTGTTCCAGCACACATAATTATTAATACTATTATTGTGGCTGTCGAATATATTTTCTTAACCCTCTTATGCTCTCCTGCACCATAATTATATCCGATTAATGGTCTCATTCCCTGAACAACTCCATTGGCAGGCAGATAAAGAAATGTCTGTAACTTGTAATATACACCAAGCACGAATACATATGTCTGTGAAAATGCTGCTAGTATTACATTAAGTGCTGATATTAACAGTGAAGGAAGTGCCATATTAAGACTGGCTGGTATGCCGACCGAATACATTTTCAGACATAATGTTTTCTCTGGCTTCATACATTTTCTTGTAAAACGCACTGGCATAGGTCGTAGTATATATATGATAACATACACAAGAAGACTTACTGTCTGTCCTATTCCTGTGGCAATTGCCGCTCCTCTTATTCCAAGATCAGGGAATATTCCTATTCCGAATATAAGCATCGGGTCAAGCACGATATTAGTTATACAGCCACCAAGCATTGCCGTCATTGATGCTGTCATTCTTCCAACAGCCTGAAATGTCTTTTCAAACACCAGCTGCCATGCAAGTATTGTTGAAAATGCAAATGCTATATATGAGTATTGAAGTCCTAATTCTACAATACTGCTGTCATTAGTGAACATACAAAGGAATGGCTTTATAAGCATAATACATCCTGCTGTCATTACTATTCCGTGTATTGTCGCAAGTAATATCCCCTGACTTGCGGCTTTGTCTGCCTGTACCTTATCCTGTGCACCCATATAAAATGATATTACTGAATTTATTCCTATTCCAAAACCTATCATTACCGAATTAATAAAGTTCTGCATTGGAAACACAAGCGATATAGCAGTCATCGCGTCTTCGCTTATCTGTGCTACGAAGAAGCTGTCTACAATGTTGTAGAGTGAATTTACAAGCATTGATATAACCATTGGAAGTGCCATAGTTATCAGAAGTTTTAATACGTTTTCTTTCTTCATATAAGTCTGATCCATACTTATCTCCTTATCTTATTGGGGTAAATCCCCTATTTCATAAAAATGAATGTGCTAAACACATTCCTGTGCCGAGTGCGGTCGCCTGCGACCAATTACATCTTCGCACGAGTGTGCATTATTGGCACATAGTGCCTTTTGTGTAATAAGGAATCACGATAGAATTCCCTATTACACAAAAATAGCCACATAGCTGTGATTAACAGCTATGTGGCGAAAAATAGATTCAACTAGAAAAATCCACATATATTTTATAAATTAATTGTAGCTGACAGCCTTTGTTATTGTTATACTTAAGGCTATGGTATTATAACATTATGTATTTTTAAATGTCAAACCACTTTAATATGTTTCTTGCAAGTTCTTTATGTCCCTGTTCGCTTAGGTGTTCCCTGTCTATTTCGCTTGGCTGTGCTGCATCTGAGGCTGATAAGAAATCTATTGATTCTTTTTCTGCAATTTTGCTGTATACACCTGCAAGCTTCTTAGATACTTCAACAGAAGCTTCTGAGAACTCAGGGTCGTAGTCCTGCTCCCACACACCTTTTCCAAGATGTATCGGTGATACAAGAAGTATTCTGCTGTGTGGAAGGCAGCTCTTTACCTGATTAATTAATCTCTCCACACCCTGTCCGATAACTTCTGCCGAAGCGTTGTATACTGTCTTGCAGTCATTAGTTCCTAACATTATAATCACATCTGTTACTGGATTGTGCGACTCTAATATTGTTGGAAGGAGTTTGAATGAATTGCGGCCATCTCTTAATGGGTCGTCAAATACTGTTGTTCTTCCGCACAATCCTTCCTCTATCACACGATATTCATTATTAAAATGTCTATTAAGTTCATTATCTAAAATACTTGTCCATCTTACGCCCCAAGGGTAACGCTGGTTAGTCTTAGGGATAAGTCCCCAGGTGTTGGAATCTCCAAAACATAGTATCTGCTTCATATGGTATGCCTCCAATATTATATAAATTTATTGCTTTTGAATTGCATTACACTTTCAAATTGCATTACAGTGGTGCTCTAATTCAATGTTATGACAACGGACATTAGAAAAGCATTGTTATATAGTGAGGCGTGCTGGATTGTTATAAGCAACAAAGACACGTTTGCACTAAGTGTCGCTCGCAGCGGTACTAAAGTGCTAAAGAACAGCACTTAAGGACCGGCGGCTCCCCATTGTCTTTTTATGCTTATATCAATCCAGCACTTGACGGTAGGGTTGCGATGGCTTTTCTAATTGGGCGTTGTTACAAAATTCAAATAAGTTATCAACTTGTAATTGCTATTTACATATATTTATTGTATGTTTATAGGATTATTATATGTTATTATTGGGGGATTGTAAAATTGATATATTTTATGCCTTGTTATAGTTTTTAACTATAGCAAGGCATTTTTAAACACTGACCATATAAAAAGATATTTTTATTTGGTTAATCTGTAAAGTCCTGCCACTGGGACTTTTCAATCGGGCTTGTTACTATACATTCGGGGGCTGGGGACAATATGTGCCTTACCACCTTAAAGATTTGACCGGCATCACACAGGAGGCTGTCGGCATCTGCGAATTTTACTCTGGTCATTGCATTACATTCTAATAATGCCTGGTCAAGCTTTACAAAGTCTTCTGATATATGTGGCTGGGTAGCATTGTAATGCTTTCTTACATATACTGTCTTTATAGATTTATCTGGCATAATTATCTGTAGTTTCATTGGTTTGTCTGACAGTCTGTTAGGTATGTTAAGCACTTCTTCAACGCTGTGAATGTATGTATTACGCTCATTGCCAACTCCTATAAGAAGTATCTTTCCACCACAGTCTTTTAAGCGGTCATAACAGCCGCCCGGTGTACAAGGTGTGTTATTGTATTCTTCACCTGCAAGATATTCTTTGGCACTTACACCTATTCCTGCCATACTGTGTGTTGGGTGAAGTGAACGTATTACCCCATCTCTTTTAAGAAACAGATTAGTAAGTATCCCAACACAGGACGGCGTAACCGCTGGGTCGTATACTGGATTGTCCTCGTTAATATTTTTCCATGTATGGGTTGGAAGCAGTAAAAGTCCGTCCTTAAAATATTCTATTAGGGCATCAAGCACTGTATCTGCCCTGCCTTCTACTTCCCCTATGGATTTCATTGAAGAATGAACAAGTATTGTTTCTTTTCCTGTAAGCCCCATAGCCTTTAAATATTCTTTTAAATCTTCCTTTGTATACATACTAACCCTCACTTCTTGTAATTTAATCCATCATTGATTATATATTGGATAATCATTCTTTGTTTCTTACCTTTTTTCTTACAAATACAAGACATATTGCCTGCATTACAATTGTTATAAACCACGAAGCTGGATACGATATGAATAACTCATACAGACTTCTATGGCTTGGGAATACACCATATATCCACACAAGTCTTGTCCCAACTGTACCTACAATTGAAAGGACCATAGGAACTGCTGAATAACCTACTCCGCGCATAGCTCCTGGAAGCATATCCATAATGCCACACAGAAAATATGGTATTGTCGATATTGAAAGTATCTCCATACCACACTCTATAACCTCACTCTGGTTCGTGTATATACCAAGTATCTGGCGTCCTAAAATGTACGAACCACCACCGATAACTACTGACACTATAACCGAAAGTATCATACAGTCAATTAACACCTTATCCATTCGCTTGAATTTTCTAACGCCATAATTCTGGCTCGTAAAGCTCATACACGCCTGTGTTATTGAGTTGACAGACACATAAAGAAAGCCAAGTATATTATTAGCGGCTGTATAACCTGCCATTGCTATCTCGCCAAATGAATTAACTGATGATTGAAGCAATACATTTGAAAAGTTAATAACAGTACTCTGTATTCCTGCTGGAAGTCCTACACTTAGTATCTGTAAAAGGTAGTATTTTCTTATTCTTAAATCCCTTATTCTTAACTTGTAATCTGACTCTGTTGTCATAAGGCATCTTATTACAAGAATACACGATATAAGTTGTGAAGTAACTGTTCCTATAGCAACACCTGCAACGCCCATTTTAAATATTATCACAAGCACAAGGTCTAAAACCGCATTGGTAGAACCTGCTATTATAAGATACATAAGTGGTCTTTTCGTGTCACCTACTGCCCTTAATATTGCCGCTCCATAGTTATAAAGCATAAAAAATGGCATACCACAAAAATACAGTCTTAAATACAGTGCTGCCTGTCCAATTACATCATCTGGTGTGTCAATAAGGACAAGTGCCTCTCTTGCGGCAGCAATGCCAATAATGCACATAACAACACCACTTATTGCCGCAAGTGCTATGGCTGTATGGACTGTCTCCGACATTTCTTTAGCTTTGCCTGTTGCATAAAATCTTGCCGCAAGTACATTTGCTCCTAGTGAAACACCTATAAAAAGATTGGTAAACGTACTAATCAGTGCCGTTGTGGAGCCTACCGCGGCAAGTGCAGTACTGCCTGTGAATCTTCCAACAACAATTATATCTACAGCATTAAACATAAGCTGTAACATACCTGAAAGCATTAACGGAAGTGCAAAGGAAATTAGCTTATCCATTAATGTACCATTACACATATCTATTTCATATTTATTATTTTTCACAACTTTATCCTCTTTCTATATATAAACAAGAATGTGCAACGCACATTCTAACACCGAGCACAGCCGCTTACGACATACTACAGCTTCGAGCGAGTGTGCATCATCGGCACATAACATCTGTTAATAATCAGAAAGACATTACTACATTTTATTAGCAGAACTTCTGTTTATTAATGACTACATCCTTAATCGTGTCTGGACGACCGTTTAAAGGTTCAATCTTAGCGAATTCCTTACAGTCTGTACACACAATGCCATCCATATCAATATTTCTGAAGTATGGAACATCTTCTTCATTATCCATAGCTATTGTTTCATTACGGTTAAGCAGGTTGAGTACATAACCCATAGTAAGTATAACTGCCTCACCCTTTATATTAACCATATCGATATTGCGTATTGTGATATTCTCAACAACACCGCCTCTGCCTAGTGCACTCTTTATTCTTACACCTACATCCGTACCTATAAATGTGCAGTTCTCAACAAGTATATCCTTAACACCTCTTGACATTTCACTTCCGATTACGAAACCACCATGTCCTTCATTAACAACACAATCGTGTATATATATATTACTGCAAGGTCCATCTATTGTTCTTGCTATTGCATTCTTGCCTGCTTTGATACATATTGCATCATCACCTGTCTCAAATACACTGTGGTGAATATGGACATTAGTACAAGACTCTACATCAATGCCATCACCATTCTGTGCATAATAAGGATTGCGTACCTTAATATTGTCAATTGTGACATTCTCACAGAAAAATGGATGTATATTCCAGGCTGGTGAATTCATAAATGTTACACCACTTAAAAGTACGTTAGTACAATGACGCAGGCTCACCATTACTGGTCTGTAGAAATCATAATAATCTCTTGCTTCTTCTAAAGCTTCATCTTTATCTGACTGGATATTCTTCTCATTACCAAGAAGGCTTGATTTAGTAGGCATCCATATCTGTGTTTCTTTAGTTTCAAATACGTTATCACTCTTTTTTAGAAGCTGTTCCCACTGTTTATCTGTTACCTTGAACTTCTTAACCGGACGCCATTCATCACCACTTCCGTCAACCATACCCATACCTGTAATTGCAACATTTACCGCATTCTCTGCTGTAATAGGTGATACAGTTCTTATGCATGGCTGTCCCTCATAATTAGTTATAATTAAAGGATAATCTTCTTTGGATTTTATGAACTTAAGAAGTCCCTGACTTTCAATTCTTATGCTTACATCTGATAAAAGACGTATTGGTGCACTTGCCCATATTCCTTTAGGAATTACAATTGTACCACCACCATTTTCTGAAAGTTCTTTTACCTTATCATTAATTACTCTGGCATTATGTCTTCCTGTTTCAATATCAAGCTTTCCGCTTATTGCTCCACAATCACTTAATAATACCTCAAGTCTTTTAAACTGGGGAACAGTTACCTTATAATCTTCTCTATACATTCTTTCTCCATTCTGCCTGTTTCTGGCTTTAACATTTTGACTGCATAAACACTGATTGCATACTATTATATACAATTGTTTACTATTATTTGTTGTTATTTCCTTCTATATTTAATATTAACATTTACAATTAGAGTAATCAATGAAAGGATAATATTCATCGATGCAAAATATCAAATACTGTTATGAAACTTTCTTAAATCCTCTATTTCATCACATAACTCCCTGCTTGAACACGTTGAACAATCCATAACAAGCCCATTGAATATGTGGTTAAGTGAATCAGTTATCTGCTCACATCTGCCTGCATACTGCTTAAGCATTGTATAATCTGCACTACCTGATGTAATAAAGTATATCTTTACAGCCTCAACTTCTTCTCTTGTCTTATAAGCTCTTATAAGCTCTGAACCTATATTAGAAAAGCTTATATTACTATTTACAGCTTCCTTTGATATTCTTACCGGCTCTCTTTCTTTAACTGATGATATTCTCATCATAAATCCATCCGGATATGTATTGTATCTTACATAATCGACAGCTCTCATAACTGCATATAATGCACCTTTTTTAGTGTCATCAAGCACATTTTCCTTAAGCCTTATAAATGTAAGTCTTGCATATGGTATATCTTTGTCAATGCTTGTCATATCATCACCTATAAGATACACTCCGTCTGTATCAACAACAGCTTTATCCGTAGTAAATGCCAATGCACTCACAGCCTCATTCATTCCGCCGCCAAGCTCGTATGCCATATCACTTCTTAGCACAAGCTTTTCTTTATCATTCATCTTCCAGTGTGCATTATTATCAAGCCTTCTGCACTCTCCATATGCCTTTATATTCTGCATTACACAGGCTATATCCTTATCATATAACTTCATACTCATTTATTCTTCTTATCTGCCTCACGTCTGTTCTTTGACCAGTTATAATATGCCGTAAGCGGTTTTATAAGCTTTGAGGCAAATTTCATATCAAGATTAAAGAAATATATAAAAAGGCTGAGTATAAACAGCACCGCAATAACAATCGCTATTATTCCAATTATCTTTAATATTATCATCTGGCCATTCCTTTCTGTCTGGCATATTCAGCCGCTCCTAAAGCACCCATAAGCTGTGGATCTATAGGAAGTTCTACCACCTTAACCTTTAACACCTTCTCTATAGCCTGCTTTAAGCCCTCATTCTTGGCACAGCCGCCTGTAAGTGTAACTGATTCAACAACTCCTGCCTTCTTAGCCATTACAAAACATCTCTTTGCTACCGAAAGCTCAATTCCTGCGGCTATCTCCTCCATTGGCTTTCCTTCTCCTACAAGTGAGATTACCTCACTCTCTGCAAATACAGCACATTGTGCTGTTATAGGGATAACATTTTTAGCTGTTAAAGAAAGCTTGGAGAACTCATCAAGGCTCATCTCAAATGCCCTTGCCATTGACTCAAAAAATCTTCCTGTACCAGCCGCACATTTATCATTCATTGAGAAATTAAGAACTGTTCCATCTGTATCTATAGCAATACCCTTAACGTCCTGCCCACCGATATCTATTATCGCCTTTACATCTGGTGCGGCAACGTGAACACCCATAGCGTGACAGCTTATCTCTGATATGTTCTCGTCAGCAAATGGTACTTTATTACGTCCATAGCCTGTTCCAATAAGATAATCAAGTTCGTCTGCACTATTAAGCCCGTCTACTAAAGCTACAGCCTCATCTAAGCTGTCTTTAGCACTAAGCACTGGATTAATTCTGCTTCTTTTAGTGATATTTGCTACTATTTTTCCTGTTTCATCTAATATAACGCATTTGGTGTAAGTACTTCCTGCATCACAACCGCCATAATATTTAGCCATATTATTATTCCTTTCTTATCTTTATGAATTCTTACCAGTTCTGTGAGTCGTCAAAATCTTCCAATGTAGGGTCAAGCGGCTCTTCACGGAATACAGTTCTCATATATCTGTTGATTTCTGTCCTCATATCTCTTCTGCTACCGTCCTCAGGACACATAAGATTATGTGTTACCCATATAAGATGTACGCCGTGCTTTCTTGCTTCTTCCTCAAATAAGCCGTGATATCCTGACATTGATTTACAGCCCATATGTACATACATAATAACTATGTCTATATTAAACATCTCACAATAACGCCATAACGCTTCAACACCTGTTTCATAACCGCCATTAGAACGATTACGCATAATCATATTCTCATACAGATATGCAAGGTCAAGCATTGCCTGATGTTTATCCTCTGTATTGACCATCTCTGTTGATACCATACTTAACATATCGGTTATTGTAACTATACCCCAGCAGTTAAGCAGCCATATTGGAAGTGCTGTATAATATGCCGCCTGAACACCCCACGTCATAGCACGGTGTCGGTATTCCCTTGCCGCAAGCTCTTTCTTCTTATAGCCTTGCATAGCCATTCTTGTGAGCTTCTTATCCATATCAAGAAATGCCTGGTTTCTTCCGCCTGCCGCCTGATATACACCATATCTGTAAAGTGCAAGTGTAACACCCATAACCTGCGGATAGTCAGTCTTTGAGATTTCCATCCATTCAAGGAATTCTTCTGTCTCTGCATTGAACCTTTTCATACTCTTAAAGAAAGCATCCCAGTTAAACTTTTCTCCTGTCTGCTCCTCAATAAAATGTATTGCATTGACAACTTCTTCTGCCGCATATTCCTGCACGCTTTCCTGCCTGTGCCTTATAGGGACAGCAAGCTGGAATGTTGGAATCTTAAATGAGCGTGCCTCAATTCCATTTCCCATAAGACTTCCATCACAGGTTGTATTACACTGTACAGCACAACAGCCAATAAGCGGGAAATCGTCTGCAAGTGCAACTCCAAGCTCTGCCGCCGGCATAGGACATACATCTGTCGGAACTCCATATTCGTGTGTTACATCAACATAATAGCTAACTCCATTCTGCGACATCATTGAGCTTGTATACACGGCTGGAACTTCAACTGAAAGCCACACAAGATTAGGAAATCCACCCATAAGTGTACTCATCATATTCTCATCAAAAAGAACAATCTTCTTATTAAGTTCCTTATCATTGCCGATTGCAGGGTCTGCCCTAAATATCTGTCCAAGCATACCACATATATCTGTAACAATAAGTCCCAGTGCCTGATGTGCCATACGAAGCTGTAAGCCTCTCATTCCTTCCGTATGCCTGTCCATAAAATCAGGCAGTGCAAGATAATTAAGCATCCAGCGGTATCTGAAAAAGCCTTTTATATTATTAGGTTTTATTATAAATGTAATCAAAGTTTTCCAATATCCAAGCCACCTTACATAGTCATACCATGTATCTTTGAAACCTCTCCATTCACGTCTTTTCTTAGGTTTCTTACCAGTATAGAACTTACCAAGCGGCTCACTTCCAAGTTTACCTGACATAGCCAATCCTTTCTTAACCATATATCTGTATTTTTATTGTTAATTTCTTAAATGTATTCTTTCAGTCATACATTTACATCTTAATATTTACATCTTATTATTCATTTATTATTTTTTAAGCTTCTTAAGCTCAAGGCTCTCAACAAATGCCTGTATTCGTGTCCTTATCTGTCCCGAATTACCTGCTACATATGGTCTGTCAATTGATAACACCGGATATCCGTATTCTTCACGCATAATATGAAATGCCGAAGCTCTCTCATATCCCCAGTAATCGCAGAACTTTATCTGCTGGTATATAAGCCCGTCTGCCTTGTATTCTTTGGCAATGCTGTCTACATATTCCTGACGTTCCTTAATCTTAGCTGTATTCATATAACGTGGACATTTGCCCCAGTGCATATACTGCCTGCATATCTGCATAAGTACATCTTCCGTGTCATTAAGAATAATCTCGCTTCTTCCCGGAAGTGAACCAAAACAGAACCTGTCAGCAACAACTAACGCACCAGCCTCCTCACAAAGCTTTATAAGTTCTGGATTATCAATCTCCGAACCTACCATAACAACCTTTGCCCTGTAATTCTTCTTATCATCTGGCTGTCTTGTGCCCAACTCCTTAAGCGTATCCTCCAGCTTTTCAATAAGTGCCTCTTTAGGACAGCAATATGTCGCAAGGCATAACACTGCGAATTCATAGCCTGTTATTCTTGGATTGTCTTCTTTTCTGTAGTCACCAATCTGTGTTATGAGCCTGCTTATCTTATTCTGCAAATCAACTGCCTTTCTTAATGCTTCATCTGATATATCAATTCCATACACCTTGTTAAGCGGCTCTAATACATGTGCCCTCATCTGCCTTACATAATGTCTTAAGGCTGTTTCATCGTCCTTCATAGGAACATCAGAATATTCCACAAAGAACTTTTCCTTGGAACATAAATTCTGTCTTTCTATATTCTCAACGCACCTGTTCATCTGTGCACACGCATCAGGTGCTATTATGCAGTCAAGAAATTCAAACCCTCCCTCGATTGCTCTTTCAAGTATGGCACGACAGCCCTCACAAAGCATACTGCTCATATAATATGTACCCATCTCTATAGAACCTGTTCTTGGTGCTCTAAGTCTTACCGAGAAACAGCCAGGAAGATTAATTAGTGGCTCTGGAATTTGAAAACAGACTGCTCCAATTGCAATACTGCCTTTATTCTGTGCTTCTCTTACAAGGTCATTATTGACCTCCTCTAATAGTTTCTCAAAATAATATAAATGCTGTAAATCCTTCAAAAATATTCCTCCAATACTATATCAAACCAATATTGCAAAGTGCCTCTGCCGCCCCTGCAACAATTCTGTCATCATCTGAAAGTGTAAGTATATTCTCGCCCTTAATATCTGCCTCTGCCAGTTTCATATCATTTTCAATTACAGATAATAATGGAAGCCCACCTATATCCATAAGTTCTATCACTTTCTTATCCGGTATGCGGTTAACTATAACTCCAGCTTTCTCATACATAACAAGCTCATCTGCAACATTTTTAATAGTCTTAACTACCTGACAGCCTTTCTTGCTTGCATCTGTTACAAGCACAAGATGTGTAACCTTTTCCATAACACGCCTGTTAATCTGCTCAATTCCAGCCTCGCCGTCTATAACCACATAATCAAACTGTTCAGAAAGAAGTGTTATCACCTCTTTAAGATATGAATTAATCCGGCAGTAACAACCAGCCGTTTCCGGTCTTCCTATCGCTATAAATGCATAGCCGTCCTGTTCTTTAATTGCATCATATATCTCATACTTCGCCTCACCTAACAGCTCAACTGCTGACTTGGTATCGCCGTCCTCTACATTTTTAATGACTTCTTTTCTTATATCATCTATTGTCTTGTCCACTTCTATGTTAAGCACTGTAGAAAGTCCAACCGCAGGGTCAGCATCAATCGCCAGTATCTTCTTATCTGGGTATTTCTCCACAAGCACTTTAACAAATGCTCCTGCAAGCGAAGTCTTTCCAACGCCGCCCTTACCTGCTACTGCTACTATCTTTGTCATAATAATCCTCTTTTCTGTGCACTATTCTATATAACCTGACTGTGCCTATGCACACTTTTTCTAATTAATTGTTGCTGCCATTCCTTTATGTTCTTTAACAAATGTATCTATCTCATTTACAAATCTCTGTCCATATTTCATCAGTTTATTCTGTCCTACACCTGATACCTCAAGCATTGCTTCTGCATTTAAAGGAAGCTTCTCACACATATCTATAAGTGTCTTATCACTAAATACAATATATGGAGGCATACCTTCTTCCCTTGCTATTATCATTCGCAATGCCTTTAAGCGTTCAAATAACTCATAACCTGCACTTGTAAGTGAATCTGTACTCTTCTTTCCTGTTGATGAACTGCTTCTTTTACCTGCTTTGCCTGTCTGCTTTCTGCCTTTCTTTCCTGAACCTGATAGAAAAGTTTCATCACCAGCCTCATAAGAACTGCCTGTGCTTCTTGTCTTACCTACAAGCTTTGCATTTTTCACTTCCTCGGACTCTTTCATACGCTTTAGATATATATGTGCATTTTCCTGCTTTAAAGGTGTTATATCTCCCATTTTAAGGACACTGTATTCGTCCTGTGTCTGTATTATATAACCGTCTGATATAAGCTGGGCTATAAGCGGTCTTAACTCAGCTTCTTTCATTCCTGCAAGCTTTCCATATGATTTATAATTAACAGCTCCAACCTCTTTAAGCCTTGCCCTGTCAGCTCCAAGCAGAGTTCCTATAACTATGCCCTGTCCAAATCTTCCCTTGGTTTCTGCTATACAGTTAATGACCCATTTTGCCTGCGCTGTCATATCAATTTCTTCATATTCACTATTGCAGTTGCCGCAATTACCACATACTCCGGTTACATTTTCTCCAAAATAATTAAGTATGTAATTTCTTAAACAGCCCGTTGTCTTGCAATACCCCTCCATTACATACAATCTATGCAGGTCACGCTGTTTAATAACGTCTATATCCTCATATTCAACGCCTTCAAATTCTTTCTTATCAAGAAGGAACTTATCTATTATCACATCCTGTGCAGAAAACAGCATTATACACTGTGAGTCCTCTCCATCTCTGCCAGCTCTTCCTGCCTCCTGATAATAATTCTCCATACTCTGTGGCATATTATAATGAATTACATATCTTACATTTGACTTATCTATTCCCATTCCAAATGCATTAGTAGCAACGACCACCAATGACCTGTCATATATGAAATCGTCCTGATTTCTTTTTCTTTCTTCATTGCTAAGTCCCGCGTGGTATCTTGTGACACTTATCCCCATACTGCTTAAGGTTTCATATAAAGTGTCCACATTTTTCCTTGTTGCGCAGTAGATAATTCCACTCTCATCAATATGCTCTTTAACATAATTGCTTATATACCTGTCCCTATTCTTGCCGCTTATATGCTCTACGCTGTAGTAAAGATTTTTCCTGTCAAAGCCAGTAATTACAACCTTAGGATTATCAAGCCTTAATATACACTCTATATCCGTCTTTACTTCGTTGGTTGCTGTCGCTGTAAATGCACTGACAACCGGTCTTGCTGGAAGGCTGTTTATATAATCAACTATCTTTACATAGCTTGGTCTGAAATCCTGTCCCCACTGTGATATACAATGTGCCTCGTCAACCGTCACCATTGATATATCTGCCTGCTTGGAGAACTCACAGAACTTCGCACTTTCAAGCCTTTCTGGTGCAATATATATAATCTTGTATATGCCATTAAGTACCATATTTAATGTGCCGTCTATCTCACTTTCTGAAAGCGTGGAATTGACATATGCCGCATTAATTCCGACATCGTTAAGTGATTTCACCTGATCCTGCATAAGTGAAATCAATGGGGATATTACTACTGTAATTCCTGAAAGCATCATAGCTGGCACTTGATAACAAAGCGACTTTCCTGCTCCTGTCGGCATTATCGCAAGCACATCTTTCTTTTCTAAGATTGCATTAATAATATCTTCCTGCCCAGCCCTAAAGGAATCATATCCAAAATATTCCTTTAATACCTCTTTTGAATCCATCACATATCCCTTTCTTAATATCTATTGCAATATTATCTGCTGTCTGAATAATTACTCTATTATTCAATCCTGTGCAAAAGCCCGTAACACATTCTGACTATAACTTTAATATTAACATATAATCGCCTATTATTCTATCTTAATAATTAATTATCAATAAGCACCAGTCAATTATATCTCCAGACTTCCAATAAACATTACTATCATAATTCCATATAATGATAAATAAATCTGTTATTCATAAGTTAACAAATATCATTTTGCCATAATTTAATTATTATATGTGCTATACTTGTATTAATTAATTCGTGAGTATACAACTTACAGATACGAGGTGGCTATGAATAATACACATACATACTGCAATGCACAGCGCCCAGATGCCAGACAGGGCACTGTAACTACTAATACAGACAATAAACTTATTAACAGACTTGATATAATTGCCAGTTTTAATCCACATTTAACAGATATTAATCCCCAATCTCCACTATCAGTTGGCAATGGGCGGTTCTGCTATACTGCCGACATTACTGGTATGCAGACTTTATATGAGGAATACTCAGCCGAAACTCCACTCTGCACAATGGCTGAATGGGGCTGGCATACTAAGAAAGCTGATAACGAAAAAGGCTTCTATACTTTAGACGATGTCAGAATGACACCATACAATTACTGCAAACGAACTGTCACTTATCCACGTGTAAAATACGAGGGCAATGAAGCCGCCTACGACTGGGTAAGACAGAACCCTCATAAGTTCAATCTTGCAAAAATCGGACTTTATTTTCATAACGAACCTATTAAAGCTGGCAGCATTTATTGTATAAATCAGACATTAGATATAACAACTGGTATTCTAAAAAGCAGTTTCAGGCTTAATGTTAACAGTAATAACAATGTTCGTACACTTAATAATATTGCCGCTGATAATATAAATACCAATGCTATTATTGATAATCTCGTAACTGTATACACAGTATGCGATGATAATTCTGACACCGTTGCATTTTATATAAGCTCTGGTCTTTTGCAGTGCGGACTTAGCGTTAATATTGCCTTTCCATACGCATCCTGTGATATAACAGGTTCAGACTGGAATAACACTGACGGACACAGCAACTTTCTTAACGCTTCCCATATACACCGGCAGATAGATGATACCGCTTACTATGTCAATTTTAATATAAATGGAACTGGCACCTCACAGCATACTGCTAATAATAGTACAATTACATCTGATTCTAATGTTACTATTAATAAATGTAATAACTCTGCTGCTGCCACTATTAAATCTAACGGTATACACAGCTATAATATTACAACTACTGATGATGAACTTAATATGTCCGTTAATTTCAATAAATCAATATACACACCTGCCACATACGACACAATTGCCGGTAACAGCAGACATTTCTGGCACAACTACTGGACAACTGGAAAGTTTCTTAACTCTGATAATAAAGAGCTTATGCGCCGTGTAATATTATCGCAGTATCTTCTTGTGATTAATGACAGCGGCTATATTCCACCTGCCGAAACTGGTCTTACCTGCAATAGCTGGTATGGCAAGGCGCACCTTGAAATGCACTACTGGCATATGGCGTGGGCTCCTTTATGGGGACACCCTGAACTGCTTACACGAAGCTTTGACTGGTATATTGATATATTAGATGAAGCTAAGAAAAATGCTTCACGCAACGGCTATAAAGGTGCACGCTGGACTAAGATGGTGTCTTACACCGGCTCAGACTGCCCGTCAAAGATTGCACCACTTCTTGTCTGGCAGCAGCCACATATAATCAATATGTTACAGATGGTAATTGATAATAATACCTCTGATGACTTTGACGTTAAGGCATATATGAACAAATACTGGATACTTGTATATGAAACTGCTGTATTTATGGCTGATTATCTTGTATATGACACAATGTCCGATACTTACAATATTGAAGCACCTGTAATTCCTGTTCAGGAGCGGCATCTGCCTGAAGATACAAGAAATCCTATATTTGAGCTTGCATATTTTAGATTTGGGCTTTTAATTGCCGCAAAATGGGCTTTGGAATTAGGACATACTGATGAAGCAGACAGGTGGCACAACATAGCTACACATATAGCACCACTTCCTGTCAATGACGGTGTCTATATTTCACATAGTAACTGCCCTGATACATTTACCAATAAAGCTATAGATCACCCTCTTATGCTTCAAATCTATGGTATGCTTGATAACTATGGTGCAGAAGATATTGTCGATAAAGATATCTACCGCAACACCCTTATGAAGGTAATTGATGTGTGGGCCTATTCTACATTATGGGGCTGGGATTTTGCTGTTATAGCAATGGCGGCTCATAAGCTTGGACTTGATGACATTGCCTTAGAACAGTTACTTATTAACTCCCCTAAAAATGATTATGTAGAAAGCGGCAACAACAGGCAGAACTCCCGCAAAGATTTACCTTTGTACCTCCCCGGTAATGGAAGCCTGCTTCTTGCCGCTGCCAGAATATTTAATATATAACTTGGAATTATATGCGGATTTTCCTGTAATACAGCCGACAGCCTACATCATTGCCAGGCACAACTGGTATATCATTGGCTATTGGCTGTTATAATACATTTGCCGCTCATAACAGACATATCTTTAGTTCCGTCTATAATCTTTCCGTTAATAAATGCTTTCTGCATAATCAATGCCCTGCCTTATTAATATAATTTAGAACTGCTTCTTACTGGTTCACTTGTAAGATTAACTCCTAATCTGTTAAAAGTCTTGGTATCTGCCTCTGATAACATTACAGATGTATGTACCTGACAGCCCTTAAGATCAGGTATCTGTTCTAATGCTTTCTTGGCATTCTCATTAGCTACAGATGTCATCGCAAGTGCAATAAGAATCTCGTCACTATGAAGTCTTGGGTTTCTGCCGCCAAGATATTTAACTTTAAGCTTCTGGATTGGCTCAATATATTCTGGCTTTATAAGCTTCTCATCGTGCTTGATTCCTGCAAGATACTTAAGTGCATTAAGTATAAGTGCTGAGGACGCTCCAAGAAAATCCGTAGTCTTAGATGTAATAACTGTACCATCATTAAGTTCGATAGCGGCACACGCAACACCAAGCTCCTCTGCTCTCTTCTTAGCTGCAACAGTAACCTTTCTGTCATCTGTTGTAATCTTAGCCTGCTTCATTAAAAGCTCAATCTTATATACTTCGCTCTCAGAAGCTTCTTCCTTTGCCACTCTGTTGACTGCATCATAATATCTTCTTATAATCTCCATTTTGGAAGCTTCACAGCAGGCTTCATCATCAATAATACAATTGCCCGCCATATTAACACCCATATCTGTAGGTGATTTATAATATGTATTCTCACCGTAGATTTCCTCTAATATAGCATTAAGAACAGGATATATCTCTATATCACGATTATAATTAACTGCTGTACTTCCATATGCCTCAAGGTGGAATGGGTCAATCATATTAACATCATTAAGGTCTGCTGTAGCCGCCTCATATGCAAGATTGACAGGGTGCTTAAGTGGAATATTCCATATTGGAAATGTCTCAAATTTAGCATATCCTGCCTTAATTCCTCTCTTATTCTCGTGATATAACTGTGAAAGGCAGGTAGCCATCTTACCACTTCCCGGACCCGGTGCTGTAATTACTACCAATGGTCTTGTTGTTTCTATGTAATCGTTCTTTCCAAAACCTTCTTCACTTACAATCATAGGAATATTAGATGGATATCCGTCTATAACATAATGCTGGTATACCTTTATATTCTTCTTTTCAAGCTTTTCCTTGAACTGTACTGCCGCATTCTGTCCTGTAAATTTAGTGATAACAACACTTCCTACATATAAACCCTTCTTCTCAAATTCGCCAATTAATCTAAGCACGTCTACATCATAAGTAATACCCAAATCTCCACGGACTTTATTCTTCTCAATATCAGCTGCACTTATTACGATTACTATCTCAGCAACATCTGATAGCTGCATAAGCATCTGAAGCTTGCTGTCTGGCTGAAATCCCGGAAGCACTCTTGAAGCGTGGTAATCATCAAATAATTTGCCTCCAAATTCAAGATAAAGCTTGTCACCAAACTTACCAATTCTTTCTTTAATGTGTTCTGACTGAATTTTTAAATATTTGTCATTGTCAAATCCTGTTCTCATAAAACTCCTCATTAATTATTTTAATTATTCCTTCGTTTATTTATTAATATATTAATATTAACATACATTTCAGCACAAATACATATCAACTTTATATTATTTTACTCCGCTTACTTTAGTTGATACTACTGATGTTAAAGGAACCATTTTAACACTCACACTTCCGTCTTTCTTTCTTGTAATTAATGTTCCGCCTCTTTGTGTATACTGCTTCTCAATACCCTTGTATCCAAGGTAATCTATCGACATTCCATAAGTAAGCTGTATACCTTTATACACAAGTGATAATGTATTTAAGTGGTCGTGTCCACAAAACATCCATTTTATTACGCCATTATCAACTGCACTGTTAAAAAATATCCCCTTAAACCTGGATATTCCAAAATGGTCATTCTTCTCGCCAACACTTCCGTGCTTATATATTACATCATTATCACCAAGCTTCATACGCTCATAAGCTTCCTTAAATTCCCTGACAGGCATATGGAAAAAAGCCATTGCCTTGATATTCTCATCTTCATTTTTAAGGCTGGTTAGCTTATTCATACACCATTCAGTCTGATCCTTGTGTATACAATCAAATCCGCTGTAGAACCAGCCTCCATCACCATACATATTAGAGTCAAGCATAACAAGCGGAAGCACAGCTTTATTATTATCATCAACAAGATTAATAAAGAAATTCCCCACTCCGTAAATATATCTGTTACCTTTAGTGAATATACAATATTTTCCCTCAGCAAATATATCAGCAAGCTCGTCCTTATTACAAAATGCACCAAGCTCACAGTCGTGGTTACCAAAGCACAATGTATATGGAATTTTAAATCTGTCCATAAATGCTGTAAGAATTCTTGCCTGTCTTCCATTATTCATAGTTCCAGACTTAGGAAAAAAAGGGAATATAGAATCACCCGTAAGAACAATTAAATCCGGCCTGCTCTTTTTAATAATCTTGGTAACCGCACTAAGTGCAAGCTTATCCTTCTTTCCTGATAATATTCCAAATCCAAGATGAAGGTCTGTAAGTTGTAGAATTTTATAATCTTTATCTGTATCTATGTGAAGATTGAAAGTTTCATTATCTATCTTAGTAAAATTATGAGAATTATACATATATATGTTCCTTTCATTTTCTTAATTATTACAGTTATACATTTAACCACCGTCTTGCTCATTAACTTAATGGTATAAGTGCCCCGACAGCTGATATTATAGTCGATATTACCATAATTATCTGGAATGGGAGTGTGCCTATAACACCACATATCGGACTGCTGCCAGCCTTCTTTCTAGACTTTCCATAGGTAAGTACAAGCATTATGCTCACAAGCACAACAACACCGCTCATAATTCTTGTAAGCACTATAAAGCTGCTCACACCGAATATTGCAAATAATATACATGGAATAGTTGCTATAACCCAGCTTATTCTGTTGCCAATTCCTATCTGTTCGTGAACTACATCTCTTAATGCAAGTGTATTAGACCAGAAGGTTGTAAGCAGTGCAAAAAGTGAGAATATACCAGCAAGTATCATAGCCCACGAACCTATGCTCTCACCTAACTGCATATATGCTAATTCCTTATCAAGTGTTCCCTTAGTTCCAAGAAGCACCGTAAGCGTAACGATAAGCACAAGTATTGATGATAACGCAAAACCTATAAATATTGACTTTCTTATCTTATGTGGGTTGCCATCAAGTCCCTTAACAACCTGTATTACCGCCTGATTAGCTGATGTTGCAAATACAACCATACTATATAAAGCAAGCAGGTTATTAATATGAAATGGTGCTGTATACAAAACATTTAGTGGTCTTGTAAATGTTCCAGCTGTCATAATAACAACTATAACCATAAGAAAACTTACTGCATATTTCTGTGCGATACCTACCGCTTTCATTCCAATAAACACTACACTTCCTGCAATCAGATAATATATAAGCTGTGCCACCCACAGCGGCATATGAAACCAATTAACAAATATCTGTGCACCACCATTAATATTGCCACTGACACCTATCATTATGGCAAGTCCATATACAACAAACATTATCCAGCTGAATACTTTCTTCATTCTTCCCTTAAAAAGCTCTCCTTCAAAGCTTTTAACAAGCTGTACACCTCCATTGTTAAAAGAAAGTTCTGCTATGATAAGATGAAGAATAACATTTACTACATAAGCAAGTCCCACCATCCATACAACATCTAACATACTGTTTCTTGTTGCCAGATATGGAACAGCTATAATTCCTGTACCAATGCTGTTACCCATAATCATACTTATCGCTTCAAAAGTTGTAAGCTGAGCTTCTGAATTAATCGTCTTTGGCATATATTCACCTCTCGCAATTCTCATAATATTAATTAAAACTAAACGGGCTGCTGCACAAACCACAATTCACACAATATGCGAATAAGCAACAGCTTATAAATAACTCATACTGTATTAATTATGTCTGGTGCAACAGCCCTTTCAATCTACTTTGCTGGAATCTGCTTATCCATCTTTAATATGTGGTTCTTTAACCATTCAAGAAGGTAATCAATAAGCTCGAACAGATACTCCTGCTGTCCATCGTCAACTTCTTCCATATTAATCCCTGTAAGTCTGTCAACAAATGACTCGTGTGCAAGCTTCTGAGCTGCTAGTCCCTCGTATCCTATCTTTTCCATATACTCCTCCTCATCTTTAAAATGAAGCTTAGTATAATCTTTTAACTCATTAATTATTGAAACTATATGGTCATACTTATCGTGTAAATAATAGTCATTAATAACTTCATATGTACGCTCTATAATCTCAAATAACTTCTTATGCTCTGCATCTACAAAATCAATATCTGTCTTGTATTCATCTGTAAATTCAAACATACCCTTCTTGGCTGTGCTGACATTTTCAGCTTTCTTAGAATCCTGTGTCTTATGAACAACAGGCTCTAACTTTCCAATCATAATATCACTTCCAAGGATATGGTGGTAAAGCCACTTAGCAAGGAACTTTACAAGCTCAGCTAATTCCTTCCTGCTCTCCTCATCTGTCATATTATCAAAGTCCACTGATTTAACTTTATTAGCAAAGTCTGTATGCTCCTTCTTCTGTCGCATAAGTTCAGGGTCATTAATTGACTCCATATATGATTCCTCGTGTGCAAAATGCTCTGCGGCATAATCAACAAGATGTGCCACAATGCTCTTTACTGTCTTAACATCAACAGCCTGTTCCTCTAATAATGCCTGTGCTTCATTAATTATTTTAAAAAGCTGTTCGTGTTCTTTATCAATTGACTCAATTCCTGTCATACAGTCTTTAGTAAACTTATACATAATATTTCCTCCAATCCTGACATATTCACATAAGTAAATAACAATATGCTTATATATTTCATTCTATTATATATATTACTCAATCTCAATAGTCATTGTGCTATTTTAGCAATAATTACTTATTCTGTGTATGTCTTAATATATAATATGGTGTAAAATCATACTCCAAAGTATCAGGCTTTTCAACCTTTAACACTTCCCATTTTGATATGCAAGGGTGTGTCCTGGCATACAAGTCTTTCCTGTCAGCCTTCTCATATTTAAAGCCGTGTGTAATCATAAAGATATTCCATCTTCTATGCTCTATACGCTCAAGTTCCTCTTTATCAGAAAATGTATATGCCTTCTTGTCACACACAAGCCATTTCTTAATGTCCTGATGAAGCGACTGTGCTATGCTTGATTCACGGTCAAATATGCTCATCTTATGCCAGGCAGCATTAAGCTTTGCCTGACTGCTCTCAACCGAAAGTGCTTCCTCTGATAACACATCTTCTATCTTTAACATAAACTCATCGTTAAGAACCTTACCCTGCTTCTTATATTCATTTATAACATCATAAAGCACATTATATCTATGGTTAAACATCTTAGCTTCATCGACAATATAATGGTCTGTGAGTGACTCATATGAGAATATATCCCTATTCTGTTCAATTGTGAACAAGTTCTTCTCATCATATATCTTGGAAATGTTGTTGCTGTCCTTCATTCTTATAACTACAGGAATGTTAATGCATTTATCGCCCTTCTTATAAAGAAGCTGCTTTAATTCAATAATCGTGTTAGCCATAGAATGTGTGTCGCCCATAGCAACTACAAGATATGTAAAAGGCTTATCAGCATTACACTTCTTGAATATTTTATTAAACTGTAATGTTGTAGCATCTGTTTCCCAAAATCTTATTTTGATATGTCCGTCTATTCCAAATCTGTCATTATTCTCCTCAAATGGGAAATTTAACTCATAATATTCTGCTTTCTCACCTATAAATACATCTTCAGCTACAAGCTTTAAACCATCAAGTGCATCTACACTGAAATTCTTCATAAATGAACCGATTATCGACTTCATATCCTTATCAAATACATCTATACATATATCAGACTCCGCTGTTAACACTGCCATATTAATCCCCTGTATAAGCGTACTCTGTCCGAACTCACCAAAGCCTATAATACCAAGATGAACATCATAATCATCACCTGTATTAACCTGATATACAGGATGTTCCTTGAACATTTTATTAACTGCCATTCTGTTGACATCTATTATATTAAGGTCAAAATTCTTCTCCTCAAGTCTGTCATAATACTGCTTAATAAGCTGGCTCATTGAGTTATCACTACAGCTTAAATATATCTGCTTATATGAAGCATTATCTCCTGAGGGCTTCTGCAAGCTGTTGCATATACTTCCTATAACCTTAAGATATTCAATATTCTCCATCGCATTGTCATCACAAAGAATAATATCTGCATATTTAGTTATATCGATTGTCTTCAATATATCTTCAATAGACATATCATCATACTTCTGTCTGTAATTTACGCCTTTATTCATATATTTAAGCTTAGCTTCTTCGGTCATTGCACCTGTCTCTATCGTAGTTATACGGCATTCCTTTGCAAGTCCGCTAATAAACTGCTTCTTATATGTTCCCTCACCTATAAGAAGAATTCTTTTCTTACCACGCTGGCTTAAAAGGCTTCTTACATAGCTTGCCGGCTTGCGGACAAGTATTGCCAAAGCACCTACAGTACATAAAGGTGCTATAATAACTGCTATGCAATACACATATGTAAGGATAATGGTGAACACTCCACCACCCGCAGTCTTAACATATTCAAGTGCATCTGCCTGGTCAATATCAGGGTCAATCTTGTATGCCTTAATCGCATTCTGGATATTAAGCATTACCTTAAGAAATGGACTTTCCACACTATGGTAATAGAATATACCCTCAAGTACACATATAACAAACACTGCTATAGCTGTATACCACAAATAATCCTTATATTTATTTCGTTTCATTCTGTCCTCGTTTCTTCGCACTTTTCATTCATTATTATTAATATAGTATTAGTGCTTGGTTTGTTATATTTATTATATAATTTTGGCTGTTTTTTTACAATATTGATTTAAAAAAGAATGTGCAATGCACATTTCCTCTCCGGGTACAATTAACTGCGACAAACTACAGCTTCATACAAGTGTGCATCACTGGCACATAAAAAGCCCAGCATATTTTAAGATGTAATGTCAGCTTTCTGACTATACTGCTTAAATATACTGGACTTTTTATGTGTTAATCTAAAAATTTAATGTGTTAATTTAACAGATTGATTTTCACTCTGCCACTTTAATCTTTGCCCTAACGGATTAATCTTTACTCTGACATATCAATTTTTATTTGACTGCATCAAGTAAGTAATTATATCTTTCCATTTTACCATCTAATAAATCAAATATAAATTTCTCTGAGTTGTCTGATACCTGATCATAATCTTTCATACCATCAAACTCACCTTCAAGATAACCTTCCATAAACTTATTCTTATTCTTAAGATTATCTAATACAATATTGTAATTATCTAAATCTATGCAATAACGCATAACTGCCTGAACCTGTGATTCCATATCCTCGATTATCGGAGCAAATTGCTGTTCGGCAGCATTATCCCATTCAACGCCCTCAGCTTTAGCGTTACTAAAACTTCTTCCTATGAATTTACCACCGAATTTTAAAACAAGTACAACACCAGCAACGCCTAATACCTTGCCAAGCCAGTCTCCTGATGCAAAGAAATACCATACGCATACTGCTAAAAGTGCAAGCACAATAATAGCTGGAATAAATGCCTTCGTCTTGTCCTTCTTCTTTTCTTTCTTTACAATATCTCTCTGTGAATCTAAATCTTTTCTCATTGACTCAAAGCCTTCAAGTAATTCCTTTATGCTGTCCTCAATATCTTTTTTACCATGTTCTGCACATTTCTTAATAAATGCAGTTACATTATCAATTATTCCTGTTTTATCGGCATCAGAACAATCTAAAGCTCTGCTTATAAAACCATTTCCATAGAAAAATGACTGACTTCCCATTTCTTTATCATCATCATCAAAATAATTGCCATCACATACGAATAAAGCATACCTGTCAACAGCTTCAAAATCTCCTGTAAGAGCTCTATATAAGCCATACCAGGCCTTTGACTTATCAGGATTTTCTTGTGTTGCTTTATCATAAAGGTCACTGGCTATATCCCAGTCTTTTTTCTTTAAATGCTGTTCGGCTTTTTCAATTATTGCATCAGGATCTATATTACTGCTATTCATAAGCTTACTGATATCATCTTTTAAATCTTGATGCATACTGCTTATATGCTCATCTGTCTTTCTGAATTCCTTTGAATGATTATGTATTAAAAACACATTATCACACGCCATACAAGCATACTTTTCTTCTGTTAACTCTTTAACCTGTTCACTTCCGCAATTTGGGCATTTTATCGCCTTCATATCTTTACTGCTCCTTTGTATTCTTTATTTTTCTTATATCAAGCTGTTTAACAATCTCATTACATTTTGCTTCAAATAAAGTATTATCTGTAATATCAGCTAACTCAGCTATCAACCCTTTAATTCTTAAATTCTCCTCTATAGCCTTTGGAGAACTCACAGGATTTTCATATCTCATTCTCTCGTAAAGCTTGTCTATATTCGCTTTATTGGCTGTATCCTGTATATTAACCCTGCATATTTCCAAATCTTTAATTAATTCTTTAAAATCCTGTATAGATTGCTTCTCTTTATTGTCTACATCTTCTATATACTTATTGCTTCCCCACAAAATCATCTCAAATATTACAAATCCTAACAGTATAGCCGCCTGTATAAGATAAGAATAAATGCTGTATCTTTCTGGAAACTTTGAACAGAATTTAAAAAATACATATAACTGGACTACCATATATGCCACACTGTAATAAAGCATTGGCATCTTTAGTGCTGCTTTTTTCTTATCCTGCTTGTGATACACATACCAGCTAAATACCGGTTGTATCAGTAATGCGATAATACAAAATATATATTTCATCATACATTTCTCCTTGTTCCGCAGTTCATACAAAACTGTGCATTAGCCGGCATAACTGCTCCACATTCCTGACAATACACTTCTTTAGGAGTGACCTTCTCACCACAATTCATACAGAACTTAGCCCCCTGTGGCAGTGGGCTGTTACATTTACTGCACACCAGCGAAGCCCCCTGCGTATTCATTGAATCACCCTGTACGCCCATTGTGCCACCCTGCATATTCATTGCTGAATTCTGCATTGTGTTATTGGCATTTACTGCCGCTTCCATATTTCCTTTAAGCATATCGCCCATTGAAAATGCAAGTGGAATCTGTGCCATCATATTAGCTGGATTGCCTGCAAAACCCTCATTTTCTGCAAATGCCTTGCTGACATTAAACTGCTGTTCCTGCTGCCAGTTGTAGCCTTGTATCTCTCGTGATTTTGCAAGTCCTTGTGCCTCAATAACAGCCGCATCCCTGTTACCCATAGCTTCAAAACGCTTCTGTGCCATACTATTATCCAGATTCTTTAACTCAATTAAATCATCTTCATTAATATTAACTGCTGATAAGAAAAAATTAAGAATTTGAATTCCATATTCTGCTATATCATCTCTTATAAGCCCAGCAACATTTTCAGAAATATCATTCAAATGCTGGTTAAATTCATTGTAGCTGTACCTGCTAAGTTCCACTGCTATACAATTCTTAACCCTTGTAACTATCAAATCCTTAAAATATTTCTGGATATTTGCTGTAGACATTTCCTGTTCTGTTCCAACAAGATTAATCAGAAGCTTTCGTCCATCAATTATCTTAAGCCCAAATGAACCACTTGCTCCTGCACTATAACTATAGCCATAATTAGGGTCTTTTACTGTAACCTGGCTTGGTGTTCCCCAAGGTATATCCATCATTGTTGCAAGATTAATGAAGTATACTTCTGTGTGAAATGGAGATACTCCACCTGTAACAAGATTTCTAAGCTTTGAAATTAATGGAATATTCTTAGTTTCCAATGTGTAACGTCCAGCCTTGAAACTATCTAATGCCTGTCCATCACTGAAAAAAACTGCTTCCTGTGACTCGTGTACAATAAGCTGTGATAATGTATTAAAATCCTCCGCAGGATGCTTATATATAAGAATGTCATTATCACCTTCATATTTAATAACTTCCTGTATTGCCATTTATTTTCTCCTGTAAAATACGTACTTTTTGCTAAGTATAGCACATAACTTCCATTTTGGATACTATTTTCTTCTATTTTGGATACTTTTTTCTTCCTTATTGGATACAATTTTTAATGTGTGTTAATAAATTTCCAGCCATATTAATATATGGATTTTATAAATCCACCATTATTTACCTATATTTAGTACCTGAGGATTGGAGCTATATGTCAGAACGAATTAACCAGCACTTAAATCCACTTGTTGGAAATAATATAAGAAGACTCCGCAAGGAACGTGGACTGAAAGCAACTGAGGTTATTGCCAAGCTCCAGCTTGAAAATGTCAATGTAACAACCGGCATTTTCAGTAAAGTAGAAAATGGCTACAACAACCCTACAGTTGATATGCTTGTCGCCCTTACCAAAATATTTGAGTGCGATTTCAATGAATTTTTTAAAACAGAGTGAGAACAATTCTACTATATGATTATATATGTGGATTGTTCTCACTTTTTTGTACAGTAACACTCTGCCTTAATAATGGAGCGTGCTCTGTTTCCAAGCTTTGTCTGCACTCTGTCTTCGTACCTTAATCTACGCTCTTCTGTCCTAAATCTTTCTCCTTCTTTAGATACACAACACCGGCATATATACGCTCTATTGGTCTTAACACAGTTTCTATAAATTCTATATCCTCATCTATAATATCTACAAGTTCATTACTACCATCTGATGTGCTTTCTATCTTTAGTACTACAAGATTTCCTGCAAATATTCTCTCAGGCTTTAAACTTTCCAAATCGTTATTACTTATTTTATTGTGAACTGTATTTTTAACATCTGCTGATTTTTTATCTGTTTCATTATTAACTGGAAGTCTGTAAAATGCCCTGTTAAGCGTTCTGCCCTGCACTACTGCATCTTTTTCAGCTATTAGTAACAGACCGTCATTCAGCCACACAATATCAAGTTCATCTGTACCGCAGCCTTCATCAATATTTTTACTGTCAATTCTTCTATCAGCACATTTACATAAGATATATTTTCTTACATATGATAATTTATCGCCTGTCCATTCTGTGTAACCTTTGTATACAACGCCATTCTGTGCACACATATAATATGCCTTTATCATCTTAGTGAGTGTTCTCTTAGAAATCCTTCCATTCATCATCTGATAAATCATCTTGCATATCCTCGTCATATTCTCCTGAATGTGATGGCTTTCCGCCTATCAACTCCTCAGTATTATTATCTGCAGCTGGTCCACAGACACGACCCATAGTGTTGAATACGTCAGCCGTTGTCAGACAGAAATTATTACCTATGCCAGGTATAACCATATTGGTTGTTGCCTGAAAACCGTCAAGGCAATAAGGCTTGGACTTTCCCTCATCAAATACTGTATCTGCAATAATAGAAGTCTTTGGCTGATAGTCATACACTGAAATATCTACATAGCCTTTAGTAAGAAGCATATCCAGAATTCTCTGCACCTCACTATACTGAAGATTTCCGACCAATACAGCATCTTCATTTACTGCAAATACCGATATATCATCATCTCTGCCATCTTTTAACTTAAACAGAATACCTGTTATATCTTCTTTGCTGCTATTTGCCTTTGCTACCATACGCAGTGTATCTCCATTAAATGTAAATCTTTTTTCAACTATTGGTTCTGCCTTTTTAATCTCTCTAACTGCTCCATTGTTTAATTTAACTACCATAATGTCCTCCATTCTTGCGCTGCTTCTAAGCGCATCTCAAGTTTGTGCAAAGCACAAATCCTGCGTGTGAAAAATCTTATTTTTCACACTATCCTCCATTCTTACCTGTTATAACAGGTACTTAAATTGATTATCAGCTATACAGCCTTTATCTTATCTTTAGGAACTCTCTTTCCTATCGACAATTGAAGCATAATAAAAAGCAGCCTGATTTTCCAAGCCGCTTTTTTTAATCTTTAAAATATGCTATTTTACTGTATCTGCAATTTCAAAAAAATTCTTCATCGCATAAATTCACTATCAGAACATTTTCCAATGGGAATTTCTTATAAATTTGTCTATAAATTCAGGCATTGTCATTTTCCTTATATGTCCGCCATCACGAAACCCAACATCGTATTTGTCCATAAATGCCCTGTCGTCTGCCTCACTGCAATCTATATCCGTTATAAACGCTATGCTCTGTGGTCTGTTTCTGTCTTTATCACGATATACATAGACATATAATGGTTTAACATTGTGCATATTGAGCATTTCCCTATATATAACTTCAAGTGTTACATCATTCTCATAGTCAGCTTCTTTGCTTGAAAGCCTGTAATAAGGGCTATTCTCATTCTGGTTCTCAACATAAGTCTTCCAAGTCATAATCCAGTTGCCACGGTAGGTCTTAAGAACCTTAAGTATATCCATCATATGAGCACCGCTAAACTCAAATCTTTTATATTCCCTTATATATTTTGGCATATCTATATAAAGAAACTGCCTGTCAAATTGAAAATCAAGCCCCTGCTTAACTATGCTTGTGGAGATGCTTTCTATATTAAGATAATCAGCTTCTATAAGATGCAAATGTATTTTCTTTACATACATATCAGCAAATTTGCAGAAATCCTCTTTGCTTAATCCACATAACTGCTTTATCCTGCTTCTGGACATTTTCGTATCATCAAGATATGAAGATATATCGTCTACAACAAGCTTTCCGTCTTTATATGAATAAGTCTTCTCAAGCTTAGAATCAAGCCAGTATTCAGTCCGCAGACAATTGCACATAAAATACCTTGCCGCAAGCGTGTATTCATCATAACCTGTTGCACTCCAGTCCTGATATACACTAAACAGTGCAAGCCACTGGTTAATCTTGGATATCAGCACTTCCTTCTGCTTCTCGATACCCATCACTTCTATTGTCTTAGTAAATGCTTTGATGTGCTTGTATACTTTAACTGGTTTTTTCAATGCATTCTGAAACTGCACAAGCTGGTGATAATTCCTGCGTGCTAAAAGAACAATTCTGTTAGAATATCCATTTGCACAAAACAGCGGAACAAGTCCCATTTTGCCGAACATATCGAAAAATGTATCCGTCCTCTGGTCTGCCTGACTTATAATATAATGCAGCATTCCACGGTATATCTCATTACACTCAACCTCAGCATAATTAAGTGGTATATGCAGATTATGGTAAACCTGCTGTCTAAGCTTCATATCAGGTGAATACATATTCCAATACTTCTCCTTAAAGACGTCCTTAGGAAGCCCCAGATATTCAAGAAGCTGTGTCTGAGTATAAGTGTTATCTTTGCTCGCAAGCTGCTTACATATAATTGAATACACCTGCCTTTTCAGTTCCATTGGGAAATCCGTATAACCTGTATGTCTGCTTCTTAATTCACTTATTATATTCTTAACATCTTCGTACAAATGTATATTCACTCCTTGTGTACACACTACTTTAATTGCAGTAATTCACACTGATTAATTCCTGCATCCCAAAAATGTTCTGTGCTTAAACCCCTGACCTGGCATATTATTCCTGAATTCATTGCACCATGTCCGATTATTACAATATTCTTTCCATCCTCAAGCTGTGGTTCCACTACATTTCTAAGAAAGTCACCTGTTCTTTCAAATAACTTCTCAATGCTTTCCCCACCTTCAACTGCCTTATACTTTTCTGGTTCTTTAAATAATATATTAATCGGACAATCTAAAGCCCTTGCTGACTGTTCTGTTCCTTCATATATTCCAAAGCTCATCTCAACAAGCCTGTCATCTGTTATAATCGGAATATTGCGGTTTTTTAAAAATATCTCTGCCGTCTGTCTTGCTCTTGCCAATGGAGAACAATAGCATACATCAAGCGGCACATTTTTATAAACCGCTGCTGCCTCTTCCGCCATCTTTCTTCCAGCTGCATTGAGTGGAATATCTGTTCTCCCCTGCAGTTTATTTCTCTCATTCCAATCAGTCCTGCCGTGCCTCATTATGTATAACATTGTACTCTCTCCTTATCTTATGAAGTAGTATTTCGACGAGATGTTATTCTTATATTATAACACCTCATCTCCAGTATTAACAATGTGTTACAGCTCAATCTGAATTATGTATGTTACGCTGTTTCGACTTTCCTGCCTGTGCAGGCAGCATATATCTTATCTATCAACCTGTCACATAACAATGTATACGCCGCTCCTACTACATTTACACCTATTCTAAGTAAAACAGCATATTTAAGTCCGAACAATTCCGCCGCTATTGAAAGTGCGCCAAATGTATTAAACACTGTCTGCCACGAATAACCAGCTGAATATCCGACACCTATTCCACCTATCATACCGATATAAGGATACATCGACTTTGGAAGCACAATATACATAATTGAAAAAATCAGACATCCAACAATGTTAAATGCACCTCTCTTGCCTGCCCGTCCTTCTATATCCTTTGAAAATGGCAGGCACACTGACATGCACGCTATACCTATCCACATTGCTCTTGGCATATTAAGCAGATTCATCACAAGCATTGCACTTGATACTATAAATGTAAGCTTGATATACCATCTGTTTCTTGCCGAATTAATATTGAATTCATAGAATAAATCCTGGAATGTTCTTCGATATGGTCTGTTCTTCTGGTTCTTATAAAAGATAATCATACAAATTACCATACCACAAAGAAGTCCGATAACCCTTAACACATAGTCCTGTCCTGTAACGTCATACCCCTGTAATAACAGATAACCAAGCACAAATGTCGAATGATTATACATAATTACATTATGACAGCCCATTATCATAAGAAGCATTATACATACTATATTAATAAGAAATGCTGCAAATGGTGGCACCATATTACTAAGCCTTGGTCCTGCTATCAATATAGCATATATTCCCATAATTGACAAAAGTCCATGTGATGTCTTTATTCCAAAGTCCGCCTGTCTTAACACAAGCACTGCAAGAAGTACTGTAACACCTACCACACTGTTAGCACTGCCTAGAAGCTTACTGAATATTGTAACAACTGCTACACAGAATACCATAACAAGGTAAACCTTGAAATTATATATTAATATATGTTTTCTTTTCTCTTTAGCATCTTTTGTGTTCTTAATAAGCTGTTTAGAGCCTGCAGAACTTAACTGTAATTCCTGATAAAATGTCATAAAACCACTCTGATCCTTTCATCCCCATATATTTATTGAGTTACATTTCATATGATTTGTACTCAATAATCATCTTCTTTTTATAATTTTAATGATGATGAAATAAGATGATAGGGTGGAGTAATATAACACTATTCGTTGTTATTGTCAATTATAAACTTATAACCCTGTCTGCCATCTGTATTGTTGATGTCCTGTGTGCAATCATTTGCTATTTAGTTTCTTCACTTTGCAAAATATCACTTAATATTTTTATCTGCTTTACTATATTATCCTTTATACTGCCCTTAATATAGACATCATTCAAATCATTTTTACTATACTGTAAATATGTATTATTGGTTAATTCTACTAACAAAGCTGTAAAATATCTTTCCCAGCTCATATACATACTGCTGTCCACATAATCCCACGTATTTTGTAATATTGCTGACAAATCTGCATTTTTAATAACACCTGATTTCAATATCAGCCATTCAAATGACTCTGGCAGATATAAATAACAATTATTATTCTGTCTGGCATATAATTCAATCTTTTCTACTTCCGAACCAAATGCAGCTCCATCTGCAACTACAAGTACATTTTTATCTTTTTTCAAATGCTTATATATATTCGATTTTCCATCTGCTGATATACACTGTAAATGTTCTGATGAATATACTTCTTTGAAAAACTGGTATCCTGCCTTGGAGTCTTCTGTTATAATATAATCCACTTTAACGCTTTCATTTACATTAACATTTGTATATATCTTATACATTTCGTTATATACATTTTTTAATGTTCCATATTTACCGGAATTTCTTATGCCATATATCTCATCTACACTATATGGAAGTGTTTCAAGTGTCTCTCTTGTTATTATAACGAAATAATTGTCTGACTTTTTTACTTCTTCTGCAAACTCTACACTTGATACGAACTTATTTCCCTCATCTATAAAAATTATGCTATTCTTCATCTCTGCCAATAAAGCTTTCCAATATCGCCCCTGCAAAATATGACATTCCCTGTCGCATGCTAATCTTATTCCGCTATCAGCTCCATTTTCCTCATACTCTGATATCATATCTGCCAGTGTTGTCTTACCGGTTGCACTATCACCTTTTATTATTGTAATATTACGTTTTACCTCGAAATCATATCTTATTTTCTTATTTTCTACTATTATTCTATACTTTCCTTTCATATATCCCCCTAGACATATGCCATAGCCTCATCTAATAATTCGCTCATATTGTGAACTATCTTTTCTGTATTAAGTACTTTTATGTTAAACCTTCCAGCTCCGAAATCCATCAAATGCCTCAGATTAATAGTTACATCTTCATTTTCAGATATTTTTAGAAGCCACTTTGCACAATTATTACCACAGGTTGAGGCATTAAATATTTTCTCTTTATCATTTATTATTAATATTAAGGTTTTTGTTCCACCAGATAACGCAAGTGGTGATATCTTACCCAACACTGGACTTTCTATAAGATTGCTGTCAATAACTTCTGATTTATCAACATCTTTTATTATATCCCTGACTATAGGTTCTGTTATCCAGTTATCCTCATATGTATTTTTAAAATATACTGCTGTATTATATACAGCTTCTTCCATATCTCCATAATATATATTTAACATATCCTGCCCCTTTCCTATAAATTAAATATATCTCATCAATATATTCTAATTATCACAAAATATATCAATATCAATAATATGCTATATTACTAATAATGTATTATTATATCAAAGCATTTCTATAAAGCAAATAATCTATACTTTAAATTAAGGTATCTACAAGCCTATAACCCTGTCTGCCATCTGTATTGTTGATGTCCTGTGCGCAATCATTATAATTGTCATTCTACCCTTTAAGTTCTGTAATGTTTCGTTTACTGCACGCTCCGACTCATTATCAAGTGCGGAGGTTGCCTCATCCATAAGCATTATCGGAGCATTTTTAAGGATTGCCCTTGCTATGGCTATACGCTGTCTTTGACCACCTGATACAGACATCCCCTTTTCACCAACAACTGTGTCATAACCATCTGTAAATTCTATTATAAACTGGTGAGCATTAGCCATCTTTGCAGCTTTAATAATCTCAGCTTCCGTGGCATCAAGCCTTCCCATTCTTATATTATCCATTATACTCATATTAAAAAGTATTGCATCCTGTGGAACAAGTGCAAAAAAGCTTCTGCCAGCCGCCAGACTTATATCATCAAGATTATTGCCGCACACTTCAATCATTCCACTGTCCGGCTTATAAAATCCCATAAGAAGCTTAGAAAGTGTTGTCTTTCCAGAACCTGAAGCACCTGTAACTGCCACGAACTCGCCTGACTTTATTCTTTCATTATAATTATCAAGAACTACAATCGGTGCATTATTTTCATCTTTTATATATGAAAATGTTAAATCACTTATCTTAACTGAATAATCAGCATTATTTAAAATTGTATTATGACCGCAAAAGTTGTTTATTTCATTAATTACAACATCCTCATTTATATCTTTATGATTTAGAATGTCCGATTTATTCAATTTTTTACTTTTATCCTCTGTTTCCTCATCAAGAAAATCAAATATATTCTGTGCATATGTCAGATACGCAATAAGCTCCGGAATATACTTTCCCATTTGCAGGAATTGTCTTGAAAAACGTCCATACATTGTATATATCGCCGCAATAGCACCAAGTGTTGTATAGCCCTTCTGCACGAATAATATTCCAAGTGCCAAAAAAACAAGATTACATATAAGGTCAAAGCCTGTATTAGCACATTCAAGCAAAGATGAAAACATATTTCTTTTATCAGACTTTACAGCATACACATCTGCCTCTTCATTATATCTGTCAACTGTTTTTCTTCCTGCCGGAAACATCCTTACCTGTATAATTCCCTGAATAAGATCTGTTATATGCTTTGTCATTATGCTGTTTGACTCAGACATTTTCTTACTTAAGCTTTTAAGCGGTCCAGTCAGAACCATCGTAACTCCTATCAGCACTGTATTTACAGCCACAAGACAAAGTGTAAGCTGCCAGCTGAGTGCAAACATAGGCACTAAGAATACAACTACCATTATAAATGGCATAACAACTCTTCTGAATCTTGAACCAAATATATCACCCATTCTTCCAAGGTCAAATGATACTTTTGATAACATTTCCCCGCTATGGTGATTTTCATAATATTCACAAGGCAGCTTCATTTCGTGACTTAACACCTGTTCGTACAGCTTTCCATATATTCGCTTTGCTTCCACGTTATATCTTATGCAGGCAAATCTATATCCTAACAACACTATCACACCTGTTATGACTATTATTACGACAGAACTTATAAGCCTGTCCCACTCGCCTTTCTGTGCTATGTCAACAACTATCTTCATAAGAAATGCTTCCATAACTGAAAACATTGCAAATGTTATGCTCATTCCTAATATGGAACCATAATACATAAAACGTCTTTTTCCCATAGTTCTCATAGTCCGTAAGAATAACTGCCATATTCCGGAATTCTTCTTATTATTATCCTTCTGCGTACATTCCTGCATATACTCCTCCCATATCAAGCAACTGTTTATGAGTTCCAGCCTCAACTATCCTTCCATGCTGAAGTACAATTATTCTGTCAGCATCTTTTATTGTAGACAATCTGTGTGCGATCGTTATGCTAGTTTTCCCTTTGCACAACCTGTCAAGAGCATCCTGTATAAGCTGCTCTGTTCCCTCATCAATAGCAGATGTAGGCTCATCTAACAACAGAATTGGCGTATTTTTTAATATTGCCCTTGCTATAGCAATACGCTGCCTCTGACCACCTGAAAGCTGGCTTCCACCCTCACTTATCACAGTTTCATATCCGTCAGCAAGTCCTTCTATGAAGTCGTGAATTCTTGCATCCTTACATGCATTAACAACTTCATCGTGAGTTGCATTAGTATTTCCATACCTGATATTTTCCTCAATAGTTCCTGGAAATAAAAATGTATCCTGTGAAACAAGCGCCATATTCTCTCTTGCGCTTTCAATATTCCATTCATTAATATCCATTCCGTACAGCTTATATGTTCCGGCACTGGCATGATATAAGCCGCATAACAGTCTGAAAATAGTAGTCTTTCCACCACCTGAGCTTCCGACTATTGCTATATTTTCGCCATTTTTAATCTTAAAGCTGACATCATTAAGAACATTTTCGCCCTCTTTATATGCAAACTTTATATTGTCAAATTCTATGGCATAATCTGAACTATGCCTGTCAGATATATCATTTTCAACATTACTTGTAATGGTCTTATTATGCGATATATCTGATTCTGTCTTGTCACCAAAATGCTCATCTTTAGCCGAAAGTATTCCTTCAAGCCTTCCTATACACACCATACAGCCTGTAGCATCAACTATGGCAAAAGGAATTCCTATAATCGACTCAACAAACTTTTCAAGAATAACGACAAAACCAACAAGTTCTCCAACTGTAAGCTGTCCATTTCTTACAAGCCATATGCTTAAAAATGCACATAGTATAGAAGGAATCCATTGTATGAGTCTTCTTATAACTATCGCCGTATTGCTTATACCTGTTCTTATCTGCTCTGTTTCCACAAGCTCCTCTGATGCATTATGCATTCTGTTTTCAAAATACTTCTGTAATCCAAAGGCTTTTATTATCTGATACCCCATTATAGCTTCATGATCAATCCCAAGCATTGCATCAACCTTTAAACGATATACCTTTGACACATCACGCATTTTCTTCACAAGAATATTTGACAGCCATATTACAAGTGGATAACTCACAACAACTGCAACAAAAAGCACTACATTTATCCTTCGCACATAATTGGCATATATAAGTGCTGCCGTAATATTTGTTATAATTGTTGCAAAATGCTCTGTCAAAAAGTTTTCCGCTTCTGCTATATCAGAATTCACCTTATTAATTATTGTTGCTGTACCTGCATTATCATAATATGAATAATCTATCCGGTATAACTTGCTGCTTATCTGTTTTCTGTATGAATTAATAACCCTTACCGCATATTTAAGCGAAAGCCTGCTTCCAGCAAATGAAAGTACAAAGCCTGATAATGTCAGATATGTAAACTTCACAATAATACTGTTAATATCAACAGCTTCGCCTGACAGCATATAATCTATGTTGACACTTATTATCTTATTGGCACTCACAATTATCTCATTCACAACAGCATTAAGAAGCAGTGCCATAATTATCAGATACGAATACCTGAGCATATTTTTTATAAAATTATTTGTTTTAAGATTAAACTTCTGATTCATATGTTATCCACCTCTTATTATGATTTAACTATAACTTATTCTTGCACAAAATTTTATTATTTTCATTAAATATCATTGCTTTTATGACGTATAATTTATAAAATTATGCTATGTCAATTATAACTTGGTTAAACCACTCAAGAATGGAGATTACTATGCCTCTTCCACTTAAACCCGGAGAAAATATTTATATAGACCACAAAATAAAAGAAGCAAGCTACGCAATGCCAGCAATGCAGGCTGCACATGACCACTACACCATCGGTTATATGGTATCAGGTGATCGAAGATGGATTGCAACTGATAACATACGTGTATGCCACGCCGGCGATTTTGGGATTGCTAAGCCTGAGGTTTATCACAGGAACTGTCCTATATCGGATGTTCCTTATGACAGATATGTAATAAAAGTTCGTACAGAAGTATTTGAACCTATTATTAAAATAATCGGACATACTCAATTAGATATTCTTTGTCGCAATTATCTACATTTTACCAAAGCTTCACAGAATGAAATACAAAAAATGTGTGATGAAATGTTATACGAATACGAACGAAATTCTGACCACTCACAACTGCTTCTTCAGGGAATGTTTTATAAACTATTCTTCTATGTATATGAGCATCACATTTCAAGTGACTCAGATAACAATACTTTATACCTTAAAAGATTCGATGACAGAATTCAGAAGGCTATGATATATGCTGAAAATAATCTTGAATATGGTGCCAGCCTGCAGAATGTGGCAGACTTTGCCTGTCTTTCTCCATCACATTTTTCAAGACTTTTCAAAGCTGTAACTGGTTCATCATATACTGAATATATAACAGCGGTCCGATTACAACACGCAAAGATTCTTTTAGAAATCGGGGAAATATCTATAAGTGAGGTTGCAAACAAAGTCGGCATATCTAATGCAAGCTACCTTAGTGCACTGCTTAAGAAGCATTATGGTATCACACCGACACAGATAAAAAGAAATGCATATAGAAACGATTGCACAAAATATAATAACATAATTAAAAATAGCTGATATCTTATAAATGTAACTATCTACATCATCAAATCTTTAACCTGACTTTGTATACCGCCACATCTTATATAAGATACCAGCCATTTTTAATTATAATACATCAACCCACTTAAGCAGCCTTCTCTGAGTTCTTCTCACTCTTTGCATAGCTCTTAGCTGAGTTAACAACAATGATAAGACCAAGTACAATAAGAAGAATTGCTATTATAAGCTGAAGTCCATTTGCTATGAACACCTTACCCCATGTAGTAGTACCTGCTGGGATTGTAACTGATGCTGCGTTCTGGATAGCCTTAACCATAGCGATAAGTCTCTGTACAAGTGCTGTAAATGTTACACAAAGCATAATGATAAGAGGTGGGAAGAGCATCTTGTTGCTGCGTCCTGTAACCTTTAAGAATACGCAGAGTGTTATAAGAACAAGTGCACTTAATAACTGGTTAGCTGAACCAAATAATGGCCAGATGTTAGCATATCCAATCTTTGTAAGTACGAAACCACAAAGAAGTGTTACGATTGTTGAGAAATATGTATTGCAAAGTAACTTTCTCCAGCCTTCTGCATGTTCCATATCATCTACGCTGAAAAGCTCCTGGAAGCTCATACGTCCGATACGTGCAACTGCATCAAGTGATGTAAGGGCAAGTGCTGATACACACATTGTCATAAATACTGTTGCGAAATGTACTGGAACACCAAACATTTCAAAGAAACCAGCTACACCACGGCTGAATATCTGGAATGGAGTACCTGTTGCTGCTGTACCATCAGCGGCTGCGGCTGCACCTGCTACACAAAGAGCAAGAACTGCAAGTAAGCTTTCAAGTACCATAGCACCATAACCAACCTTAAGCATATCCTTCTCATTCTCTACTGTCTTAGAAGATGTACCAGATGAAACAAGGCTGTGGAAACCTGAAACAGCACCACAGGCAACTGTTACAAAAAGGATAGGGAACATTGTTCCAAGCTTTGCATTGTTAAATCCTGTGTATACAGGAAGGTTCATAGATGGATGGGCAACTACAAGACCAAGTGCTGCTCCAACTATCATAGCGATAAACATAAATGTTGTCATATAATCTCTTGGCTGCTTCATAAGCCACATTGGCATAACTGCTGCAAAGAAGATATATACGAATGTGATATAGCTCCATGCATTCTTACCTAAGATAATTGGACAGAAGTTACCAATTACAAATGAAGCAACAATAAATGCAATACCAACTACTGCTTCTTTCCAGCCTGAAAGATTAAACTTCTTCTGGATAAGACCAAATACTACTGCGAATACCATAAACATAATTGATACTGTACCAGCAGAACCATTAGTTGAAGCTGCTGGTGCTAACTGTGATGCTCCATCAACTACTGTATATGCATTAAATGTACCTGCAACCATATCAGCAAATGCTGCAATAACGATAAGTGTAAATAACCAGCAGAAAAGTAAGAAAATCTTACGTCCAAACTTACCGATATATTTCTCAATGATCATACCCATTGACTTACCTTCGTTCTTAACTGAGGCATATAAAGCACCGAAGTCTGTTACAGCACCAAAGAATACACCACCGATAAGAATCCAGAGTAATACTGGTAACCATCCAAATGCTGCTGCCTGAATAGCACCTGTTACAGGACCTGCACCAGCGATTGATGAGAACTGATGACTAAATACAGTCCATCCTTTGGTTGGAACATAATCTTTTCCATCATTGTACTTTACGGCAGGTGTTTCTGCCTTAGGGTCTATACCCCACTTGTTTGCTAACCAACGGCCATATACCATATAGGCACCAAATAATATAACAGCCGCGATTAAAACGATTACTAAAGTGTTCATAATGTCACTCTCCTATATATAATATTAGCTGAGCAAATAAATATTCCCAGCCTATTTCACTAGCCAAATACAATGAACGCAGAAAAACGGAAATTAAAAATAACTAATTCCATAATGCAAAAAACCTTCGCCTCTGCACATATCTTAACGATATCGTACAAAGACGAAGGTAAATTACATTACTTCCGCGTTACCACTTTGCTTGCCGGATAAATCCGACCTCTCTACTGCCACACATATGGCATGCCCTGTTAACGATGGGTACCGGTTCTGACTACTAAATTAATATCTTTCACCAGAACTGCTTGCAGGTGAGGGCTTATCTATTCCTTGCTGCCGTTTCTCATCAACCAACGGCTCTCTGTAGGCGGTGATATAAATAAATCATTTCCTGTTCTTCGCATTTGACTATTGAATTAAGTAATAAGATAATCTCTTCATTTTAATTTGTCAATAAAAAATTTAATTATTTTTTTGTATTTTTAATGTATTTTTAATTTGACTACATTTCTACTATATCTTTACTGTAACATTTATTATGTTCTGAATGTCTTTAAAGCATCTATTGTCTGCTGTATAAGGTCATCAACACTCAAGCCGGGCATATCTGCTCTATTTTAAATAACCTCTCTTGAACAGCCAGCAGCAAAACCTTTGCTCTTGTGATAGTTGTGAATAAAAGGAATATTTGATTTTTTTATAATCACTCTGATGTATATTATATATCATTTTGGTATGGTATATATTTATTTTATATATTAATAAATTACAAACTTTATAATTATATACATATATAAGTATATGAAAATTTAAGATTTTTTTAATATTTACAGCTGGTTTTATTGACACAATTCTTTTATAACATTATAATTATTAGATAAAGATGCGTGGAGATATGTAATTTTTCACAAATTAATCTAATTTAAGGAGCGTGATTCCAATGAAAAATATTAAGGTTCGAACAAAGCTTACTATAATTCTGGCTTTAGTAATTGTCCTTGTAACTTCTGAAAGTTTTATTTCTATTAAGAATATGAACCAGTTAAAAGACAAGGCACTTGAAACTATGGACACATCATCAAGACAAAATTATGATGATTCAATTAAAGAGCAGGTTGGTGTTGTCATCTCCCTGTTATCGGAAATCAATAATGAGTATAAGTCTGGTAAATATACTCTTGATGAAGCTAAGAAAATAGCCGCTGATGAAATCCGTCAGATGCGTTATGGCGAAGCTGGATATTTCTGGGTTGACCAGTCCGATGGCAAGAATATTGTTCTGCTTGGAAGTTCAACTGAGGGTACTAATCGTATGAATACTAAAGATGCTGATGGCTACCAGATGGTCAAGGAAATAATACGTGTTGCAGTCCAGGATGGTGGTGGTTATACAGATTATGTATTTCCTAAGGAGGGAGAAACAGAACCTTCACCAAAGCGTTCTTACAGCGAATACTTCAAACCTTTTGACTGGGTTGTTGGTACTGGCAACTATACTGATTACATAGACACTGCTATTGCACAGCAGGATGAGGAATTCACCAGCTATGCTTCAAGCAAAGCTATTTCGCTTATTTTATGCAGCGTATGTATGCTTATTGTTGTTGCTATACTCGTTGCTCTCATCGCAATTGATATTACTAAATCATTAAGAAAAATAAAAGAACAATTCGAAGTAATTGCCGGTGGTAATTTTGCCACAAAAATGCAACAGCCTATGCTTAAGCGTAAGGATGATTTCGGACAGCTAGCCAATGCACTTGAAACTATGCGCGAATCTGTACGAAGCCTGTTAGCTCAGGTAAAAAACGAGGCTGCCAATATTGATAAGGTTGTAGAAACTATCGACACTAATGTATACAATCTTAATGCAGAAATTGAAGACGTATCTGCAACAACAGAAGAGCTTGCTGCAAGTTCAGAGGAAACTGCCGCCTCTGCTGAACAGATTAACGGAATGACACAGCAGATTGAAGAAGCTGCAAGGGAAATTGCCATAAGAGCACAGGATGGTGCAACTGAATCCCAGGACATCCATAAACGTGCTGTAAAGACTAAGGATGATACTGTAGAAAACCGTCAGAAAGTTAAACAGATGATGGCTGACATCAGAGTAAATCTTGAGCAGGCTCTTGAAGATGCCAAAGTAGTTGACCAGATTGGTGTGCTTGCCGACTCTATCCTGAATATTACTGCACAGACCAATCTGCTTGCCCTTAACGCTTCTATTGAAGCTGCAAGAGCTGGTGAGGCTGGTAAAGGCTTTGCGGTTGTTGCAGAGGAAATACGTGTATTAGCTGAACAGTCTAAAGATGCTGTAGCCAACATTCAGGCTGTTACAGAAAATGTAAACAAAGCTGTAGGCAACCTGACAAGCGATTCTAACCGCCTGCTTGATTTCGTTGATACTGATATTGTTGAATGTCTTAACGGATTTGAAAAGATGGCTGATGACTATAATATGGATGCTTCCAACATTAACGATCTTGTATCTGATTTCAGTGCAACATCAGAAGAGCTTGTTGCATCTATAAGCAATATCACTCAGGCGATAGATGGAATCACTTCCGCTTCTAATGACAGTGCAACTGGAACAACCAACATAGCCCAGAAGACAATCGTAATCGTAAAAGGCTCAGAAGCTGTTATGAATGGAGCTAAAACCGCAGAAGCCTCTGCTGCTGAACTTCGTAAGAATGTTAATAACTTTGTTATTGATTAATTTTATATATAGCAGGAATTATGGGTGTGGAAATGTTTGTTTCCACACCTATTTCATTCCTCTGCTTTATTCTTTTATATTTTTCCTTAATATGCAGATATACCCGGCTCCACAACAATATGAAGCCGGGTATGATTAATTATCTTTAGTTTCTACTTATTGCTAATCTTATTATCCTCATCAATGACTTTAGATACTATCTGCCATTTGTCTGATTATAACAATAAGATAAATAATCTCTTTACTTTATACATTCTTCTTTCTTGTTACAGCAGCAATACCTGCTAATGCAATTGCCATCACACACAGAACAGCATACAATGCTATAGGTGTGCTGTCTCCTGTTGCTATGCCACCTGTTGCTGTATTATCAGCATTCTCTGTTGTTACAGCATAATCTGCTATTACGACTGCATATTCAGATGCGTGACTAAAGTTAAGAGATATATTACCATCTGCATCTATTGCACCTGCATTCTGGAATATCATTCTGCCTGTGCTGTCATAATAATAGAGATTGCCATATTTGCCAGCATATTCACTTCCTATATTGTATGTAAGACTTGCCTTGAATCCAAAATCTCCACTATATGCAAGTGAAATCTGCTTAACTGGGTTATTGCCAGCAAGCTCCGATATAACATCATCTGGTATTGCATCAGAGTCTGTATCTACCGCAAGGTTAATATCCTTAAGATTATCAGCCTGAATATTATTTCCGTTGATAGTCCATTTATAACCATTCATATTAAGAACAATATCAACATCCTTACCCTTGGCTGCTTCTAACACATCCTTTGGTGCAACTGTTGCATCTGACATATCAACTGTATAAGTATCTCCAGCCTTGGCAGTAGTAATTGCTGCTACAGCTTCCTGTATCTTATCAGATGATAACTTAGTTCCTTCATTGTTGCCTTTGTTTCCATCAGTTGTTGTCTGATTATTGTTACCACCGGTACTACCATTGTTATCATCAGTAGGTGGAACAGAATCGTCTATTTCCGCATCTGCCTCGAAATAATAACTTCCAGTATCTGTATTAATGATATATCCATTCTTTATAAGTTCATCTAATTCTTCAGTTTTAATCCACTTTACATTCTTAACTCCAGGAATTACTGTTGGAAGTTCAATCTTCTGTCCTTTTTTAACAAATGATGTTTCTTTATATAAACACTTTGAACCAACATCTGGCGAATATGAATACACATATTTTTCTACGATATTGGTATTATAATTTGCCAAAAACGTTGTATTATTACTAACTATAGTATCTGAATCTGGATAGCCAACCATTGTCCAGCCTGTGATTTTTGCATCATCAAATTTAACACCGGTATCAAACTTCTCTAATGCCTTACTTAGCTTAGTTCTTCGTGGAACTTCTATTGTTTTGATTTCCCATTCCATATCTGCGTTAATATAACTGAACATAACATTTACATTTGGCTGAACAAATGTACCATTTTGTGTTACATTGAAATAATAATCATACATTAATGGAAGTTCTCTTCCGCTTGTTTGTCTTTCAGTAGATGTATACAACATATTATTATATACATCACGAGCCTCTATACTTGAAACATACCATTCACATGGATAATCGTTTTCTGTAATAGTATATGTATATTCGTATTTACTTGTTCCTTCAACATTCTGCATATAGCAGTATACATCGCTTTGAGAAGACAATTCAGAATTTACGTTTTTTAATACCATTTTAACAGAGGCTACACCTGTATCATCAGTTATATCTGCTGTGAATTTCACCTGATCTCCTGCTGTAAATGTCTGACCTGCCTTATCCATAGAAAAGCTGTTAAGCTTTGGTACATTTTTCTCATTTACTACATAGTTGTCGTTCTGTACAGTTACCTTGCAATCCCATGCTGAATTCTTCTCTGCACGGTTACCAGTTACATCTTTCACATTTATACCATTAATATACCACTCACCAGGTACAATATCATCTGGAAGCTCCCATGAACCTATATAACAGCCATTAGCAGAATCCCATTGCAGATACATAGAATGTGATGTGTTTCCTGCATTAACTTGAAATTCTACGTAACAAGTGTCTTGTAAAGCAGAATTATCAGTTGCACCTATTGTAACGTGAAGTGTATCTCCCGGTTTTACTGTCTGTCCATTTTCCTTTAACTTAACAGATGTAACCACTGGTTTCTCGTTATCACTACGGGTTATATTTACCCAGTATAAAGCAGATGAAGCTGTTACATTTAATACATCTGGTGTGCTTGAAAGCACTGGCGAACTTGAATTTCCTGCTTTATCTGTTACTGTAAGAGTGTCGATGAAGACCTTTCCATCAGTAAGTTCAGCATCAGAAACCTTTACGGCATACTCATAGCTTTTAGCTGCTTCGTTATACTGTAAGCTGCCATCAGCATATGAATAGTAATAAGTCGTATTATTACCTTCTGATTCCAAAACCATCCTCACGTCCTGAATACCCGAATCAGAATCATAAGCCTTGATTGCAATCTTAAATGTGTCATCATCTCCTACATTCTGCCCCTGCTTATCAATCGAAATACTTTCGACTACAGGTGCCGTTGTATCAAACTGTTCTGATGCAGCAGCTACATTTGCTTCCTGTGCCTGTGCTGTCCTGATATCTGCATTTATGCCACCACTAAACAAGGCAGCAAGCATTGCGGCAGAAACTGTCACTGTTGCCAGCTTCTTTATAAATTGTCTTTTCATACACATTTCCTCCTTCTATAAGCGGATACCTTTTATTCAACTGCCTGATTAATACTATATCAACCACCTGATTAACACTATATCAACAGCCTGATTAACACTATATATTCAGCCAGTTAAAATGTAAGATTCTCACTTATTCTTTCTGTAAATTAGTAGTTCAGATATTCATCATTAGAAATTCCTGTAAATATCCGCTATTATTGTACACCCCCCCGAACAATTTTTCAATAGCTGAATATGTAAATTGATGTTGTAAATTCTTATAGTAACTCCCCGTTTATGAAGATCGGGAACTCCTTTTTACTGTATATTAAATCCAAATTTTATTTTAATATCATCCTTATCAAATTTTCCGTATAAATTCTCCTACATATTCATTCTTATCTTATCAATCAAAATAACATCTGCCGGCAGCCATTCAACCTCATCAAGATGCTCCTTAGTCAGCCATTTTGCATTTTCATGTTCCTTTAACTTCAATTCTCCGCTTACTATCTCACACCAAAAACAATCCATCAAAAGGTGAAAATTGGGATAATCATATTCAATTGTATCTATTAAATTTCCAATTTTAACTTTTGTATCTAATTCTTCCATAATTTCTCGTTTTAATGCTTCCTGTGGTGTCTCTCCTGCCTCTATTTTTCCTCCCGGAAATTCCCAGCCATCCTTGAATTCTCCATACCCGCGCTGCGTTGCGAATATAATTGGCTCCCCATTATCATTAACTTCTTTTATTACTGCTGCAGCTACTTTAACTATTTTCATATAATTCTTGTGTGACAATCATAAAACTAATTATCTCACTTTCCTTCTTTCTTTTAATATCGTGATTTAATGCAATAAATCAAGTAAAAAAGTCTTTTTCTGCAAGCACAAACGACTTTTTATACTTTTGACATATACATAATATTTATGAATTTACAATATACTCATATATATCCTCACGCACAGGAACATCAAGTATCCACTCTATCTCAACTGCTGTTTTCTGTGTATTTGGCATTGTAAATTCCTTAGTATTTCCACTAGCCGTCATATGCCCAAGATAATAAAATTCCTTAGAAATCTTATCGTCCTTATTCTTTCGTACAAAAAGTTCTACTCTAATTCCTCTCTCTTTAGCCTTAAGAAAATTCTGTACATCCTCAGATTGCAGGCTCCTTCCCGATTTTGATATTGCTATCAATCGATCCCTAAATCCTGGTTCAAAATGATCCTCATATTTTGTTGTGTCACTAATATCATCCGATTTATCATAATTAATAAATACTGGAAATGTCTTTGTTTTCTTATCATATTTATAACCACCAATATTTAATGGAACTTCATTCTGTTCCCAATTAAGCAGACGACATACGTCCTCATACGTATATTTTTGATAAAGGACAAAATCTGTTACATCATAACTTTGTTTATAATCTCTCTCATATCTACTTATTCCAAAATCAACAAGTTCTTTAATAATATTATAAAAATCTTTATTTAATAGCATTTCAAGAAATGTTTTTGTTGGCTTATAATCATTGCCTTCCTTTTCTATAAAAACACATTGTGCATATGTTTTCTTACCAGATCCTGCCGGAAATTCATTAGTCATAACATTTATAATATTTTCCTTCTGTTCCTTGCTAATTGATTTACCATAAGTCAACATATCCTGTGAAAGGCTTGAAAATAATCCACATTGGGACAATCCTTTTGCATACATAAGCATTCTCTTAAGTAATTGTAATTCTTGAATTCTCTTACCATTTGCCAGTTTCTTGGAAATAAATTCGACTATCTTTTCTTCTTCCTGTGAAAGACGAAGCTTATAATCCTTCTCATATTTAACTAAAAACTTATAATACGAACCCAAACTATTATTATCAAAAATACGGGCAACATCCATTTCTCCATAATCATCAAAATCCCGTAAATGTGGTATTCTTCCTAATTTATTCTTAAGATTTGCGTAATTTTCTTTTATCAGTTTAATATCACTAAAATTAGCATTATCAACAGATGCAAATATTCTTTTCTTACTTATTTCATCAAAATGCACTGTAGATGCACCTGGAATAACCCTTCCACCTTCCATAATGTATCTACGTATATTATCTTTATTGTAAGTTCTATCCCCTGACAGTGCTATTGGAATCATAAAATTATTATTATAATTACCAATAAAATCAAGAATAACAACATACTCTTTTCCATCGGCCTTTCTAAGTCCTCGTCCCAACTGCTGTATAAATATTATCGGCGATTGTGTCGGTCTAAGCATAATAACCTGATTAACCTCTACAATGTCAACACCTTCATTCAATATTTCTACAGAAAATATATAGTCTAACGGCTTCTTATCAATATTTTTCTCATTCTCATCCATTGCAAGTCTCTCAAATGCATTCTGCCTTTCCTGTTCCGTTGCATCACCATTCAACGCTATCGTACGAAAATATTTTCCTGTGTCTGGATTAACTATATTATTAAATTTATGTGATAATTCCTGTGTTTCTTTGATACTGCTACAAAATATAAGACCTTTAACTTTTTCTCCACTATATCCATAATAATTTGCCTGCTGGATTATATGCCTTACACGTTCATCGCTTGTAAGCATACTAAAATCATGATTTTCTTTAACATCTCCAACTACAGACAAATCAGTAATTCCAAAATAATGAAATGGGCACAACAAGTTTTCTTCCATGGCCTGTTGTAAACGTATCTCGTATGCAATCTTATAATTGAACAACTCATAAACATTTCTACCTGCAATATTATCATCCCGCTTATCAGGAGTTGCTGTCATTCCAAGCCACAACTTAGGCGTAAAATGTTTCATAATCTTCTGATATGTATCAGCAGTTACATGATGTGCTTCATCAAAAATAATACAGTCAAATGCATTTTTATCATATTGAAGCAAATGTTCATCCCTATTTAAAGTCTGAACAGTAGCAAATACATAATCCGCTTCATATTCATGATAACCTGCACCAACCAAACCCATAGAAACAGATTTTGCAAACACCTTCTCATAAGATTTCTTAGTCTGTCTTGCAAGCTGTCCTCTATGAACTAAAAATAAAACTTTTTTAAATCCAAGCTCTCTCATTGCAAATGCAGAAGCATAAGTTTTACCTGTTCCTGTCGCCGATATAAGAAGTGCCCTGTCCTCTCCTTCTTCTAAAATCTTCTTAAGATTTGTAATAAATCCAATCTGCATGCTGTTTGGCTTAAGCTTATATTTTTCAAGCGATACAACATTATCAATCCTCGCAATATCTCTCTGATGTTTAATAATTTCATATTGTTCTTTATAATCCCCATAAAATTCATTAAAATCTAAGGCATAACTAGAATTCCATAATCTATTAAATTCATCAACTATTTCCTTCGCTATCTTCCCTTGCTGCGTTGATACAAGCTTAGTATTCCACTCATGATTGCTGGTAAGTGCTGCACTTGTTATATTTGAACTTCCAATGATAATACGATATACTTCATCTGTTTTAAAAATATATCCTTTTGTATGAAATCCTTCATCTGCCTCTTGTACGTCATACATTTTTAATGTAATATTTGATAATCCATTAAGCTTCTCCAACGCTTTAGGCTCACTAAAATTCAAATAATTAGTTGTGAGAATTTCTCCTGGAATATTTTTCTTTTCCAAATCTTTAAATGTCTGAAGTAATGGTGTGATTCCGCTCATAGTAATAAATGCAACACTGATCTGAAACTTATCACATCTTAACAGCTCATCTTCAATCGAAGATAAAACTTTCTTACCAGATTTATAATTATTCGATACAAACTGAGGACAATAAAAACTGTCAGAAACAACAGAACCATCTATATATGCAGTTTCTAATCCTAATCGTAATTCATTTATTTTATCCATATTGATGACATCCATTCAATTAATATTTATTGTATCTATTATATTATTTATTGTAATATGTTGCAATGAAAGTATCCATTTTTCTGAAGTATCCTCAACATGTTCTGATAACTTTCATCCTGCAAAGCCAGATAATTAATCATAATATCTACATCAACTCTTACCCACATGACCTTCAATGGGTATCATATAGGTATCTCGACAAAAGAAAAAGCCCCATAAATGGCTTGTTTACGCCATTTATGAAGCTCTGTTTACTATTCAAACTTAACAAGTCCAAAGATATTCTTAAATATATTTGTTTAAGTTTTATATATTTTTTGCCGTTATTTTATTTCTGTTGCATATATTATTGGAACTCACTGATTTTCTGTTGCCAATTTGTTGCCAGATTATTATAAATAGTGTAAATAAGTTTGACAACATTTATTTTGAGATCACTGCATCATTTCTGTAAAGAAGGTACACGCAATACTGATTCATACTGATTCCTTCTCTCTGAGAATGTTCTACCAGTGATCTGTGCAGGCTTCGTAGAATTCTTAATTTAAACTGTCCAGAATAGTCTCCAGACTGTCCAGTTCATGAATCTCTACACCATCTTCTAATGCAGCTTCAATCCATGCTTTTTTTCATCAAGTGCATTTGCTACCGCACTCTCCACTGTCTCACCACAAGTAATGCAACCTGGCAAATCTGGATAAGGAACCACAAATCCGCCTTCATCTTTGTCTTCCACAATTTCCATACGATAGGACATTGACATATAATCATTCAGCGCTTTCATCATTCTTCGTCTCGCTTTCTACAATCTGCCTTACCATTTATACATACACTTTCTTGATTGGTTCGTGCTTTAGTATGGTAATTGGCATACACCCTTGTTTTCTAAAAGTGTAATGACTCCAAGCATTCTGTCGTTATTACACATTCCGACCATATAATCTAAAATGTGTTCAACCTCTGATTCTGATGCCCTTCTTGTACATATATCTTCAACTATTGGTTTATATGTACTATATGCTAATCCATCAAGTTCTGTTATCATATATGCAATTTTCTTAATATCTTCATCCATAGATTGCACCATGTTATCTGCTCCAATTAAATCTATGCACATTTCTTTATGCATAAGCGTTTCCAATATTCATATAATCTTTTTTTACCTAATCACTTTTCCACATATTTTTCCGTAACGATACTATATTCACATTTAGGCACAAGCAAATCTTCCATATGAACCTTAAGCAACCTGCTCAATACATACAAATGATCTACTGATGGTAAAATGCTGCCCTTAAACCATCGATATATAGGCTGTGGGCATGATAAATGCAATATATATTTCTGCCTCATGTTCAGTACATGATACATTTTGTAAACGTGGTCCACAATTTAGAAAAACTGAATCGATATCATATATCCATTTACGTGGCTGTTTCTTTTGCTGACTATGCTCATATACTCTTTCAAAATATTGTTTCCATCTCCTCTTTTGGGAGTTGCTGTCACACCATATACATACTTTGCTTTCACTTCTTTTAAAACATTGGCTATTGTTTCAGAAGCAGAATGATGACATTCGTCAGCGTATATCAAGATAGGTCTAGCAATTTTTTCTGCCATTTTTTAGATGGCAGAAAATTAATCATTTATTTTCTTCATCAACATCAATCTGCTTAATTTCAGGTACAATGTGAGAGAATAAATATCTATCAAAATTATAAAACTCAGTAAACTGATATTCATTGTATCTGCTAAAACCGCCTATCATTTTAGGATATCGACTATTTCTTATATGTAACTCAACGCCATCACTTTTATACTTTTCGCTATATCCCATGTATATTTATTTGCCAATTTATCTGTTTTGGTTAGCATTACTATATGTTCAAACAAGTCAGCAGTCATTGTTAAATTCAAAATTTTTCTTTCCTGATTAACTCTGACTAATGAAACATTAAATTGATGATCAGCTGGCGTTTTCAATTCTAGCCAACAGCAATATGATGTTGTTGCCAAATAGAGACAGGGCAATCCAGGTATACTAAAACGTGTACTCGATACTCTTCCTCACATATCAAAAGGAATATAAAGCATTTCTTTTCTTTCAAAGATACAGTATTTGTCTGATGTTCTTGCTCTAAAAAACTCTATTTGAGTTTTAGGAACCGAATCATTCAGTACATCTTCTACATCATTAAATGCAAAGCTTTTCTGTATTGTGGAAATAGCTAATTCTGACGACTCTGCCATCATTTCAAAAATAATACTTTTCATTTTCTCATATGAACTACCTATATTGCCTGCATGGTATTCATCCAAAATATCAATTATGACTGTACGCATCTTACTAATAGTATCAACATACTGAGAATCAGCAGCTTTCTTAGCAAATTCATCTTCTAACAAATTCAACCAAGATACCAATTTTTCTTTATATTGATTTTCATCTTTAATTCTTTGCGGAGAAACATAATCTGATTTAATAACTCATGGTTCACTATCTACCCTGATGCTATCGCTTACCCAATTACATCCATTTCCTTTATTCTTAAAAGCCATCTTATTTTTTCTCAATTTTCTAAAAGTATTAAATTATCGCATAGATTCACATTCTTAATAGCGTTGGCTATCATCCCCTGAAAGCTCTTCCACCCAATATTCTTGTTATTATATTGTGGATAGAGAGGATATACAACCGGTTCTTTAAAATTAGCACTGTTCAATATATTCTCTCAAATACTTGAACGGAAACGGAAGAACCGTATATTGACTATTGCGCACAAATTCTACTGCCATCAACGGAAGAGCCTCCTCATATTCAAGTTCTTCTCCCAAAGAAATCACCTTACGCATACAACAAGCATTTGGATATGCTAATCTCTTACTCTTAGCCCCCACATAATATACAAATGTACGTCCATCTAGATAGTCTTTCTCATTGTATTCATACTTGATGTTTAAGAGATTTCCTATTTGGTAAGTCGCCTCAAATTCTCCTTTTCTCAACTCACCATCAATCCAAACGCCATATTTCTCATGTAAAAATCTATTAAATCTTGAAGCAATTCCTGTACGCAAATTTAATATCTTTTTTACTGTCTTCTTGGTAATCATTTCTGTTTCTGTTGACACCTTATTCTTCCATTCAGAAATGCAATCCCTCGAATCAATATTTTCAGTTTCAAAATCATCTATTGCTTTCAACAATAACTCTTTTGAAACGCTTTCTTTTGCATCTGTTTCTATAAGTGTATTCATTAATGCTGATATATTAGGCAAAGTCTTTTCGCGTGTTAACAATATGGCATGAATATTATCAATATCCGAGTACATTAATCCTTCTACTTGATTCTGTACACCACGATGCTTATCTTCTACATAATCATATGCATAACAAATCTTGCTCCACTCTTCTGTTTCATCCTGATTATCATCACAAAATGTATCGAATTCCATTTTGCCATTGCTATCAATTTTCAAACAATAATAGTTTAAATAATAAAGCGCCTTTTTATTAACATGATTTATATGTGCTACATTTTCACCGTATTTTGTTTTTATCTTCTTTCTAAGAACAAAGGTCCAATCTTTTCCGGAATCAAGTCTTTCCCAATCAAAAATTGAAATCATGCGTTCTCTTACATCACCTTTTATTATAAGTTCCTGAACAATCTTCTTTATATCCGGAGAACTGCCCTTTGTATTCGCAAAATGCTCAGCCTCTTCTGTTATATGCTGTATAATATATCCTTTTAAGTTATCACTGTGTGGATCATGCATCTCATTTTCAGCATAATATTCACCATCATGAATAATTCTGATATTATATGCATCTTCCGAAAGATTTCCTACCGTTGCCTTTACATGATAATACTTCTCCAACTCCGCTTGGAGCTTTGCTACAATATCCATTGATGTTTCAGAGTTATTTTCATCTACAATTACAACACCCTTTTTCTGTAACATTTCACCATATTCAAGCTCTGATATTCCCTTCTTTTCTAAATTGGAGATATCAAATTCTTGTGCATCTTCTCTCTCCACAATGTCTATGGTTATGTATTTCGAAAGGTTGTCGTTAACATCTCTTAAAAACTGTTCCATTACGCCCATCTTAGTTTTTCTAAAATGTGCATAATCTGTGATATCAAAATTATCTACTCTAAAGTGATTATGTGGTAAAGAACCTTCCTTGTATGTGATTACATTAGTATCTGTTTTTAATTTTTTTCTAAACTCACCTGTCTTTGAATCTATTACATATAATCCGTTACTTTCTTGATTATATCTCTTGAAAGTTTTATGTTCCAAATTGAGATACATCCCTGGATCAATAACAATCTCTAAGAATCTGATAAAATTCACCTTACCTGTTAATTTGTCTTTATATCTCCATGATGGGTCATGATAGAAAAGCTTACCTGTGAGATTATTATACATAAAAGCCTCATGCTTAGGCGTTCTCATTGAATTTATCAATAGTTGTGCAAGTAATCTATTTTCAAAATAGAAACATTTATTGCACAGCTCGCTATCAAACAAATCAATCTTTTGGATTTTTACATCCTCATACTCTTTCATAATACTTTCTTTAAATTGCTGTTCTGTTACCTCTCCCTTACGGAACAGCACCAATGCAGTTGCACCAAAGGTCCACTGAACTGCTGCCGCCTTAAATTCATATACAGCTGAATCTAATATATTATATTTATAATAATCCTTGTTAGCCTTCTCGACTCTAAAAATATCAAAGTCGGCATCAATATTTTCCATATTGTAGGTAACATTAATTTTGTTAGTTAACATTTTCGAAATCCTCCTTACGAATCATATGTATATTTTCATAACACACTGTACCATCTTCTCTTATAAGCATCGGAATCTCTACCAATCGCTGATCCACTATGGCACTCGGTTTGTAATTTTTATCTGATACAACATTTATGATATAAACTCTTTTAGCCCCTATAGCCTCCAGCTTTCTTAATATGTCTTTTCTGATTTCGTCTCTATCCTGCACATATGTAAACTTCCAATTCTTAAAGTCAACATACACATCAGAAGATAACTTATAATCGAAGAATTCAAAAAATTCCGGCTCTGTTATTGGTGATAATTCTATTCCCAATTCTCTGTTCAATATAAACTTACCAGCTACTTCGCCCAATGCACCTTTATAAATATTATGGAACAATACCGGGCTAAGAAGATATTCATTCATTTCAAATTTCAACGCATATCCCATTTCTTCAAAATGAGCTTTCATTCCAGGATATCTAAGTATCGCTGGCAAACCGGATTCCTTTTCACTCATTTCATAAATAGCAACTTCATCAGAATCCCCCTTTATTTTGGCTCTTTTACTGTTTTTGAATGCCACCTTGTCGTTTCCAAAGTCTATCGTAACATCGTTGAAATCTGAATACTGCGAATAGATATATTGATTTCTCTTTTCTCCATTTGTAATGTAAAGTTTTTGTAGATATTCTTCATTCTGCCAGTCATATGTACTTGCTGTCGGATACTGTAATACCAACATCCTTAACTGTTCCCACAACTGCATACTTTCAGCAGTCCAATCTTTTGCCAACATTCTTCGAATCGTCCAAAGACCAACCGAGGATATCTTTTCTGCCTTATTTAGCACAAAGTTTTCTTCAGGCAGATAATCCTTTCCAAGTGACTCACGCATCTCCACAATTGCTTTCATTTCCGGCGGCAAGATGCGTTTCTTTAATTCTCCAACATATAATTTCTCTAACAACTCAGATTCAACAATTAAATATATATCCGGACTCTTAACAAAAGTTCTACACATCCGCCCCACCGCTTGTAAAACCATTCGGCTCGCTTGCACAACTACACTCTTTAACTTATATAACTTGTTTAAAGTGAATTGGTCACTTCCTGTATAAGAACGAAATGCAAGCTTTAACATCTGGTCTTTTTCAGCATAATTCATTTCACCATTTTCGTACAATTCCTCTATCTGAAACAACATCTGCAACAAATCATGAGACGTTATTTTCTCATCCTGATATGTATTTACTGTCATATGAGTTATATTTCCCAGATACAATGCATCGAAATCCTTATATAAGAATCTCTTGTCACCTTCGGTAAACTCTCCTAGTCGTACAACCTTTCTACCTTTCGGAATCTTATACTGTAAATTCTGTCCAGCACCAATAGTCTGATAAGATGACATAACAAATATCTTTTCTCCACATGACAATCGCTGCTGCAATTCTTCCTTATCCTGTTCAAAATTATCGCCTTTCAGAAAACAAACACTACTATTACTCTGCTGAGTCTCCATCTGAGAATATTCAAACAACTGCTGTAGAACGTCTTCATCCATGCCGGGATTATTCTTCTTTGGCAATGCCATTCCCAAGAACAACATCGATTGAATATCTTTATCCTTATTAAAAATACACATTGCTTTAAGTACATTGCAGTATCTTATTATCTGATATTCGTTATCTGTTATATTGGTTATAATGTTTGAAGCATAACGTGCAAATTCTGCATCCATAAATGTTTTGCAATAATCTTCTGCATGGAATCCCTGTATATTACTGCTGATTACTTCCCCATGTACATTTATCTTGCCATCTGCATAAGCGCTCCATCTTTTTTCTAATGCAGTTCTTGTTTTGTCCTTTAAATAGCCTGGTGTCTTATAAAATCTTTCTTTTAACTGTTCCTTCAAATATCTCAAATCATAATTTCCAACAACTGTATCAACTTCAGCAGTTGCCGATATTCCAAACACAGTTGCTTTTCCTGCAAGGTATAACATGATTTTTTCAGGAGTATCATATACCTTAACAAATTTAAGATTTGTATTATCATGATGAGAATCATTATCCTCAAATTCATAATACTCCATGCCAACTTGATAGAAGCTTCTATCCTCTAATATCAGTTCACGATTATTTCTAATCATTTGGCATGTTTCACCCATCAACAAATCTCTTTGCTTATTAGTTAATTCTAATCTTTTTAGGATTGTACTAATAGCATTCTCCAAATTCATCGCATCCATGATACTGCTTCTTGAGCTATTTATTATTTCCATGTAATTTCTTGCCCATTCTATAGAAAATAACCTAAAATGCAAAAGGAATACATTAATCTCACGCAATAAACCATATAACACAATATCCTTCTCTTTATTTCTGTTCTTGAAAAAATCATCTTTCCCCTCAAAGAATACATCAATACGATTATCTTCTTCATTTAAGGATGAGCGGATATACTGTGCCCCTCCTTTTAAGACCGTATGAAATGAACCATCATTAAACAAGAAAATCTGTCTCTGATCCACTAAATCTTCTTTGGTTTTTATACTTAACCTTACATGATAATTCTCTGCAATTTTTCTTGCTTCATCCATTAGTGCTGTAAATGTATTTCTATTCCCTGATTTTTCAACCTCGTCCATAGCTTGTCTCATATTGGAAGAAAAATCGTTTGGATTCAAAGTACGATATATCTGACGAAACAACTGTATATAGTCTTCCTGCATTGCCAATGACTTATCAATCAGCTCACTTTGTATAGTATCCTTTGTTGCATCAAATTCATCAATAACAATTACTGCGTTTTCTATTAAATCCGAATTCAAAAACTCATAACTGGAATCAATAAGAATAGAATTTTTCTTCATAAACTTACTGACACTCATTAATATTATTTTGTAATCATCTGTAAATACTGCAGGATATAATTTCCCAATCCATCTATATTTCGCATCAGTTCTAATAGCATTTTTTCGCTGTATCTTTGTTTGAAATCTGTTCTTTAAACGTTTAGTAATTTCATATCGAAGCTGCCTGTCCCCTTCTGTTATTCTATCAGCCAATTCTTTTATATATTCCTTATCGGCATATCTTTTTTCCACAGCATTACGATATAGGGAAACATCCTTACATAATTTAAGATACGCATGCGTTTTCATTTCCTCCGGCACTTCAATCTCAAGAATTTTCTCTACAACCTCATCAAAATTAGAGCGTAATCTTAATACATTACGCTTATAAAGTTCTTCACTCCCATATGCCGCCCTCAATGCATCTTCTGGTAAATTCTTATTTAAAGTTGTCAGGTAAATAATTTTGGTATCATCACCAATTGAATCTACATACTCTTTCATTGCCTGTGCCGAATCATAAGTTTTTCCATTGCCCGTTGGTAATTCGCACATATACAAACCATGTTCATGTTGTTGCATAACATCTAATAAGTAATCTTTCAACACCAAACCTCCTTGTAGTTGCTTATTTCCTGCATGATTGGTAACAGTAATATTATATATAATTTTATCACGCCGATTGTATAATGAAGTTGGACACTAACTAAATAAAAAATAGCTCATAAAGCATTTCTTTGATAGAATGTTAGTTGACTAGAAAAACACAATCAAAGGAGCATGCTTATGAGCCAATTACATTATACCACATCTTCTCATAAAAAGGGGAAACATCTTTCATTTGAGGAGCGTGTTATTATTCAACTTCGCATTAAAGATAGTTATTCCATTCGTGCAATTGCTAGGGAAATCGGCTGTTCACCAACAACTGTATCAAATGAAATTAAGCGTGGAACAATTCTTATGTATAAGAATCATTCTCCACATTATAGAGCCAAGGCTGGTCAGGCTGCATATGAAGCCAACCGCCGCAACTCTTGCAGAACTTATGATTTTATTACAAAATCAAAGTTCATTAACTATGTTTCAAATCATTTCTTCAATGATGATTGGTCCCTCGATGCCTGCTATGGAAGAGCTATTACAGAAGGCAAATTCACCAGAGAAGAAATGGTCTGTGTAAAAACACTTTACAATTATGTTGATGCTGGATTAATTGAAATTAAGAACCAGCATCTTCCTGAAAAGCTTTCCAGAAAGCCTAAGCAAATTTATGCAAAGTATAACAAAAGAAAGCTTGGCAGAAGTATTGAAGAACGCCCTTCATATATAAATAACCGTGAAGAATTCGGTCATTGGGAATGCGACCTTGTATTAGGTGCAAAGACCAAAGACGATAAGGTTTTGCTAACAATGGTTGAGCGAATGACTCGTGAATTTTTGATTATTCCGCTAGCTAATAAGAATGCTGATACAGTTCTTAATGCCTTCTTTGAGTTGAAGACCCATTATGAAGAGCACTTCAATGAAGTATTTAAAACAATAACGACTGACAATGGTTCTGAGTTTGCTGAGTATAAAGTCATACTTAATTATGTACAATAAATATTAAATAAGAATGTACAAATGTTATGATATATGAGTTGCAAGGAGGAACTCATAATGATATTAATAAATCAAATCATAACAGATATAAGAATAGAAAGTGTCAATGACCTGTACAAGTTAAAACCATTTTTGAAGGATGGCACATTGAAGATTAATAAGAGTCAAATAGCTAGGGAATTGGAGGTTGATAAATATATAAATGGATATACAAAACCAGAAACAAGAAACTGTGATGACTGTATTACACCTTTTTATGACACTATTACAGAGTTGTTATCAGATAAAAATCAGCAGGTATTCTACTACAGAAAAGTATTATGGCAGTATCTGGTTGATAATCATGGCTTTAAAGGTGTTTATTGTAACTTCTGCCATTATCTCAGGAAATATCCTGAATTCGATTCATATTTCAGAAAAAGAAGACCATCAAATACCAATAAGGTTACCTCAATATAACTCTTTGTACCAATTATTACATTATCAACACTTTTGTCGGCATGCAACACAAACCTTTGATTAGGATATCCAAATTCTTCAATCAGCTCGCCCTCTTCAAATCCAAATTTCTTATATAATTTTCTAGGTGCAATTCCTTTAACATCATTTTCTCTAAATATAGACACAGTTATATCTTTATCTCTATCAAGTTTATTTAGTGCTTCCCTTAAAAGAATCGAAGCAATTCCCCTTTTTCGATAAGCTGGGTCAACAGCCAAGCAACATATCATATTATGCTTCCTTGAATATAAAAGTACGCCAACAATATCTTGTTCGTTCTTCACGCACAAAGCACGTTTATCATTCATGAATTTCAATACTATTATTTTGTGTTCATCTATACTCTGCTCTGTCTCTAATCCTGGAAAATTCCAACCTACTTTTCTAACTAATCGCATTCATGAATCAATATCTGATGTTCTGCCAAATTCTACCTTCATATTTTTTATCATTGACTATCTCCTCAAATCTGCTTTGAAACAAAATGTACAATTTCTTTCCCTGACTCAAGGATATATGGTATCAACTCTAAAGGATATACCTTAGTACCCTTCTTTAAATCTTCTAGTGAAACCCAACAGAAATCCAAATCAATTCTTTCATTATCCAACTCATCATATCCATGAAACACACCATCTAATGGAATATTATCATCAATCAGATGTACATTATAATATAAGCATATCTGATGACACGATCTTTTACCCCATGGAAAATAGATTTCACCTATTGCCAATAGATTATCTACCTCAATCTTAGCATGAAGCTCTTCTTCAAATTCCCGTTTAAGAGTTTCCATACTTGTCTCCATAGCCGCAACATGTCCGCCAATAATGGCATAATCATCATTCTTCGGACGCTGTAACAAGATTTTACCATTATGTTTCAATATACCGCCAACTCTGTATGAAAATACAAAATCATCATTTTTAAATAAAATATCCACTTAACCACCTCCAACCTGTTCATAAAACTTGTAGTAAAAATATATTTATAAGATCATAAATCTCCTGGTGCAAATGTATCTTTCTCACATATAAGGTAAATGTCTTTATTCATTTTTCCCTCAAAATATTGCTTCAAATTCATATTGGAATTCCACTTGTCCTGCGGATAAAAGCCATACCTTTTCTTTACGTCATTCATCCTATTTTCTATATCAAGAACTCCTTCCGCTCCTGCCAAACAATCGCACAATTGAATTAACCGGTCATATTCGTCATATATGGTCTTTGCTAATTCAGTTTTTATAATTGTCAATTCTTCATCTGTAACACCAAATTTTCTTCCTATATCATGTAGTAAACCTAATATATATGCTTTCTCAACATCCATATCACCACATGCACTTGCTATTTTTTCTGCACAGTGTGCTGCTGTTAAACAATGTTTTCCCCAAGGTCCCGGATTAAATAATAACCCATCACGAATTAACTTCAGTGCTTCTTCTCTTATTGGCAACATAGCTTGTACCTTCTTCCTTTTTATTTACCTTTTCAAAACTGATAACTCCATTACTCTCCCCACAAATAGAGCCAAACCAGAGCCATTTGATAAAACAAATGCCGGAAACCCGCATAAATACAGGCTTTCGGCATTTTAGTCCGTTATTCAAACTCGGCAAGTTCAAAGATATCGCTAAATATATTTGTTTAAGTTTTGTGCCTTTTTTGCCGTTATTTTATTTCAATTGCATATATTATTTTGGCTTGCTGATTTTCTGTTGCCAATTTGTTGCCAGTCTATCTTGTTAATCAATTATCTCCTTTTCTAATGCCCCTACTAATTCCATTAGCATATGTTCCATATCACGCATCAATATATAATCGTCTTTTTTTCTCATATAAACTTCCCTCATCATTGGATGTTCAAAAGAAACCTCCATGATTCTTCTAAAATTATTGATTGATTCCCTTTTTACATCAATACTATTTTCTGACGAAAGCATCTCCAATAATTCTTTTCCTATGTTATATATCCATGGTAATTTGTCCTGAACCATACTTAACACTATCAAAAAAGCATATTGTTTTTGACAATCTGGCAAAATGGAGTGAATAAGTTCTTCCATGAACATAGATTTATATTTTCTAGGCATTCTTCGTTCTTCAAAATCTATATTTCTCTCAACTTTGGATAAAGTTAAATCTAACCGTTCTTTTAATTCATCAATGCTATCATTCAATTTAGAGTCGGGATTTCGCAACAGTTTTTGATTGTCTCTTGATAATTCCAATATTTCTTCTATAATTTCAGTCGAATGATTCTCTTCTTGGATGTTTTTTTCCAAATCATTTTCATTATCCTCTTTTAAGCCGTTTAGTTCCTCTTCCAATGTCGGATACCATACTTCAAAAGCCTTATCAAGCATAGCTTCTGATATTCCGCTTTCACCACATGCTTTATTTAATGTATGTATCAACTTCTTTATATCTTCTTTTTCAAAAACAGTTGATTGAAATTGTAAAATAGGTCCATTAACTTCCGAACGTTTTATATCAAAAAGAAATGGCGTTACAAAAGATTTATCCATAGTTTTAGACAATGCACCTGCTTCAAAAGACAACCATGGTGCATGTAAATTATCTTTAGTCACACACAAAATTCCAAATGTGGAATCTTCCAATTCCTTTGCAATATCACTACTCCACCTAGCACCTTTGTCAATATCCTCTGAAGATACATAAGGCTCCAGCGACTGAATTACTGATGGCAACCACTCTCTAAAAATCATCGCAACTTTATGACTTTTATTTCCAGACCAACTAATAAACACTTTCATATATGCCCACCTCTTTTGTATTGTTCCAATAGTTATGTATAGATTATTTTCTTAAAGCTCAGCTTCTATTTTGCCAACTCATTTAAAGCATTCAAGATATCCTCCAAATTAAATGAATATACCCATTCTGCACCAATTCCATATGCTTCATCTGGCACCTCATATGAACTATCTAATTTGACTACGACTAAGCCATTTCCTTTTTCATGATTTTTTGCAATTTCGTATGCTTGCCAATTTCTATAACCGATTTTCTCACTATCTAGATGTTTATCATTTGAATATTTACCAACTATGGCAATCATATAGTTAGCTTGACCTATTTTTGTACTCAACACCTGCTTAATAGTTGAAACCGATTCACTTTGAATTTCGCTTGGTGTACAATCGTTAATTGAAAAATTAATATCATCGTTTTCATTCCAAGCCTCTAATAAATTATAGTATATTCTATCGTGTTCATAATCAAAAGAACAACATACTTTTTTCTTTGCCATAATTTAAACCTCCTTCAATACTTTCCTTAAACCATTAGCAATTGAATTAATAAAAGGAAGATGACTTTTGCAAAATCCCGTTATTTTTGTGTGAACTTCAAAAAAATAAAACCAATCAATAACTATAATTGCAACACATAAAATTGTATCACATACAAGTGCTATGGTGGATTCTTGTGATAATATCCACTCCTCATGAATCCGTACTATGTTAATTAAAGCAAACAATATTGGCATCAACATTTTATAAAATAGATCAATAAAATTTAACACCATTGGATAATTTCTTTGATAATTCTCTCCCTCACGTGAGAAAATTCCTGATATAGTTAAATTAGATATTTCTTTTTCAAGTTTATCTAAATACGTATATTGTCGTTCAATATATAACATATCTTGAATATAGCGTATCATCACATATACAATCAATAACCAAATTAAAGTTTGAATAATCGTATTACTCAATTGCAAGGGTGTTTCTATATCTTTATTTATGCCTTTTAAAATGAGTTCAAACGCCATTTCTGGTCTTATTAAAAGCAGAAAGGAAACCGCTTCCAATACGCAAAGAATAACAAAACTTTTATTTCTTCTTCCCTGTGCTTCTTTACTCAGGCTGAATGTTTCCTTATAGTGATCATACAGCACATCCAATATATCCATATTACCACCCTCTTATTGCACTTACAATAGCATCATGATTAAAACTATAAACTCTTTTAGCGCCGCAATTTTTCAATTCTTCTGGATACTCATACAAAGAGTTTAATTGCACTGCAATTATATGTTTTCCCAGTTCTTTTGCCTTTGCGACTTCAAAATTCTGCCAATTACGGTAACCAATAAGCATTCTATCCTTATGTAATTTATTGGCTTCCTTTCCTACTATAACCACAATATGCGTTGCTTCATTAATTTTTCTGGATAATACTGCTTTAACCGTTGGTATATTCCAGCTTTGAATTTCACTCGGTGATTTATCATTACAAGTAAATTCAAAATTCGAATTTGCATTCCACATATTTAAAGTATATTTATAACTTCTGTCATTTTCAAAATCAAACGATACAAATATTTTAGGTTTTGCCATATTTTTTCTCCCTTCTACCTCGGTCCCATAAATCGATCACCGTTCAGGTGTATCATATGCTCTGGCATTTCAGCAATCCAGACCTCTGTTTCCCACGCAAGTTCTTCCGCAAATTTCTTATATGTCTTGAAATCCAGAAATGCTGTTACAAATATCTTTCCTGCTGTTACATCTTTTGTCATCTCTGTAATTTCCAATATTCGTTTCGGATCCATCGGACCGACCGATGTTACAGATTCCACAAAATAAATCCAATTCTTATCTGCCCGATACAATACAACATCAGGCATTTTATCATGTAACGTAATTTCAAATCCCAGTTCTTTTAATTTTTCTACATTCTTTACCAAATCTTTTTCTATTGTATCGCCAACGTACAAGCACTCCGAATTTGGTGCAAATCTTGGTGCAAATTCCTCGATAATGGCTTTTTGCAACTCATTATGCTTACCTGCTGAAAATTTAAAGTTCTCACCATTTATATTTACCGGCATCATTGTCATCTTCTTTTTAGAAGCGTACAAATCAATTAACTTTTCATGGTAACAAAGGAAGCGTTTTATAGAGTCCTTCCACGCTGGTGTTTCCATCGTTCTCAGTATTTGTACAGTTTCCTCCGTCAATCTGTACCGATAATTGGGACTGTTGGTTGCTTTTCCATTATCCTCTATCAAAGCTGCGGTACGAAATCTATGCAAAGCCT
>ENA-ORTV01000196-ORTV01000196.1-human-gut-metagenome-genome-assembly--contig:-NODE-196-length-77557-cov-4.323205_pt1 | contig 77557 bp, 73 predicted proteins | sample MGYA00241915_ERZ509194 | MGnify/ENA primary metagenome ERZ509194 (study PRJEB26280, sample SAMEA2338810) | human gut metagenome | biome: human gut; feature: human-associated habitat; material: faeces... | reverse complement strand
ATGAGATATTCAGCACCATACTATATAAAAGGTTGATGTATCCGAAAAGAAATTTTGGCATAATAACAATACACACAAGATGGTTGGCACACGATATAGGTAACGGTTATATGAATCTGCATGAGCAATGTTTATTAAGATATTTACAAAACCCCGATGAACTAACATATTCCACAGAAATTTTAAAACTTAACAACTTTATTCTGGAAAAGCAATATGTCTTGAAAAATTTTGTTGCCAAATCTTCAACATTCAATTATACTGAAAGAAAGTAATATCCGAATAATAAAAAGAGGGGATATGTTTAAAAAACTATCATACGCGGTAGGATTAATATTCTTTGCAGTATTTGTATTTTTAATCCTTAAAAATGCTAATTTAAATTCTTTTGTAAACTCTATTGAAAACAGAACCTTTGACCTTCGTCAAAGTATAATGATTAACGAAAATGCGAAAAAGGCAAACAAAGACATCGTAATTGTTGCAATTGATGATGCAACCTATGAATACATTCTTGATAACTACGGAGAATGGCCTTTGCCGAGAGATGTCTATGCTAAAGTTATAAACTATCTTGAGCATCAAAATCCCAGAATTATCGCATTTGATTTGATGTTTGTTAAATCTTTAAAAAGCAAAAATGAAGCAGACAAAGCTTTAATTGATGCATTTGAAAAATATGATAATGTATTTACATCAATGAATTTTGATAATCAACCTGAAGATTTGAGAACCCCTCCAACTCTTCCGCAAAAGATTTCGATTAATGTAAAAAACAATTCATCTGTTGATTTTTCAAATCTTACTTTTACAAACTGCCGCACCATATTAGAGGGTATATTAAATGTTTCTTCAAATATAGGAATTATAAATGTGTCACGCTCAGATGACGGCGTGCTGAGAAAAATGCCGCTTGTCGTAAAATATAAAGATAATTATTATCCGCAGTTAGCTTTAAAAGTCGGTTTAAGTTATCTTGGAGATACAGCAGAAGAATTTGAGATTGACAAAAACTCAAACTTCATAATAGGTGACAGAAAAATATATTTGGATAAAGACGGAAGTGCTATTCTGAACTGGTACGGACCTGCCGGAACTTATACATATATACCTATGTATCAGCTTATAAAGGCAATTAACGGTGAAAAAACAGAACTGGATTATGATTTTTCAAACAAAATCATTTACTTCGGAACAACAGCTGCAAGTCTTTTTGACATAAAAACGGTTCCAACAGGCAAAATATATCCCGGAGTTGAAGTTCAGGCTACTTATGTAAATAACATTATAGACAACAACTTTATTAAAAAAGTTGACAGAGGATATACAATAGCATTAAGCGTTCTTCTTGCCTTATTGATTGCTTCTGTTGTTACGCGCGTAAGCTCTGCATTTGCAGCTTCAATGATGTCGCTTTCCACATATTTAATATATTTATTAATAGCTTATTATGCTATGAGATTTGAAAACTTGTGGTTAGAAGTAATTTATCCGCTGATATTCTCTATTGTGGCATTCACCTGCGCATATATAATTAAATATTTGATTAAATCACGTGACTTTGAACAGCAGTATAAGCTTGCAACCACAGACGGGCTTACAGAGCTTTATAACCACAGATATTTTCAGGAACAAATGCGTATGCAGGTGGAACAGTCAAAACGTTACAACAATAATTTTTCACTGATAATTATAGATATTGACTTCTTCAAAAAATTTAATGATACATTCGGACACCAATCAGGTGATGCTGTATTAAGACAGGTTGCTCAAACCTTGAAACGCAATGTACGTGCAACCGATATAGTTTGCAGATACGGCGGAGAAGAAATGAGCATTATTTTACCAAACACAAGTAAAGACGAGGCTCAATCCACAGCTGAAAAGATATGCCAGCGTGTCGCAAGCAGAAAGTTTAAACTGGCACAAGATAAAGAAACCAACGTTACGATAAGTCTTGGAGTTTCTACCTTCCCTAACGATGGAGATACTGCATCTAAAGTTATTGATGCGGCTGACAAAAGACTTTACAATGCCAAACACAACGGACGTAATCAGGTTGGTGTGTAAAATTTAAAGATTAATAAATTTATCAAGTTCTTTTTTAACGAGTTTAGGGCTGACAGATAAAGTTGTGTTGTATTTTAATGCATTATTCATGCACTTTACATACTCATCTTTTGCATTTCTGAGTTTTTGGATTTGAGCAAGAATATAATAAGAATCCCCTCCGGCACCGCAATTATCAATAGCACGCTCCATAATCGCAGCAGCAGAATCCAAAGCTTTGTTTTTTGTCATTATTTTGGCATAAATTTTATAAGCTTCAATATCTTTTGGATTCAACTCTATTGTTTTTTCCAAGTTTTGTACAGCAGATTGAAGATTTCCTTCATCATAATCTATTGAGGCAAGATTAAAATAAGCCCAGCTGTAATCAGGAGAGATTTCAAGCACCTTGTTGAATTTCTCTCTCGCAGCTTCATTCTCACCATTTTCTTTTAAAATATTTCCAATATAAAAATGTGCATAAATATCTTCATCGTTTAAATCAACAGTACGTTGAAAATAATACTTTGCCCCGTCAAGCTTTCCTTCTTTAAAATAGCAGAGCCCGATTGAAAAATAAGCATTTGAATCATTATTATCTTTTTCCAAAACGGCTTCAAAACATTCAACAGCTTCCTCGTATTTTCTTTTATCAATATAAACCAAACCCAAATTATAATAAGCATCGGTTTCATCAGGAGCAAGCTTAATTGCCTGTTTATAATTAATCTCTGCCTTATCGAGATTTTTTAATTTTTCATAGACAATACCTAAATTATAGAAAATAGCGCTGTCTTCATTGAAAATTTTGGAAAGATATAAAAAATGTTGTAAAGCTTCCTCATTAAAACCGCTGTCAAGAAGCAAAACCGCAAGCTGGCGTCTTACCTGAAAGTTAGCAGCATCTTCTTTTAAAATCCCCTGTAATTCTTCAATTTTATCAATTTTAGACATAATTAAATTTTATCAACACTTGTGTTTTTTCGCAACTTCTTAATATTTTGCACAGTAAATTAAGCAATGATATAATCAGATAATGAATAAAATATTAAATTTTAAGGGCAAATGGAGAAGTTATCAGGAAAGAATTTTAAATAACCTGAACTTTCACCTTCTCGATAAAAAATTACACGTTGTAGCTGCACCGGGAGCAGGAAAAACAACTTTGGGAATAGAAATTATTTCACGATTAAATAAACCAACGCTTATTCTTGCGCCGACAATAACAATTAAAAACCAATGGAAACAAAGGATTATAGATGCTTTTCTTAACGGTGAAGAAGATATCGTATCAACAAATATAAGAAATCCTAAATACATTACAATAAGCACGTATCAGGCTCTTTTAGCTGCATTTTGCGGAGTTGAGGACAATGAAACAGAAGAAACATCAGAAGAAGATGATGAAGTTGAAAGAACTGTATGCAAAAGATTTTCTAACACTAAAGCTAATCAAATAGTTAATCTCCTTAAAAACAGCGGAATAAAAATTCTCTGTTTTGACGAGGCACACCACCTGAGAAAAGAATGGTGGAAAGCACTTGACTACCTTGTTGACAACCTTGAGCCGGAGCAGACGGTTGCGCTTACGGCCACTCCGCCTTATGACGTTGACATTAAAGAATGGGAAAGATATGAACAGCTTTGCGGGCAAATAGATGAAATTATATCTATCCCTGAGCTTGTAAAAAACGGTGATTTATGCCCTCATCAGGATTTTATTCACTTTTCAAGACTTAGAGTTCAGGAAACAGAACAGGTTAAGAAAATTTATGAGAGAATGATTAAATTCTTATACTCCTTAAAAGATAATGAAACTCTTGTTGAAAGTCTTGCAAATTCCAAATATATGCTTTATCCCGATGAAAACCTTGAGGCAATACTTTCAGAACCTGAATTTTATGTATCAATTGCATCGTTTTTAAAACATTCAGAAAAAAGAATTCCACAGTCATTTCTTAAAATATTTGAATCCAAAGAAAATGAACTTCCCGAATTTAATACTAAATACGGAAAAATTCTTCTGTCAGGTTTACTGTTTAAACATAGTGAAGAATTTTCGGATATAAAAGATGAGCTGGAAAAGTTAATGTCACAAGCAAAAAATGCAGGAGTTATTCAGCAAAAATCAGTATATTTGGAGGATAGTCCCAAAATAAAAAAAATGCTTGCTAACAGTATAGGCAAATTAGATTCAATTGTTGATATAGTCAAGCTTGAGAATAACACTCTTAAAGAAAAATTACGTATGGTAATCCTCGCAGATTACATCAAATACGATGTAACAGATTGTTCTTCTCTGGGTGTAATCCCAATATGGCAGACACTTAAAGACACGTTTGAAGACATATCATTAGGTGTTTTAACAGGAAGCATAATTTTAATACCGAAAAAAATTAAACCTGATTTAGAAAATCTTTTAAATACAAAAGAGCTCAATAACAGCGTAACAATTAATGAATTTGACCGCGATACAAAATATTTAAAAATCATCCCGAAAGAGAGCTGTAAATCACACATTGTCAGCTTAATAACTCAATTATTTAACAACGGCAAAATAACCGTACTTGTGGGAACTCAAGCACTACTTGGAGAAGGCTGGGATGCACCTGTGATTAATTCATTAATTCTTTCAAGCACAGTAAGTTCATTTATGCTTTCAAACCAAATGAGAGGACGCGCAATAAGAATTGACAAAAACAATCCTGATAAAGTAGCAAATATATGGCATTTGGCTTCTATAAAAATATTAAATACTTTTGAGCTTCTAAAATCAGTTCTCGCATCTCCAACAGTTTCTGATAATGAAGCCGAACAAAATGAATTATATGACTTTGGCAAATTATGCGGGCGTTTTGAGGGATACGAAGCTCCGTCATTAGAAAAACCTTTTATGATTGAAAGCGGAATTGACAGGATTTTACCAACCTCCTTTAAATCTAAAAATGGAGACGAATTAACCGAAGAAACTTTTCTTGCAGTAAACAGATTTATGAAAACTCAAGCCATTAACAGGCATAACACAAAAGCTCTCTGGGAAATTTGTCTTGCAGAGCCTTACAATTCACCCTCCAAAAACCTTACAACAGGAGTTGAAACAAGCCTGAAAATGAAAGGTTTTACATATAACGGCGGTTATTTTTATATGCTTACTTTTTGGGCAACAATATACGGCTCTTTTGCATATTATCTGACAGTAATGACAAGGAGCATTATACCATTGTTTTGGCTTACATTTGTCTTTGTGCTGATTATGTTTCAGCCTACCGTCAAATTTATAAAATGCGGTTCTGTTGAAGGTATAATAAGACAAATAGGAATTTGCATACTGGAAACTCTTGCAGCACAAGGGCTTATAAAGACAAGCCTTTTGAATGTAAAAATAAAAAGCGAGTATAACAAAGCAATTCAGAGCACATATTTTACGGTCGAAAATATTTCTCCTGAAGAAAACAACATTATGATAAAGGCATTAAGAGAATTCCTTGATCCTATCGAAAATCCAAGATATATTTTTGTTCGAAAAAACTTGTTATTTGATAAATTTTTCCAAACTGATTATCATGCAATCCCGTCAGTTATTGCTCAAAATAAAAAATATGTTGATATATTCAAAGAACTTTGGAAAAAATATATCGGAGGAGATTGCGATATAGCATATACAAGAACTTCTGAGGGGCGCAAACTTCTTTTGAAAGCACGCAAAAGCGCATTCTCAAACCTTGTAAGACCTAAAAGCAAACGAATCAGCAAGTGGATGTAAATATATCTGAACAAGTATTGCTTTTTTAGCAAAAATTGACTAAAATAAACTTGTCAAAAAGGAGATTAGGATATGAGATTTTTAACTATAATTTTATCACTGTTTTTATTGGTTCAGACCGCAAGTGCTGCACCTTTTAACGCTAAAGCAAAAACAAAAAGAATACCGGCAGGTACAAAATTTTCATTGGAGCTCTTAAACCCTGTATCAACATCTGCAAATGTAGCAGGCAATGAATTTACTGCAATAATGATAACAGACCAGACAGCAGATTCTGACGTAATATTACCAATGGGTTCTCTTGTCAGGGGAAGCATAAAAAAAATCGAGCCTGCTAAAAGAATGTCAAAAGGCGCTGTTTTATACCTTGACTTTGACCACGTTGTAACTCCAAACGGAAGACAGCTGCCATTGTCGCTTTCTATTGTCGGAAGAACAGATATGACTTATGACGGAGGCATTACAACTACACGCGGCTACAAAGATGCGCTTGTAGAAAATTGGCATAACACTGTTGATATAACTAAAAATGCAACAGAATGGGGCGGAGATGTGTTTGATGACATTATAGTTGCAGACCAGTTAATGACAGGTGTTGGAGCAATAGGCGGTGCTATCGGAGGCGGTGCTTATTATATTTATGACGGGATTGCAGACATGATAAGAAAAGGTAAAAACGTCAATCTTAACAAAGGCGATGTTGTAAACGTTATCCTTGTTGATCCTGTTGATGTTCCTGTAATTTAACACTTTTCTTAGTTCTAATCTTCTTTTATATTTTTATGTTAAAATAAAATTACCAAAAAGTATAAGAGGGAAAAAAGAATTATGAAAATGTCTAAATTGTTTGTACAAACCCTGAGAGAATTCCCTGCCGATGCAGAAGTAGTTTCTCATAAAATGCTTGCAAGAGCAGGTTATATAAGAAAGTTGACCTCAGGCGTTTATAATTATCTTCCTTTGATGTGGAGAGTTTTAAAAAAAGTTGAAAACATTGTAAGAGAAGAAATGGATAATGCAGGAGCTCAAGAGCTTTTAATGCCTTTTGTCCAGCCTAAAGAACTCTGGGAAGAATCAGGCAGATGGGATGTTTACGGACGTGAATTAATGCGTTTAAAAGACCGCCACGACAGAGAAATGTGTCTTGGACCGACACACGAAGAAATTATCACATCTGTTGCACGTGACGGATTAAAATCATACAAACAATTACCTGTTAATTTATACCAGATACAATCAAAATTTAGAGATGAAGTAAGACCCCGCTACGGGCTTTTAAGAGGTCGTGAATTCATTATGAAAGATGCTTACAGCTTTGACATTGATGAAGCAGGTCTTGATAAAGAATACGAAAATATGGCGAAAGCTTACAAAAGAATTTTTGAAAGATGCGGGCTTGATACAAAAATGGTTCAATCAGACTCAGGAGCAATCGGAGGAAGCGTTTCTCACGAATTTATGGTAATAACTGATACCGATGCCGGAGAAAACGATGTATTCTACTGCAAAGATTGTGATTATTCCGCTAACTCTAACCACGCAGTATCTAAACTTCCTGAAGCAGTGGTTGATGGAAAAGATTATTTTTCTGAAACAAAAGTAATTGACACTCCCGATACACACTCAATTGAAGAATTAAGCAAATTCTTAAATATTCCTGATACATTGATTCTGAAATCACTGGTATACATCGTGGATAAAAAACCTGTTATGGCACTAATTAGAGCTGACAAAGCCGTTGAAGAAACAAAATTAATGAATGCACTCGGCGGAATTGATATAAGAATTGCATCTTCAGCGGAAATTGCCGAACTTATGGCAGAAAAAGGCTTTGATGCAGTACCTGGCTTTATCGGACCTAAAGGAATGTCAGATATTGCTATAATTGCAGATGAAACTGTAAGAGATATGAAAAACTTTGTTGTCGGCATTAACGTTACTGATAAACACCTTGTAGGCGCAAACTTATGTGATTTGGGAATTCCTGAAATCAAATATGAGGATATAAGACTTGTACAACGCGGCGAACTTTGTCCTGATTGCGGCAAACCTCTGTTTGTAACAAAAGGTATTGAAGTAGGCAACATCTTTAAACTCGGAACAAAATATTCAAAACCTATGAATGCCGTATACACAGATATTAACGGTAAAACCCACCCATATGTTATGGGATGCTACGGCATAGGAATTTCAAGAACAGCTGCCGCTGCTGTTGAAGCTCATTATGACGAAAATGGTATCAAATGGCCTTTAGCAATTGCACCTTATCATGTAGTTATCGTTCCTGTTAACATTAAAGACGAACTTCAAATGAAAGTTGCAAATCAAATGTATGAAGATTTAAAAGCTGCAGGTGTTGAAGTTGTTCTTGACGACCGTGATGAACGCGCCGGGGTAAAATTTAAAGATGCTGACTTGATAGGTTTCCCATTTAGAGTTACTGTCGGAAAAACTATTAATGACGGATTTGTTGAATACAAAACTCGCGAAACAGGCGAACAGGAAAAATATACACCGGAACAAGCAACTGAAAAACTTATAAATATAATTAAAGCGGTTTAACAAAACCGCTTTTTTTAGCAATTATCTATATTCACATGTTTTAGCAAAAATATGAAACCAATCGGATTTGAAGACATTAATAGTTTACAACGCGTTAGGCAGATTTTTCACGACTGTTATCTGGTCACTTCACTTAATGCTTTGAGCAGAAGCAAAAACGGTAGAAAAATTTTGCAAAACAATATAGCAAAAGACTGTGACAATTATAGAGTCCGCTTTCAAAACATTAATGATAAAGTTGAAGATTTTTTTGTTAACGAAAAAGAAATTGAAGACCTTACACTGGTCGATAAATTTTTAAACCCAATTGAATTAGATTTTCCTAAAAATCCTATTATTTCTGCTGTTGAAATTGCAATGAACAAAATGCTGACTAAATATCCTGATAAAAAACCACTATCAAGCAGATTATTTGAATGTTCAGAAAAATTTGAATATAATCGCCCGTCTAATTTTCTTGAATGGTTTACAGGCAAAAAACCTATCTCAATAAATGAAGCAAGTTTAAGAATGTCTTTGAGATCCAAAAAGAAAGAGGCTGTTGAGCTGCTGGAACAAATTGGCGAAACAGAAGATAATAACAGTTTTGTAATAGGTTCGGGACACAATTTTATTAAAGGGATTACCAACTGGCATTGCTATACAATCGAAAAAATAGATTTGAAGAACAGAACAGTAACAATTTTTGATAACAAATACCGTGATGAAATCGTAATGCCATTTAATGATTTAATAAAAAAATTCAAATATATCACAGGATTTTTTGATGGTTCATTGAAGTAGTCTATTTTTGATGATGCCTGAATGCAAAATATTTAAATAGAATGTAAGTAATAACTGATGCAAATAATATAGAGAATAACTGACCTATATATACATTTTTGGTAACAAACTTAACTATAATTTCAAGTATAATTGCATTGCAGATGTAACTTACAACCCAAGTTGTACAACATTTTAAATACTCTTTTAACCAGTTACCCTTAGTGCAGAACACAAATAGCTTTTGATTAACAAAAGAAAAAACAGATGATATAATCCATTGAAGAGCAACACATATTTGATAATGCTCCTGACCTATAAAATACAGAGCAACCGCAAAAATTATATATGAAAACGCTGCGTTAATCCCGCCGATAAATAAAAATCTTATTTGATCTGGTATTTTACACCATTTACTATACAATACTTCCGCTCTGCTCATTAATATGCCTTTCCTACCAAAGAAAAATGTGTCTTTAATTCCAGAGCATCATCCAATTTTGATAATTTAATCTTTTCTCCGTAACGTTTTTCAAGAGCAAGTTCAATCAAATAATCTGCAAAATGCGGATTTTTAGGCAGCAAAGAACCGTGTAAATATGTTCCGAAAACATTTTTATAACGTCCGCCTGCTGTTTTATCTTCACCATTGTTTCCGTTTCCGACTATAACTTTCCCGATAGGCTTTGTATCTCCTTGAAGATAAGTCAGACCACTGTGGTTTTCAAATCCCACAAGAGAAGAAGGCTCCAAAAAATCTGTTTCAACAGTAACATTTCCGATAAATCTCTTTTTTCCAGCAGTTGTAAAAGCATCCATAAGGCTTATACCAATAAGCTTATCACCCTCAAAAGGCTGATAATAATGTCCGAACAATTGATAACCGCCGCAAATACCTAAAAATACAGCACCATTATCACGTTCAAAGTGTAGAAAATCTTTATGCTTATACAGCTCACCGGCAACTTCTTGCTGCTGCTTATCCTGACCGCCTCCGATAAAATACAAGTCATGCTCTTTGATTTCATCACCAATTCCGATTTCTTCAAACTCAACTTCAATTCCACGCCACTGACAGCGCTTTGTAAGTGTAATAATATTTCCCAAATCGCCGTATAAATTTAATAATTTCGGATATAAATGCGCTATTGATATTTTTAAATTACTCTCTTTCATGCTGTTATAATTATATCACAATATTTAATCGTGGTATAATCAGTAATATGATAGATACACATTCGCACATAAATATGATAGAAGGCCTATCCCTTGATGAGATTATCAAAAACGCATTTGATAACGGGATTGATAAGATTATAGTTCCATCAGCATACCCTGCTGATATGGAAAATATTATGGACCTTGTAAATAAATACGATAACGTTTACGGAATGCTCGGAATTCATCCGTCTGAGGTAAAAAGCTGGGATGACAGCTTTATTGAAAAAATTAAAAATTATGCAAAAAATTCTAAAATTGCAGCAATCGGGGAAATCGGGCTGGATTATTACTGGGATAAAAGTTTTAATGATTTGCAAAAAGAAGTATTTATAAAACAGATTAAACTTGCAAATGAGCTTAATCTACCTATTGATATACACGATAGAGAAGCTCATAAAGATACATATGACATAATACAAGAGCATAATAACGGTTCAAAAGTCATAATGCACTGCTTTTCAGGAAGTGTTGAATTTGCAAGGGAATGTGTAAAAGCAGGTTTCTACTTAGGCATAGGCGGTGTGGTAACTTTTAAAAATGCAGTAAAAATGAAAGAAGTCGCAAAAGATATTCCACTTGAAAGAATACTGCTTGAAACTGATGCACCTTATCTTACGCCCGTACCATTCAGAGGCAAAGAAAATCAGCCTGCTTATGTAAAATATGTTGCGGAAGAAATTGCATCATTAAGGGGAATTTCCGTTGAAGAAGTTGCACAAATTACAACAGAGAATGCTAAAACTGTTTTTAATATTAAATAATCATATTGACAAATACTGACAAATAGTAAATAATAATAATGTTATAAAACTGGAGGCTGAAAATGATTGGTTCAAGAGCATTAAGGGTTGCCCCCCCCCCGAAAAACACATAAGCAGCAAGGGGTTAAGAGGATTTAGTTTTTTATCAAAAAAATGGTCGTGGGTTTACAAAATTCATAAAACAAGTTATACTAGTGATATAAAGCATCACATTATTTTCGGGAGTTTTATGGATAATAATATTAAAAAGAAAGCTTTTACGCTTGCTGAGGTTTTGATTACTCTCGGCATTATTGGTGTGGTTGCGGCAATGACAATGCCGTCGCTTATTCAAAAACATAAAGAAAAAGAATATGCAGCAAAACTTATAAAATTTAACAGCCTGATGAGCCAGGCTCTTATAACAGCTGTAAGCAATGAAGGTGATGTTACTGATTGGGGTTTAACCTATTATACAACTTCTGATGGGTTATCTGATGAAGAATTAGAACAGGCAAATAAATCAAGAAACTTGTTTGCTGATAAAGTTATGAAATATCTTAAAGTAATTCAATATTGCCCTTATGGAGAAGGATGCAAGACAGGAGTAACCAAATGGGATCGACATTCAATGGATGGAACCGCATTTAGTGACTTTTCTCCTTACCTTGTTCTGGCAGACGGAACATATATTCTCGGCATTACAATTATGTCACCGGAATGTAAAGCAAATCGAGGCACATCACCTGCTCTACAAAATGTGTGCGGAGAAATATTTGTTGATGTAAACGGTAAAACCCCGCCTAACGCAACAGGAAAAGATGTATTCTTATTTTATTACACCAAATTCGGTTTAATTCCTATGGGCACAGCTGAAGAAACAGGATTTCCATTTGATACATATTGCAATCTTGATAAACCCGGTATATTAAACGGTTACGGCTGCTCAGCCTGGGTAATTACTCATGGGAATATGGATTACTTAAGATGTAATGACCTTAGCTGGAACGGAAAAACTAAATGCAGGTAATTTTGTAGTATAATCCTGTTATGCTAAAACGATTAACTGATCTTCTTGACTGGATATATAAGAAAAAATGCTACTTTTGCAAAAGTTCAAAAGAAGCCGTAAAAATGTGTTCCAAATGTTACGAAGAAATGGACTTTTTGCCTGTAAAACCTTCCAGAACGGTTAAAGGTAAAAAAGTTTATTGCGCAGGGATTTATTCAAAAAATCTTCAAAAATTAATCAGAGGGCTAAAATATCATAATCAAAGAGATTTAGCTTTTTACCTTGCACAATTTATGTCTGAATACTTTGAGAAAATTTCAGATAAAAAAGATTATGAGGTTATACCGGTTCCTATCTATCCTAAAAGAGAAAAGAAGCGAAAATATAATCACATGAATTTGGTTGGAGAAGAATTTTGCAGGATTACAGCAAACACGCTTAATGTCAATTTAATTAAGAGAATAAAAGACACAAAGCCTCAATACAAATTGAAACGCCAAGAGCGTGTTCAAAACCTTACAAATGCCTTTAAAGTCGATAAGTCAAAATACAATGGCAAAACATTATTGTTAATTGATGATATCTGTACAACAGGCTCAACTTTTGAAGAAATGATTAACGAACTTGAAAAAAACGGCATAAATGATATTATCTGTCTTGCCGCAACAACTCCATTTGATGATTAATTAAGAAAGTATTATATGATTTTAAGAGAGTTTTCAAAATATTTACAAGAAAGAAATGAAGATATAATTTCAAATAAAACAACTACAACTAAATTATTGTGTGATTGGGTTAAATTTGTCATATATAAAAATCCCAAAAATCACATTGATAAAATCGTTCATAAAGAAATTATGCTTGCCGAAAATAAATCAGGTGACTTTCTTATAGTAGGAAAATCCGAAAGCGGCAGAGTATTGGTTAAAGCATTATATAATTTTGCACTGAGCTATGAACATCATATTATGAGTAAATGGCTTTCTGACAAAACTCCTGACGACTTTGAGATAAATAAAAATACTGATTAATTATAGTGTATGTATTCTTCTATCTATATTTAAATTTATAGGATAGCCTTGTCGGTCAATTTATATTTATTTTTGAAAAACTACAATAATTATGAAATAAGTCAACAGGGAGTTAAAATCATGAATAACAGCATTTACCAGTCTCAAATGTGCCAACTTAAAGAATTAAATAATCTTTTTATTGAGCTTACCGAAAAAAATTGCAACCAGCATTGCAAACATTGTTACATAGACTTTCCTTTAAGCAAAAATATCAAAGATTTTATATCTATCGACAGAATAAAAGATGCATTAACCGATACAAGAAACGAAAAAATAGAATGCATTTATCTTACAGGTGCAGAACCAATGACACACCCTGACTTCAATTCAATATTAAGAACATGTTTAAAACGCTCTAATGTATGCATTTTCACTAACGGTTCATTTATAAATGAGAAAAAAGCACGGTTTTTAAAACGTGTTGAAGAAGAAAGCAGTTTTGAAATTATATTTAAACTTAGTATCGACCATTATGATGAAGTAAAAAATGATGATATCCGTTCTCGAGGTTCATACAGACAAGTAATTCACGCTATAAAAAGCTTGTCTAAATATGGTTTCAATCCGATTTTAAACATAACAAATTATTATAGAGAAGATAAGAAGGTTTTAATTAAAGAATTTAAACGAATCTGCCAAAAAATAGGATTTGAAGCAGAAGATTACAATTTCACAATAAATGAATATCACGATAAAAACCTAAAAGCAGATAGTGTTGATTTCAAATGGAACAGCCTTGACTGCGAATACGGCAGAATATTAACTGCAAGGGGAGTTTATACATGTCCGTTTCTTGCAAATGATCACAGAGGAAGATGCGGTTCTGATTTCAGTGATTATTCCTGCCATAATACACTTGAAACAGATTACTGTGTAACCTGTTTCAAAAATAAAGAAAAATTATTCGGTATTAACTACAAACTATTTCAATCATGTTGATTATTGTGTAGCTTCCGGTGAAATTCCGCCGTCAGTTGGTGCCATCGGATCAGATTTTGCAGCATCATCAGGAGATGCGGCACCGCTGTCTGCTGCAGGAGCAGGAGTATCAACTACCGATGAAGGATCTCTTTGAGCATACAGTTTGAACTGAACGCTTGCTAACAATATCCTTTTATTTTTTTCGTAAGGAGCTATTTCAACTTTTGAAATATCAAGGAAGTGCTCATGTTTGTAAAGCTCTCTTAAAAAGTTTTCCAAGTTAGCATAAGTTCCAATCATTTCAGCTGAAACGCGGCAAACATGGTATCTGTTAGCTGCATTTTTAACAAAGTTATCATCCTGAGGATCATAATCATATTTTACAGAACGTGTTTTAATTTTATTATCTCTGATAATTTGTAAAATTTCACCGAATTCATCTGAAATAACTGCTTCTGTATCAAGTCCCTGTTCAATAGGCTTGAAAAATGCTTTCATTACATTTTCGTTTTCAGCTTCTTTTCTTGCAGCAGCAGCTTTTAATTCTTCAAGTTTTCTTTCTGTATCAGCAAGAGTAGAAGATTGTGTTTTATAATCATTTTGAATATTTGAAATAGTTTGGATTTGAGGTACTGTTTTAACAATCAAAACTATAAAAACAACAAGAGCAACAACTGCAATTCCGATTGCAATTTGAAATTTTTTTAAATATACACTATATTTTTCCACAGTCACTCTCTCCTATTTATTTCTCTTTCCCGAAGTTTAACAACGGTTTGTTTAATAACCCGCCTTTTTTGCTGTCATCCTGATTGTCAGAATTTTGATCCTGTTGAGCATTCGGATCAGGTGGCGGAGGCGGATTTAATTCGGCATCTGTCATATTAGTAATTTCAAATTCATAATCTGTTGGCTGGTTTGGATCAATAGAAACCGCATCATCAACAGAATCTGTTTTCATTTGAAGTTTATGTAATCTTAACTGAGTATTGATTAATGAATCTTTCATATTTCTAAAGAAAGTGTAAATATCTTCAACATTATTGCATTCGCCTTTAATATCAATTTTACCGTCATCTTTAGTTACAAAATATGTAATCCACAGTTTCTTAGGAACAGATTCACCTAACGCTGTATAAGCCATAAGTTTAGACCTGTTGTTTCCTAAAACTTTTTTAATTTCTGAATTAACATCAAAGTCATTCATTTTATTTTGCTGTTCCTGCATAGTTTTAACTTCTGCTTCAGCAGCCTGAAGTCTTGAATTTACGTCATCGAGCATACTCTGTTTTTTCTTAGCAACCATTGGCACAGCCACAAACAGAAGCAATGCAGGTATAAGTAAAATCATAGCAGCCACAACAGCGAGATTTCTTGCCGCATTTGGCGAAATATCAAATTCCTTATCGCCCAAAACCACGTGAACAGGTTCATTAGGGTCATCAACAGACATCCCGTCAGCTTTTGCTGCACTTAAGAAATTGAATTTAATCGGCATATTAACATTTGTACCTGTGGCAATACCGATTGCTTCCAGTGATATCTTATGCGCTGTTTCTTCAAGAACTTCTAAACTTACAGGTATTGCATCCTGTTTTTTGAAGCTGTTGTTTTCCCAATAGCTTACAATACCGTCAACCTGCAATCTTTTTGAAAGAAGCTCGGCACTAACCATATTGGTTTCAGACACTATATAAAGATAGTTGGCAGGGTAGCTCATAAGAGTAATTTGAGCTGATGCATTAATAGCATTATAGATTTCATCGCCTTCAAATGATTTAATAGCAAGAGGTTCTTCGTAGTAATCTACAATTGTTTTACCAACCATAGAACAGATTGAATAACCGCTGTTATTAATCAACATTAAATTCCAGCTGATGTTTTCTTTCATTTGATCTTCTGCAAGACCTGAAAAAGAAAGGGCTTTCAGAATAGAAGTCAATGACATTTCCACGCCTGAAAGGGTTGCACCCAATTCAGAAAGTGCATTTTTAAGATTTTCAATTACATTTTTTTGGACTGCCGAATAGAAAAGTTTTCTCATATCGCCTGACTGTGCATTATTTGAGTCAGTCCAGCTGATAACAGGTTCATATCTTTTGAAAATATATGACTGTTCAACTTCAGATGTTAAAGCTTCAGATACAGCATCATCAGCAAGCAATAAAGGCAGTTCCTTACTTCCGAATAAAACCATAGGAAGGTTTAAAACCACATTACTTTTAATATTAATTCTCAGTTCTGCAAAAAGCTCTGTAACAGCTTCTTTAAAAGCTTCATAATCAGCGGGTTCTCTTAAAGAGTCGTTATATTCTAACGGACGAAATGCATAATTCTTCACCGAGCGGCTTGAAATATCAAGTTGAATAAGTTCTAAACCTATGCCCGGCGTTATAGATAAATACACTGTATCTTTACTTCCCGCGCCTAATTGTGATAAAATACTATTTAAATCCATAATGTCTTTTTCTATACTTATTTACTCTATTACATTTTTATTATACAATATATTTTACAAAGTTGGCAAATTTAACATAAATTTACACTAAACGTAGGAGAATTTACCCGAATGAATGAGCTTATAGAAAAGATTAGTAAATTAAAAAAAGAAAAAAATGCAGTAATTCTTGCGCATTGTTATCAGAACGTAGAAATAGACGAAGTTGCTGATTATGTCGGCGATTCGCTGTATCTTAGCCAGATGGCTGCAAAAACAGATGCAGAAATCATCCTTTTTGCAGGTGTTTATTTTATGGCGCAGACTGCTAAAATTTTGTGTCCTGATAAAAAAGTTTTGCTCCCGCGTTTGGAATCAGGATGCAGAATGGCCGATATGATTACTCTTAACCAGTTGAGAGAATTTAAATCCAAAAACCCTGATATTCCTACGGTCTGCTATATAAATTCTACCGCAGAAGTCAAATCAGAGTGTGACATCTGCTGCACAAGCTCAAATGCAATCAGAATTGTTGACAGTTTAAAGTCTGAAAAAGTGTTATTTTTACCTGACACATATTTAGGCAAATGGGTAGAATCTAAGCTAAACGGCGTTAATGTAATAACTTATCCGGGATTTTGCCCTACCCACCTTCAAATCAGACCGGAAGATATTATTAATGCAAGAAATAAATATCCTGATGCACCTGTACTGGCGCACCCTGAATGTCACCAATCAGTAACCTCCATTGCTGATTATGTCGGCTCTACAACAGGAATTATGAAATATGCAGCTGAAAATGATAAAAAACAATTTGTTATAGCAACGGAAAAAGGTGTTGTTGAACGTCTTCAAAGAGATTATCCTGAAAAAGAATTTATTCTTATCAAAGAAAGCATTATATGCCCGAATATGAAATGGCATAACCTTACAGATATTTATAATGCTCTTGAAAAAGAAGAACACGAAATTAATGTAGATAAAGAAATTGCATCCAAAGCATTGAGATGTATTGACAGAATGCTTGATGTATCATCAGTCGGAGCAAAATAATGGAAGAAACAACCGATATAATATACGGCAAAAATGCTGTTATGGAAGCGTTAATCGCAGGCGAAAGAGAAATTAACAAAATCCTTATCTCCAAAAATATTCACAGCGATAATAAATTAAATAAAATAAAAGAACTTGCAAAAGAAAACGGTGTAGTTTTTCAATTTGTTGCAAAAGAAAAATTTATTCCGTATACTGAATTTAACCATCAAGGAATAATCGCTCAAATTTCGCCAATACAGTATACAGACTTGGATGATTTTTTGGAAGAAAAACATGAAAATACTTCACTGGTAATACTTGACGGCGTTGAGGATTCTCACAATCTTGGCGCAATTATAAGAACTTGTGTTTGTGCCGGAGTTTCAGGAATAATTATTCCGTCAAGAAGAAATGTTCAGGTTAATGCTATTGTCGAAAAAACCAGTGCAGGCGCTATAAATCACATTCCTATCATAAAAGTAAATAGTCTTGTTAACGCAGTCCAAAAGCTGAAAAATTCAGACTGGTGGGTAGTTGCAACTGATGCAGGAGCAAAAGATAATTATTACGATGTCAATTACAACGATATGAATTTTGCTGTTATTATGGGCGCAGAACACGCAGGAGTTTCAAAATCACTCCTCAAGCTTTCGGATTTTACAGTTAAAATTCCTATGCTTGCCGATTTTAATTCTCTTAATGTTTCAAATGCTTTAAGCGCAATAATCTTTGAAACAGTAAGGCAAAAACTTTGCAAACGTAAACATTAAGTTAATTTAACAACTGGCAAAAGAGATGACATTGTTATACTATGTAATCAGGAGAGAGTTTAAATTTTATGAAAAAAGAAATTGAAAAATATAGTCTTGCAACTGAGGAAATTTCTGATGAAAATGTTGATTTTCACGAAGTAGAAATACCAGAGGAAGAAGATATTATTAATACTGTTGAAGATCCAAAAATTCAGGAAAATTTATCAAGTGTTAACTCCGACGACAGTGTGAGAATATATTTGCAGCAAATCGGTAAAATTCCTCTGTTATCAGGCGAACAGGAACTTGAACTTGCAAAAAAAATATATGAAGACCACGATGAGTTTTCTAAGAATTTGCTTGTAAATGCAAACTTAAGACTGGTTGTCAGTATTGCAAAAAAATATATTGGTCGAGGACTTTCTTTCCTTGATTTAATTCAGGAAGGCAATATGGGCTTGATGAAAGCTGCAGGAAGATTTGATTACACTAAGGGGTACAAATTCTCTACATATGCAACCTGGTGGATTCAACAGTCAATTACACGAGCAATTGCAGACAAAGCTCGTATAATAAGACTTCCTATTCATATGATTGAATCTTTAGGAAAAATCCGTCGTGCAACAATAGATTTGACAACCGAACTCGGCCATACTCCGACTAAACAGGAAATTGCATACAGATTAGGCGTTCCTGTAAGCAAGCTTACTTCTATTATTAAATCTGCACAATCAACAATAAGTATGGAAACTCCTGCAAGCTCATCTGAAGATTCTTCAAAAATCGCTGATTTTATTGTTGATGAAGATTCAATAGCGCCTGACAGCAGAGTTTCTCAAGAAAATTTATTTGAAGATATCAGAAAAATGCTCAACCAGTTAAGTCCTAAAGAACGTGATGTTTTAATTTTGCGCTACGGTCTTGACAGCAACGGAAACAAAAAAACATTGGATGAAATAGGTTCACAATACGGCGTTTCACGTGAACGTATCAGACAGATTGAAAACCGCGCAATCGCAAAACTAAAAAAACTTTGTAAAAATAAAAAACTTTCAGTAGGTCTTAAAAACTATTTCGGGGAGTAGCAAAAAAAAATATGTGCAACTTTTATAATTTTTGTACAAATACAAGATAGACAGGATTATAAAATTATGAGTTTAAGAATAGGTGCATATAAAGCCGGTAACAACCCGATTACTAGATTTCAAAAAAGCGATAATATTGAAAGATTATTTAAGATTGCAGATAAAAATATCGGTTTTGATATCCAAAAAAGATTAAACAGAGAGCAAGTTGTAAATCTGTTAAATCAATTTGGACAAACAGGTGAAAGAGCGCTTAAAGAATTACCTTCTAATGCAGAAAAATTTGAATATTTTGCAGCGCATGGCGCTCTGGAAATCACTTCAAATGATAATAACGTTATTCTTATAACAAAAAAAATTAAAAATCCTGTAAGCGAAATGATAAAATCCATCCCGCACAGAATTAAAAGTTTTTTAAAGTAACTAACAAAAAAGAAACTAAATTAATGTATATAACAAAATTGCCTGACTTTAAAAGCCAGGCAATTTTTATATTAATCTCAATCAATTAACTATTCTGCATCTTTATTAATGTCTTTAACGCTCAATGCAATTCTGTGTTCTTGAGGTGTGAATTTTTTGATTAAAACTTCAACACTGTCGCCAACTTTGAATTTGTTGAACGGATTTACATTTTCTTCAGACATTTCAGAAACAGGAAGTAAAGCTTCAACACCAGGGAAAATGTTAATAAAAGCACCAAAACCTGTTACTTTATTAACTGTTCCTGTGATGATTTGTCCTTCTTCAAATTGTCCTTCAATTTGCTGCCATGGATCTTCGCCCATTCTTTTTAATGACAATGAAATTCTTTTTAATTCATTATCAATTTTAATAACTTTAACTTCAATTGTTTCACCTAAAGCAATCACATCTGAAGGGTGTTTAATTCTTGACCAAGAAATTTCTGAAATAGGTAATAAACCGTCAATTCCGTTGATGTCAACAAATGCGCCAAAATCAGCAATTCTTACAACTTCGCCTTTAACAATTGCACCTTCTTCAAGTTCTGATAAAATATTATCAACAACCTGATCGCGTTGTTCAGCAACAGCTTGTCTTTGAGATAAGATAAGTTTATTTTTCTTAGGATCAGCTTCAAGAACTTTTACTTCAACTTTTGTATCGATTAAACCGTCAAAAGGAGTACCTGTTCTCAATTGAGATGAAGGAATGAAACCTTTTAAGTCTGCAACGTCAACAAGAACACCGCCTTTAACGATTGAAACAACTTTTGCAAGGATAGTATCACCTTGAACTTTTGCATCGTTAAGTTGAGCCCAAGCTTGAGCAAATGCAAGTCTTTTAAGAGAAAGAAGCATACCGTCTTCATCGTTTTCTTCTCTTAATACATAAAATTCTTTTACATCGCCGATTTCTAAAGATTCTGAACCTTCTGCTGACGGAACTTCTTTATTAGGCAAGAAAGCTTCTGTTTTAGCACCTTTAACGCTTACCAAGAAACCTTCGTTTTCTTTTTTAATTACTGAACCTTCTACAATATCAGCTACTGTATAAGATTTTGAGAAAGATTCTTCTAATAATCTTTCAAATTCGTCTAAGTTTGTTTTTTCTAATGTTGCTGTCATTTTGTTTTGATTTCCTTTCGTTTTATATTTTTGTATTTAAAATGTTTTTAATTTGTCAATTACGCTGTCTATGATATCTTGCGGAGTTGAGGCTCCTGCCGTAACAGAAATATTTTGAGATTTTTCAATTAAGTTTTTATAATTTCCCAATTCTTCTTCATTTTCTATATGAATAGTCTGAGTAATATCTTTAAGTATCTCTGCCAAATGGGTAGTATTTGCACTTTTTTTTGAACCCGCAACAATTACAAGGTCACTATTTTGAGCCAATTCTTTAGCTTCCTTCTGACGCATTGATGTACTTGCACAAATTGTATTTGCAATGTGCAATTCTTTCACAATTGAAGTCAGATATTCAACAATTGAATTAAGGGTCGTAATTCTTTGAGTTGTTTGAACAACTACACCTGCTCTTTTATGAGCTTTAATTTCCTCTTCAAATTCTTTTAACTGTTCAACAGATGCCGCAACAACAACTTTATCACTCCAAAGTTTTGCATTAGCTTTAATTGCTACAACTTCAGGATGTTCGGATTTGCCTACAATTACGACAAAATACCCGTCTTTTGCAAGTTCAACGGCTTTTTGCTGAACTTTTTTAACATCGGGACAAGTTAAATCTACCGGTTCAAACCCTGCTTTTTTAATCTTTTCAATAATTTCAGGGCTTTCGCCATGACTTCTTATAACACAAATACCTTCACCTTTTTCAGGGATTTCAGTCAGAGTTTGAATTCCAAGTTTTTCCAAATCATGAATGACATGAGTATTGTGTATAAGTTCACCGAGAACAAATACATTTTTATCGGGATTTTCAGCTTTTAATTTTTTAGCAGTTTCAACGGCTCTTTTAACACCGTAACAAAAACCTGCATACTTAGCTAATTTAATATCTTTTGCTATTTTATTATTTTTCGGCAATTTAAAATTGTCTTCTTTCTAAAAAAACTCGCAAGTAAAACTTGCTGTATGAATATTAAAATATAAAAATAAGAAAAAATCAAGCAAAAAGGCTTCTTAAAAAGAAGCCTTTAATTTCCATACCTAAAAATTCTGTACCTTTCTGTTTTTACCCGAGTGTGTTTAAAAATCCTTGTTTTAATTTCTTTACTTCATTATTATTGTTACCTAAATTTTCGGGCTTGCTTGCATATTTGTTATCGGAAGTATCAATTTTAGTATTTTGAACTACTGCCAAAGCTTTATCTCTAGTTGCTTCCGCAAATATCGCTTCATTTTCAAATACATAAGTTGATGCTATCTTTTTATTACTAGAATCACTTGAAAGCATTTTGTGAACAAGTTCAAACTTAATCGCAGCTGATACACCGTCAGTGCGTAATATTGTTCTGCCGTAACCCATTTGTACAATATCACCAATCATATCAGAGCTTAATAATTTAGGACAATATTTGCACATCATCAAATATACATCAGATTTGATGTTTGAAGGCAATTTGCTAATCATTTTATAACGTTCAGCAGAATCAGCCTTCATAAAGCTGGTGATTAATTGCTGTTTGTATTCACTTTGAGCTTGAAATGTCATTTGGTTAGCATTTTGAGCTTGAGCAATGTCAGTCATTGAACCAGCAACAGTTTCAGCTGCTTTTTGGGTATATTTTGCTTCCATTTGTGCGACATTAGCATTAATCTCATTTTGTACTGATGAGAGGTCGCCTTTACATTTATCAATTTGTAAATTACAAGCTTCAATAGCCTTTTCATTGCCTGTTGCATAAGTAGATTTGATTGCATCAGCCTGAACGCTTTCATCATATTTATTAATATTGTTTGCAGCGTGTTCTAATACATCATCAAATTTAGATTTCATAATATCATTATGCATATCTAACTGGTTATCTTTATGAGATTTTGCAATCTGGTCAGCCAAAGTTTTTTCAACTCTTTTTGTAATTTCAGGAGGTAAATCTTGAGCCACAGCTCTAACATGTTTGAATGCAGGAGTCTGATTATCTTTGTGTAATGTTGAAGGAACTTCTGCTGCTGTTTCTACCAATTCAGGAATTTTATCTTCCAATTGACGGCTTAAAGAAGGTAATTGAACATCTTTATTCAACATACCTGTTGTTTTAACAGCTTGTTTTCTCACTGCAACTGTACCGTTTTCTCTAATAACTTTATCAACATCGTTTTGAGTTTCTGATTTTTTAGATGAGTTTCTTAAGTTATTAACAACACCGAGTTGAGTTTCTTCATCTCTGGATTTAATATGAACTTTAGCAATTGCAGGTCTTTGTTCTTCTATACTGTTAATTTGTATAGATTGTGCCACAGCAGTTCGCAATTTTTTATTTTCTATTTTATTTTCAGCATTGCTTGCATAAGCAGCAGCAGATTCACTATCTAACTCTGGGATAGCTCTGTTAATTAATAATAACTCTGTTGCTACCGGGGGTTCGCTTATGTCAATAGCGTACTTTCCTGAATATTTTACAGCTTTAGTTGCCAAATCTTGTGCTAATGCTAAATCACCTGCACGTCTGGCATCTAATGCACAAGCCATTACAGCATCATGATATTCTTTTGTATTTCGTCCATGTTTCTTTAACAAAATATTATTTAAGACATCAGCTTTATTTGTAGGAATTGCAGAATTATATTCATCAGCGTGTTCAGATTTTTTAATTTGTGCATACAATGAAGGGGGTTCATTAGGTTTAATTTCTTCATTATTAGCAATTTCCAGCAATTTATCATCTTTAGCTGATTTTGCATCAACATCCTTTAAATAGTTGTATTGTGCCTTTTCATACTCACTTAGTTCCTTGCCGTTTTCTACTTTATCTTTTAAATACGCAAGTTGTACTTTCTCGATGTTAAGCTTTTCAGATTTTAGTATACCTGAAACTGTACCGGGACATACATTACGTTCTTCACCTTTAACGGTTTTAAAGTAATAATTTGTTGATTCTGCCAATAAGTTTGTTCTATCCAAAAACTCTTTATCAGAATTGCTTAAAGATGATTTTCTATTATAGATTAAGTCTTCGGTTTTTACATCTTGTAAGTAGTCATATAACACTTCTTCTTTTTGTTCGGCAGATAACTTTTTAAATTTATCAGTTGACATCCCAAGCCTGTTTGCAGCTTGAATCTCACTCATTAAACTATCAGCTACTGAATGCTGTCCTTTTCTGCCAAATATTTGTGCAAATTCACCTTTATGAGATTTTTCAGCTTCCAAAATAGGATTAACTATTGCATTGCGTTCTTCATCAGTAAGTTTGTTCCAGTCTTCCTCTGTTTTAGGATTTTGGGAATCACCATACAAAAACTTATTTTTTGCTAATTCATAAGCTAATATTTCACCTTTTTTATTTAAATTGGATTTATTAAATCCGGCTTTATCAAAAGTTGTATCAGAAGATGCTGAATGGATTTCATCGTGATTATGTTCATGATTAACAGCATTTTCTGTTACATCAGCATTAACAACTTCAGCTTGTTTAGTTTCAACTTTTGCTTCTTCTGCAACATTTGCTTGTATATCAGATTTTGCTGCAATTATTTTAATCTGTTCCTCTCTTGAAAGAGTGTCAAATCCGGGATGCTTAATAATTAATTCATTATATTGTTCTTTAGTTATACCAAGTTTTTTTAATATTTCATCTATTGACGGTTTTGATACAATAGGAATAGCTTGAGATGAAGAAGAAGACACCGCTGCTGAAGTAGATGCAGGCTTTGGTGCTTCTGCTGCAATATTCTTATTTAAATTTATATTAAACTCAGACATACTTCGCTCTCAATTTTTATCTTCTTACCAATATAAAAACATGCCAAAAGCATGGATTTCAGCATGTTTTGACATGTTTACAAATATTTACATTCAATTAATTAAGTGGTACAATTGCGCCTTTTGGCGTAACATCGTATTCTTTATTTCCGGGTTTACAGGTAAATACATTATAACATGATGCTGGATCATTATAAATAATTGTTAAAGCATTAGTCAAATCCATATCAGAAATATAATGTTTTTTTTCATCCCCGTCTTTTAATTCAACAATACCGTACTCTATAATCTGAGGAGCCGAGTCTTTTGCGAAAAATGTTGCTTTAGCAGGAATATTTGCTCTTACGGTTAAAGCAGGACCGCCGTCTTTTTTCAATGAAACTAATTCAATTTCATCAGCACCGGTAATTGAGTAATATGTAATATTATAGTTGCCGTTTTTACCTTTGTAATCTTGTGAACCTAAACGTTTATACTTAGAATAATCACAAGGAGGAGCATCTTTCATTGTATTTGCAGGTGCCACATTCTGCAAATCATAAGAAGATGCAGGACGTATTTTTCTGTCATAAGTTGTTATTTTAATTCCACTGTTATTTCTTGGGGATTCTAATTCTGAACGGACAAATTTACAAATTTCTTTCTCTGATATCACATCTCTTGTAAAATTTCCCTTATCTTCTTGGTCTGTATCATTTATAAACATTTGTTGTAATGAAAATTTATTACTTGCAGAATTGTCACTGGATACTATTGTGTAATTATAAACTGCAAAATCTTTTAAATCATATGTTTTTAAAAGCTTCGGATTAGATTTGTCAGTGTCATCAAAAAAGGCAACATTTATTTCTTCAAAGGTAGAATCGTCATTATCAGTACTTACAAAGTTTATAAGACGAGTTTCATTTTTTGTATATATTTCACCATTAGCTTTTTGATAAGTTTTCTCAAAACGATAACCTTTAGTATTTATAATTTTTCTGCCTGATTGCTCATAATTTTCCAAATTATTTATTTCATATAATTCAACATTATCTTCAATTCTGTCAAAGTATCTGTTTGAAGCAGTGCTTGACATTGGGCTCATTGCAATTATCGTAGCTGCCAGAGGAACTGCAAGTTTGTGAGAAATTGTATTACTTACTCCGTTATGATTATTTTGAGGCTGCTTTTTCTTTTTATTGCCTTCAAAATTTAATTGATTGTATCTATTTACTAATGATACTGATGCAACAGGTCTGATTGTCATAGTCTTTTACCCCAACATTTTTTAAATTTTTCTATCAAATTTTGTACTTTTAATCTAAGGCAAGAAGTAAAATTTTTTTGCCCTTATTTTTATTCATTAATTCCCTACAACCCGTATTATATCAACTCATAAAGCCTTTTGTAAAATAGTATATACGATATTAACAATTCTTTACACTTGCACGGTTTCTTTGTTTGTTGTAACTTATATTTGTATTAAATGCTTACACAAAGAAGGAGAACTCAAATGAGTGAAAGAAAATTAGTTGGAACAGGAGAAATGTTCAAAAAAGCATTAGCTGGCGGATATGCTATTGGTGCTTACAACGTTAACAACATGGAAATTTTACAAGGTATTGCAGAAGCTGCTGAAGAAACTCAATCACCTATCATTCTTCAAGTATCAGCAGGCGCTAGAAAATACGCTAACCAAACATACTTAATTAAACTTGTTGAAGCTGCTCTAGCTACAACTACTGTGCCTATCGCTTTACACTTAGATCACGGTGCTGATTTCGAAATTTGTAAAGCTTGTATTGATGGCGGTTTTTCATCAGTTATGATTGACGGTTCAAGATTCCCGTTAGAAGAAAACATTGCATTAACTAAACAAGTTGTTGAATATGCTCACCCTCGCGGAGTTTCAGTTGAAGCTGAACTTGGTAAATTAGCAGGTGTTGAAGATGATGTTAAAGTTCATGCTGCTGATTCTACTTATACTGATCCTCAAGAAGCTGCAAGATTTGTTAAAGAAACAGGTTGTGATTCATTAGCTGTTGCTATCGGTACTTCACACGGTGCTTACAAATTCTCAGGCGAAGCTAAATTAGATTTCGAAAGATTAGCTGAAATTAAAAAAGCTGTTAATGAAGCTGTGGGTTATGATTATCCGTTAGTACTTCACGGTTCATCATCTGTTCCTGCTGAATTCGTTGCTAAATGTAACCAATACGGCGGTCAATTACCTAACGCTCAAGGCGTTCCTGAAGATATGTTAAACTATGCTTCTAAACACGGTGTAGCTAAAATCAACATCGATACAGATTTAAGATTAGCTATGACTTCAACAATCAGAGAATTCTTTGTTGAACACCCTGAAAAATTCGATCCTCGTGAATACATGGGACCGGGCAGAACTGCTGTTAAAGAAATGGTTAAACACAAAATGGTTGACGTTCTTGGTACTGCTGGACACGCTCAAGACTAGTATTATTATATATACTAAAAAGCTCTCTTATAAAAGAGAGCTTTTTTTATTTTCAAATTTGTTTAAGCTATTAATCTCAGCTTATCATTCGGTTTAATCATAACATGATAATTGTCAGGCTCGAATTTTAAATCATTATCCTTCATTATTGTATTTACTTCCTGAATAATTTCCTTGTCTGATGGTATATAATCTTTGTTATCTTTATGTTTTTCTATCAGATTACTTTTAGCTATGTTCCATACACTGTCGCCTCTTTTTACAGTATACTCTTTTTCGGTGCTTTCTTTAACTTCTGTTTTTGGAGGTTCTACAACAGGCGCCGCTGCATCAACAGGCTTTTCTTCTTTTAGCGGTGCATCTTTTTCAACAGTTGATACTTGTTCATCTTCTCTGCTGTCCGCAATTTCTTCTGTATTATCGTTTGCTAAAGCAGTATTTTTGTTTTCTATAATATTTTTATCGGCACCAGCATTGTTGTTACAGGCCGCAACTCCTATTCCCGTTGCAACAAGAGCAACTACCGTACCTATTATCGCAGCCTTGCCTTTACCTGATTTTAAAAACTTCATAACTTTACCGGTACCTTTACCGGCTTTTGCCAATCCTCTGTTCCTTTCGGCATTTTGTGCAATCTGCCTCATTTCACGAGCTGCAGCATCATCAGCATCTGCAACCTGACTTGCAGCAGCGGCAAATTGGTTTGATTTAGCCTCCTGTTCAAGAAAAGCTTTTTCCAAATCAGCTGCATATTTTGCCTCGTAAGAAGCTCTTGCAGCTCCTGATAACGGTCGTTTATTATTTATACCAAGCCTTTCATCAATTTGTTCACTTGTTACTCCTTGAAATCTTGCACCTTGTTCTGCTCTGCGAGCGTTAGCTAAAGCTTTATCTGCCAGTGCCCTTTGTTCTGCAGTTTTTCTTTCTAAACTATTTATATCAGCGTATGAACTCATTCTTTGATTATAAGACTGTAAACTTCCTTCTGACGGCATACCGTTTCCGCGTTGTACAGGCTGATATCCGTTTAAGCCTTCACGAAGCTTTGCTGCTTCCTTTTTGGACAATTTAGGTTTCTTTGTCTTCTTGGTGTTTTTTGTTTTCCTTTTTTCAGTTTTCCCACCGCTCGTTGCAGATGAAGTCGTATTTTCCAATTCTCGCAAATATGCATCCCTGCTTCCTTGCATACTAAAACTAACGGAATCAAATCCGAATGCTGCAGTTGTCATATTAATTTTCTCCTATGTTTTTTAAGATTCTGTCATATGACAAAATCCCAATATCCCCTATATAGTTATATTAAAAAATTCAGAGCGAAAAAATTGACTAATACTCTTCCAACAATCATAAACAATTAACAAATATTTACATAAAAAAAGAGAACTGATTATACAGTTCTCTTTTAATCTTTTTCATCTTCCGTTTAAATTATTTTTTTAAGAAATCAGGAATTTCAATATTTGTGAAGCTTGGAGAAACTTCAGGCATTGAACTTCTTCTTACAGTTGATTGCGGAGCTGCTGCAGGAGTATTGTTAAAAGTACCTGCAAAGAAGTCAGAAGCACTAAGCTGTTTAACTTCAGTTTTTTCTTCAGGTTTTTGGTTTTTCATTTCAAAACCTGTTGCAATGACTGTAATTTGGATTTCACCTTGAATATTTTCATTAACTGCTGTACCGATAATAACAGTAGCATCATCATTAACTGCATCGTGAATAATATTAGCAGCATCTGATATTTCATGAAGTGTCATATCAGGACCGCCTGTAATATTAACAATTACGCCAGTTGCGCCGTTAATTGAAGATTCAAGCAATTGAGAGTTGATAGCGATTTCAGCAGCTTTAACAGCTCTGCCTTCACCTTGACCGCGACCGATACCCATAAGAGCTGAACCTGATGACTGCATAACACACTTAACATCAGCAAAGTCAACGTTGATAAGTCCGGGAACTGTGATGATATCAGAAATACCTTGAACACCTCTTAAAAGAACTTCATCAACGATAATGAATGATTCAGTCAATGATACTTGTCTGTCAACAACTTGTAATAATTTATCGTTAGGAACAACAATAACTGCATCAACAGCTTCTCTAAGTTTTTCTAAACCTTGACTAGCCTGGTTTTGTCTTTTTCTACCTTCCCAAGTGAACGGTTTAGTAACTACGGCAATTGTTAAAATACCTAATTCTTTAGCAATTTTAGCTACAACAGGAGCTGCGCCTGTACCTGTACCACCGCCCATTCCGGCAGTAATGAATACCATATCTGCGCCGTCTAAAGCTTCTGTAATTTCTTGTTGAGCTTCTTCTGCTGCCTTTTCACCTACTGAAGGATCACCGCCTGCACCAAGACCTGATGTTGATTTAGCTCCTAATTGAATTTTATTTTTTGTTTGACCGTATTCCAAAACTTGTAAATCTGTATTCATCAACCAAAATTCTACACCTGAAAGTCCGGCTTTAATCATACGGTTAACAGCATTTCCGCCGCCGCCGCCTACACCGATAACTTTAATTTTAGTCGGATTTATTGGAGACCTTTGAATTTGATCATTGCTTGTTGTTTCATCTTTCTTAGCAAAGATATCTGATACGAAATTTTCCACTATTTTTACCTCTTTATATATTGTATGCTATTAATCTTCAATAGTATAATAACATACTATTTTAAATAGAAAAAAAGTACAATAATTTACGTATAATTATGAACAAAAATTAATATAAATCGCCAAGAAACAGTTATAATAAGGAAATCGGCATGCCCATGTTATTTAATATAAGCAGGAGGCAGTCCCCAGTGCAATTTGTTTCTCAAGATGGAATAAAACTCTGAATCCTCTAACAGTGCAAGTTTTGCAGCAAATTCGGATTTTGAAACTTCAATTTCGGAGCTGAATTCATAAAATTCTTGACCATCAGTCGATAAAACATATTTAGTTTGCTTATCAGTACAGATTGTTATTTTTTCACAGTCAGGAACCACAATAGGGCGTGCAGTCAATGTATGAGGACATATCGGAACAATTACAAATGCGTTTAATTCCGGCGATAATACCGGACCGCCTGCCGATAAACCATAAGCAGTTGAACCGGTAGGAGTTGCAACAATAATTCCGTCAGCCAGATAGTCACAAACAAACTTATCGTTAATCTTTAAAGAAAATCGAGAAGTTCTGCCAGTATCACAGCCTTTTACTACAAAATCATTCAAAGCCGTGAATTGTCCGCTTTTAAGCATTATTCTGTCTTCAATAATAAATTTTCCGTTTAAAATTTTATCAACTGATTGCTCAATATCTTCTTTAGATGATTGAGATAAAAAACCAAGTCTTCCCAAATTAATACCAAAAATCGGTGTTTTGGACTTTGCATAAAATCTTGCTGTTTTCAAAATTGTTCCGTCACCGCCGATGACAAAGACAAAATCAAATCCCTCTTTAAGCGCATCAATGTCAACTATCTCAGACTTAACGCCGCGCAAGTCCAATATCTGCTTCAAAGAATTTTTAACTTCAGCAGAATGAACTATTTCCGGATTATAGCAAATTGCAAAATTTTTAAGTTCCATAACGAGAAAAATATACCACGACTTTGAGATTTAAGCAAATAAAACGCCCTATAAAATATATAGGGCGTTTTTACTAGTAATCCATTTGCCAGTTAGCATTAAGTATATCCCCGAAAGGCTTCCACATTACGCCACCTGCTGTACGTTGGTCCTCTGTTAAAGGGGCACTTACAACATCTGCGCTGTAAGTATCAATTATACCGTTGTTATATATTGCTAAAAAGAACAAATCTCTGCCCACAATATTAGGTCCTTTTTGTCCGTTAATATCAACACATATATTCACGATTTTATCATTTGCTTTACTGTAAGCAGGGCGAACAGCTGCTCCGCTTGCAAGAACATAAGATTTATATGTAAAAGTAAAATAAGATTCATTTACATTTGCACCGCTCATCGTTTTGTAACTGCTCGCAAAACACGGAGCTTCAACAGCAGGACATTCGGCAACCACTTTCAGATAATCTTTAATAAAATTCTGTGCTGCAGAAACGGTCGTCATACCTGCTTCTGAAAGGTTTATGGCATTCTTATCATTTTGATATCTGACTAATGCCTGTGAAAGTTCATTATAAACTTTATGCAGCTGTGTAACATAAGACTGTCTTTGGTAATTCTGCATCAAAGACGGAACTGTCATTGCAGATACAACACCGATAATACCTAAAGTTACTAAAACCTCTGCAAGAGTAAAAGCATATTTTCTGTTTTTCATACAATCTCCATTATGTTTGTGATGCAACATATCACTATTATAACAGATTTTATACTTTTTACAACCCTCTAAAAACGCTTGAGCAGAGCTTAAAAATCTGCCCCCCCCCCGCAAGCAGTGCTACGCACGTAGCCATTTGAGCTTGACCCGTCACATTGGAGCTTTGTCAAAACTTTTCCAATTGACGTAACAGCTTCTTTACTAAACTTTCTCATAAATTGCTCCTTTCTATATTATTATAAACCATTTTCGGATTTTTTTCAATAAAAAAAAGAGGCACAATGTGCCTCATATTCAACTATCTCTCTTTCTCATATTGTTATAGACTACTGTTGCAGAGGTGCTCTCCACAAAGAGTCATTAAATTTATTTTGATTAGCAGTAACGTCAACAGACAAAGTAACGTTGCTAGGTGTGAATACAAATACTAAATCACCTACTTTTTGCGGTTTGCCGTCAAGAGCGTGAGCTGCACCGCATACGAAGTCGATTGTTCTTTGTGATTGTTCTTTATCTAAAAGATGAAGGTTTAAAACGATTGTTTTTCTGTTTCTAAGATGTTGTACAATTGTTGCAGCATCTTCGAATGAACGAGGTTCCATAACTTTTACTTCATAACCTTTGAAGTTAGGGTGATTAACAACTTTTAATTCGCTTGTTTTATCAACTGTTGGCTGATAAGAATAAGCAGGATCCAATGCTAAATTGTCCTGAACAGGATAATCTTCATCAATTTCCTGAGCCATTTCATCGAAAATAGTTTCTCTTGGTTCAAATCCTTTTACTAAAAAATCTACTACTGATTTAATTTTGTCTGTTACTACTGCCACCGTTTTTCCTCCGTTTATCTTACTTATTTAAATAATTTTCTACCTATTCTCAGCATTGTCGCACCGTTTTTCACTGCGATATTGTAATCCTGACTCATTCCCATTGATATCTCTCTTAATTCACAGTTGTATTTTTGTTCAAGTTCGTTTTTGATATCTCTCACTTCCGAAAACAGCTTGTTCAATTCTTCTTCAGAAGCCCCAAGAGGCGCCATATTCATTAGTCCTGCAACTTCAATAGCGGGAAGCTCTTTTATAGAGGTAAAAATTTCGAAAAGCTCTGATTTAGAAAATCCAAACTTTTGTTCTTCTTCGGCATTGTTAACCTGAAGAAAAATTTGCTGAACTTTCCCTGCTTTTGCTGCTTCATCCGAAATTTCTTTTGCAAGTTTGAATGAATCCACAGAATGTATATAATCAAAAGTCCCTACTACCTTTTTAACTTTGTTAGTCTGCAGGTGCCCTATAAAATGGAACTTTGAATTACTTTTTATTTCTGCAGGAAGATTGTTAATCTTCTCAATAGCCTCAATTACTCTTGATTCCCCGAAATCCCTCAATCCGGCATTATATGCTTCGATTATGGCATCTTCGTTAAAATACTTCGTAACTGCAATTATTTTTGGTTTATAAGGTGCGATTTCTTCCTGTATTTGTAAAAGATTTTTTTTAACCGTGTTTAACATAAATAATCATCCTACCCCTACAAGAAGTTGAATATAGTATTAATTGTACTCTATACATCTGACGCGGACAACTTTTTTATTTTTAACCCTTCCTCCTCTATATATTTTCCCCGAAAACCATGATGTCATCATGATTTCGCGGTATTTAACATTTCTTCAAGTTTGGTTAATATTTTGTAATATTGTCTCTTTTACGGCATGCTTTTTATTATTTTGGGCATGCCCCTGATGTATATTATTAGAATAAACGATGTTTACAAAGATTTTATCCACTAAACACATGAGATTTTTTGATTTTATTAAAGAAATAAGTATAATTAGCTTGTGGATATTTCAGAAAAAGAAAAATTTGATACTGCATTTAAGCTTCACAGAGAAGGAAAGACTGCTGAGGCAGAAAAAGCTTATATTGAAATTTTAAAGGCAAAACCTGACAATTACGAGGTTCTAAACCTTTTGGGATTGCTTTATCTTTCTCAAAATAAACAGAAAGAAGCAGAAGAATATATTACTAAGGCTTTATCTTTCAATAAGAATTCATATTTTTATGAAAATTTGGCAACGGTTTATATTCAGGAAAAAAGTTTTGACAAAGCCTGCAAAATTTTAGAGGAAGCTATAAACACGTGTGAGTGCGAATTTGAGATTTATTTTCTTCTTGGATTATCCTACAAAAACAACATACAATACGAAAAAGCTGAAAATGCATACCTTAAAGCGCTTGAAATTAACCCTAAATCAGAAAAAGCGTGTTTTAACCTTGCAAGCCTGTATCTTTTCCTGAACAAACCTGAAAAAGCAATTGAATACTTCAAAAAATGCCTTGAAATAAACCCGAACGACAAAGAAGTTTTGTATTTTCTATCTTTAGGATATTTCAGGATAAAAGATTATGAAACAGGGACTAAATACTTTGAAAACAGGCTATGCAGAAGCACTGCAATCACTTCCCAGAAAGTAACTTATCCAAACTTGATAAAAAAAGCACACCTGTGGCAGGGGGAAGATATTTCCGACAAAACGCTTTACACATACTACGAAGCAGGTTTCGGCGACATGATTATGTTTGCAAGATATATTCCCGAACTTCAAAAACGATGTAAAAAACTTTTGATAAAACCTCAAAAGGAGCTGTCACAACTCTTTAGAGATAATTTTCCCGAAGTTGAGGTTATGGACTTATTTTATGATGAAGCAAATACGGATTTTGATGTGCATATTCCTTTTTTGAGCGTTCCGTATGTGCTGGGGCTTAATAATGAAGAAATATTCATGCATCACGACAGGTATCTTAAAGCAACACCCGACAAAATAAAATATTACAAAGAAAAGTTTTTTAATAATGACAAGTTTAATATAGCCGTTAAATGGCAGGGAAACACTTATTACGAAACAGACAGGGTAATAAATGTTGATGCTTTTGCTCCATTATTTGAACTGCCTAATGTAAAAATTTTCTCAGCACAAACATTTGAGGGAGCTGAGGAATATGAAAAACTTGCTTCCAAATATGACATTACTGACTTAAGCAAGAGCTTTAAAGATTTTTCTTATACGGCAGGCGCTGTTGAAAACCTTGATTTGATTATTTGTAATGATACGTCTTTAGCCCACCTTGCAGGGGCAATGGGAAAACCCTGTATCATTCTTCTGCCTTATCAGTATAACTGGAGATGGCATATGGATATAACTCACTGCGACTGGTATGACAGTGTTAAGCTGTTCCGATTAGGCAAAAAAGAAAGCTGGAATGAACTTATGCAAAGGGTTGCAAAAAGTTTAAAGGCAGCTATCTAGCTGCCTTTTTTAACTATTTCTTTTCAAATATCATTACGTATTCGTGTTTAAAGATAAAAAATCCGCCTGCAAGAGCTCTGTAACGCCATAAATTAGCGGTTTTCCCCTTGGCACGTTCGTTTCCCTGAATATCTTTTACAATAATACCTTTCAGCTTAAATCCCAAGCTCATCATTCTTGCCATACACTCAAATCCGAGCGGCTGAACTTCAGAATTTTTGTAGCTGTCACCGATAATCAATGCTGCAAAACGTCCTTTTTCAAGCATATCGTAACCGTTTTTTGCAACTTTCGCGAATAAATCGTAAAATTCTTCTGTTGTATCGCAGTTTGATAAATCTTCTTTTTTATCCGAAAACTTAATAATATCATCGTAAGGCGGGTGAAGAATCAGGAATTGAGCTTTTTCTTCACGCATAATATCAAGACTTGCCTGAATTTTTTCTTTAGCTATTTCTGATGCAGAATCCGCACAGATTACTCTGACGTCAGTTACAAGCTGTTTTGGAGTAAACTTTTCGGAAACGCTTTCTGCAAGTTCATCTTTAAGTTCAACTCCAATGCAGCGTCTGCCCATATTAACAGCTTCAATCCCTGAAGTTCCGGAACCGAAAAACAGGTCAAGCACAATATCATTTTTCTTGGTAAATCTTTCATAAAGCTGTTGAGCGATTTGAGGGATATAGTTTCCGTGATATTCATTGGAGTGTCCGCCGTCTTTCAATCGTGTCGGGAATTCCCACAATGTATCTGTTTTCACATGTTCATAAGCCTTCCAGTTGTTTAAATCAATGTCACTGTATCTGGTAGTTTTGACAGGTTTTACAACTTGCAAATCCGCCTGTTTAGACGGTTTTATTTTTGTATTTGTTCTCGCTCTTACCAAGTCTTTTTCTCCCTATAAATAAATTCTCTTTATAGCATCTTATAGAAATGTTTCAGATTTGTAATCAAACATTTAGATGAATTTGTGTTTGTTGTAGATTGAAAAATAGATGGAGGTATGATGTTCGAGGGAGCATTTACACTAAGTAATTTTTATATGATTGCAGGATTTTTACTTTCAATGTATGCCTGCGTTTCAAACGATATTATTCAAACTCTGGGTACATTTTTAAGTGCAAATAAAAAAACACCGTTTTATTATTTGTGGGCTTTTTCGGTAATCGTTCTTGTTATAACAATTGTTACAGGATGGATTGTTAATAACGGAGATATGTCCTTCGGTCTTTTGACCAGAATTCCTGTAACAGAACATTATACATTTCTTTACCTGCTTCCTCCAATTATACTTATACTTTTAACAAGATGGGGAATTCCTGTTGCAACAACATTTTTGGTGCTAAGTGTTTTTTCTGTCAGCGATACATCCGTAATTTGGATGATGCTTACTAAATCTGTACTCGGTTATGTTATTGCATTTGTTGCCGCAATAATTATCTATAACATCATCGGACGACCTTTGGAGAGATATTTTTATTACACCCAAAAACGTTCCGGAGATACTAAAATTTCAAAATGGTGGATGGTTGCCAAATGGTGCTCTACTGCATTCATCTGGTCCCAATGGCTTGTACAGGATTCTGCAAAGCTGTTTGTATATTTACCAAGAAAGGCATCTGTCACAGAATTATTATTTGTACTTTTAAGCTTCACTGTTTTCTTGGGAATTTTAACTTACAAACGCGGAGGAGATATTCAAAAAATTGTCAAGATGAAAACAAATGTTCAAGATCCCCGCTCCGCAACTATTATTGATATAATTTATGCATTCTTGCTCTTATATTTTATAAATTTAAACAATGTGCCGATGTCAACAACCTGGGTTTTCATAGGTTTGCTTGCCGGACGTGAAATTGCGCTATATCAAAGATTGCGTTTTGAATCTCCTAAAAAAATGTATAAACATATTATAAAAGACTTATACAAAGTAACTTTAGGTTTAATAGTTTCGGTTGTAGTAGTAGTTTTACTTACACAATTTGATTATGTTAAACATTTCTTCTTCTCTCATTTTATAGGAGGCTGATATGGCTAGAATTCAACAATTATCAAAACATTTAATAAATCAAATCGCAGCAGGCGAAGTTATTGAACGCCCGGCATCTGTTGTGAAAGAATTGGCTGAAAACTCCATAGATGCAGGTGCTACAAAAATAAGTATTGAAATCAATAACGATTGCCGTGATATAAGAGTTGCGGATAACGGATGCGGAATTCATCCTGATGACATTATGCTTGCTTTTTCAAAACATGCTACAAGTAAAATTGCTTCTGATGATGATTTGTTTGACATTCATACACTTGGTTTCAGAGGGGAAGCTCTTGCAACTATTATTTCAATTTCAAAACTTACCTGCACTACAAGAACTGTTGATTTTGAAACAGGTACAAAGGTTAAATGCGAAAACTCCGAAGTTAAACAGGTTGAAACAGGATGCGCAGTCGGAACTATTATGGATATAAAAGATTTGTTTTATAACCTTCCTGCGAGATTAAAATTCTTAAAAAGCCCTAATACGGAATTTTCATACATTCAGGAGCTTGTTCAATCCTTAGCACTTGCTCATCCCGAATGCTCTTTGGAATTAAAGAAAAACGGCAAGACAATGCTGAAAACATCTGCACAAAATAACTTGCTGCAAACTATAAAAGAGGTTTATTCTGCCGATGTTATCTCAAACCTTAAAGAAGTCTTAAAAACAGATAACCTCTCAGGCTTGAAAATCAGCGGTTATGTCAGCACTCCTGATTACACACGCTCCAGCAAAAAGAGTTATCATATTTATATTAATTCCAGAACAGTGAAATGCGGAGTTTTTCAAAAGGCTATTGATACTGCTTACAAAAGCCTTATTGCAAACGGCAAATATCCTTTTGTTGTTTTAAATTTGGAAATTCCGCCTGCTGACGTTGATGTTAATGTTCACCCCACAAAAAAAGAAGTAAGATATAAAAACACAAACCAAATATTTAATTTTATTTATACTTCTATTCAGGCAGGACTTTCAAATTATGTGGAAAGACAATACCCTCAATTCACACAAACTGCACCTCAAAGACAGGATAACGTTGTTGATTTTATTCAGCCAAAACTTGAAAGTTCGGGAGAAATCTTTTTTGACAAAAATGATGATGCAGTTTATGTTTCAGACAAAATTATGGAACAGGAATCAGAAAATAATGTACAGGAAAACGAAAATACTGAACAAAGACAATTTTTCGTTCCTGCCGAAAAAGAACCTGAACCTGAAGAAAACATTGTCGGACAATACAAAAATACATATATTTTAATAGAAAAAGAAGACGGCTTGGAAATAGTTGACCAGCACATAGCAGAAGAACGATACATTTATGAAAAGCTTATGTCGGAAAAAAATATTGTTTCACAGATGCTTTTTGTATCTGATGTAGTTCCCGTTTCTATTTCTGAAGCAGAACTTATCAAAGAAAACATAGAAAAGTTTGAAAAATTTGGTTACGGAATCGAATTCCTAAAAGACAATGAGTTAATTTTCAAAAAAGTTCCGCAAATGATTGCAAAGGTAAACCCTAAAGAGATTTTAGCTGATATTTTGGAGAATATTGACGGTAATATTGACAGACTGGAAGAAAAAATTCTTATCACAACATCTTGCAAAGCTTCTGTAAAAGCTGGTCAAAAACTTTCTACCTGGCAGATGCAGGAAATTATCAAAAAATGGCGTACAACAAAAATGCCTTACACCTGCCCTCACGGCCGCCCCATTGTTAAATTCTTCCCGCATAAAGAAATTGCAGCATTTTTCCAAAGAAATGCATAAATAAAAAAAGAGCCTTAAATAAGGCTCTTTTTTTTACTAATCAACATTTGCAGACAGACAAGTTTTTTCATAGTGCAATCTGTTGTTAAATTGATTAATTCTTCCCATTACTTCTTTAAACATAGGTATAGGTAAGCTTTGTTTACCGTCAGATAAAGCATTTTCAGGATCATGATGAACTTCTATCATAATACCGTCAGCACCTACAACAAGCCCTGCCTTAGCCATCGGTTCTATCAAATATCTTTGTCCTGTACCGTGGCTTGGATCTACAATTATAGGGAGGTGAGAATATTTTTTTATAACAGGAATAGATGCAATATCCATTACGTTACGGGTAAATGCGCTGTCAAAGCTTCTTATACCTCGTTCACAAAGGATTACATTCGGATTTCCGTTATACATAATATGTTCTGCTGCAAGTAAAAATTCTCTGATTGTACTTGCCAAACCGCGTTTTAAGATTACAGGCTTTCTGCATCTGCCGACAGCGTGAAGCAGTTTAAAGTTTTGTACGTTTCTTGCTCCGATTTGCAATACATCAATGTATTCACACATAATGTCAAGGTCCGCAACATCCATAACCTCTGAAACAGTCAAAAGTCCTGTGGCTTCACTTGCCCTCTTCATATATTGCAAAGCTTTTTCACCATAGCCTTGAAAATCATAAGGCGATGTTCTCGGTTTAAAAGCTCCGCCTCTTAAAAATTCACAGCCCATTTCTTTTCCTGCCATAGCAACTTTTAATAGTCCCTCATAATCTTCTTCAACTGAACAAGGACCTATCATTGAAACAGGCTTATTTGTACCGCCTATTTTTACACCGTTTGCAAATTCTATTACGGTATCATCAGGCTTTCTGTCACGAGATGCAAGTCTGAACGGTTCTCTTATGATTTTAACTTCTTTTACGCCGTCAAAAGCTGAAATTCTTCCGGGAGTAACTGTCGTTTTATCACCGATGGCATCAATAACCGTGTGTACTTCACCCTGATTAAATCTTATATCAAATTCATTGTCTTTTAAAAAATCAATAACTTTTTGTACTTGAACTTTGGTAGCGTTACGCTCCATAATTATAATCATAGTCATCCTCCATATTCCGGCAAAAAGTAGTGTATCATAAATATTTTTTATTATCAATCTGCTTTAACATTGCTTTTGCAGGATAATAACCGGGTAAAATCGTTAAGCAGGCATTTAAATATTTTTCGGCTTCTTTAAAATCATTTTTATTGTAATAAATATATGCCAAAAGATAGTGCAGCTCAGGATCATGATAAAAATAGGATTTTGCTCTGTCTAAAAAGAACAAAGCCTGTTCCTGCAAATTATTGTTATAAAACACACGTCCGATAAATTTATGAACTTCAGGGTTTATAGTAAACATAAAATCAGCATATCTTACAATATTTTCAACATATTCACCCTTGTAATAATGAATAAGTATATTCAAATCAATTTCCAAGAAATTTCTAAGCTCAAAATATGAAGGATATTCTCTTATATCCTGCTGTATTAAGGAAATCATAAAATATCCCCAATGAGCTCGAATATCATTATTTTTAGCAGCTTCAAACAGGTTCTTCGCCTTAACTATATTATCAGACAGAAGCTCGTAATATGCATTTTCCAAAATGCAGCCGTTTTTAACAAAAAATTGTTGGCTCTCTTTATCAAGAGAAACCAACAATTTTTCTTTAGCTGTATTATAATTTATAACCATAAACTAATATTTGTCGTTGTTAGAACCAAAGCTGAAATCAGGCATCATAGAATTCATCATCATAGCCTGCATTACTCTCGGATCAATATTTTGCCCTTTTTGAACCTGACTCATCATCATAGGCAGCATATTCATCATACTGTTATTATTGTTATTGTTTCCGCCTAAGAGCATACTCATTTCCATCATTTGCGGATCCTGATACTGCATCATTGAGGCATAACCTTCCGGTTGAACCGTTAAGTTCAGCCCGGCAGCTTTTAATGTCTTGACAGCATTTAGAATTTCTTCATCACTTACTTGAGCAATTTTTTCTGTTTCTTCTGCAGATGACTTATTGTCAAATTTTTTAATTTTTTCAAGGTCTTTTGTTTCAAGAGAATCTTTTTTATTGATTGTTTCTTTAATGTTGTTTAATTCTTTTTGTTTAACTTCCTGATTTAATTCAGGTGACAAACCATTGCCATATGGAGATTTGATGAATCTGTCCAAATCATCTTCTTCAGCGCTTGTATCTTCAGGCGGCTGGCAAGCAGGCCCTCCGGTTAAGCAATCACGTCCTTTAATTGCATAATCAACTAAATAGCTGTTCGGGCTTAACGCTATAACCTTTTCGTAAGATTCGACTGCATCTGCCAGCATGTCCACATGGGTATAAGCCAGTGCCATATAATAGTAAGCAACCGCATTTGAAGGATCTTTTTTGACTAATGAAAATAACTCTTGAAGACATCCGGAATAATTTCCATTTTTGTACTTAGCTATTGCACTTTTAATATTTGCATTCGGATAGTAAACAGTTATTTTATCTAATGAAGATGAAGCTGTATTTTTTAAACTGTCACTGGTTGTTTTCATTGAACCGTCCGGATTGTAATCAACCTTTCTCGGCTGGTTTAATTTTTCCAAATTTTGAGGCGGTGCTGCATTTACACATAATGCGCTTAGTGCTAATAATGCAGTTAATGTAACAAAAATTTTCTTATTCATCACGTACGTCCTTTTTCTCATTCTTAATGATTTTTCAATATAAATCAAGCTCTTTACTTAAATTATATAACATTTTTTAAAATAGTCATAGTGTAAATATATGATATTGATATTATCTTACAGAAAATTCACATCCGCAGTAATTTTGCCTGTACAGGTTTAAATCTTTAGAAATTCTGTTTGTCTTTAAAAATCCGTCTTTTTTCTTAAAGTCAATTGCAATGTATTCAAGTCCATATTCTTGCGCAATATTTTTACCTATTTCACTAAGCCTTAAAAAATTCTTATGCGGGCTTATTACAATTGAGGTTGTAAATTTATTTATTCCCGACTTTTGGGCAAATTCTGCTGTTTTCCTTAAACGCAGTTCAAAGCATCTGTCACATCTTTTCCCTTTTTCCGGTTCGTTTTCATAACCCTTTGCAGCACTGTAAAATTCCTGCGGGTTATAATCACCCTCAATTAACTTTACATTAGAATATGAGCATAACGTCTTTTCTGCATCCAGTCTTTTATAATATTCTTCCTGCGGAAAAATATTAGGATTATAAAAATATACAAAAACCTGATATCCCATATCTTGTAATAAAGATATAGGATATCCGGAACATATTGCACAACAGCTGTGAAGTATTATTTTATTTTTCTTCTGCACCTGCTTTTTCTACCCATTCCACGTATTCTTTGTAAGGCTTAATACCTACATAAGCATCGTTATTTATCATTGTTGTTGGTGTTCCGTTTATGCCTTTGGCATAAGCTTCATCAATTTCTTTACGTATTTTTTCAGCTGTTTCAAGACTGTTTGCATCTTCCTGAAGCTTCTGCATATCAAAGCCCATATCTTTTACAAGGTCAAGAATTGCTTCTTCATTTTGAGGTTTATTTTGGAATAAAATATCGTTCATATCCCAGAATTTACCTTGCTTTTCAGCAGCAATTGCATATTTGGCATCTATACAAGAACCTTGATGGAACGGTCCCTGCAAATACTTGTTACAATCTGTATCCAGAGGAAGATTTCTGTGAATAACCTTAATATCTTTCATATCTTTTGCCAGTTTATGCATCATTATATTGTGAGCATAACATATCGGACACTGATAATCTGAATATGTATAAACAATAATTTTTGCATCTTTATTACCCAAAACATTACCTTTAACAGCGTATTTATTATGTTTTGCTTTTACAAATTCTTTAAATTGAAGCTGTCTTTTTACCTGCGGTGCAAATACATAGCTTGTTGCAGTATAAGTTAAAAAGCTTGCGGCAGCCAGCATAACAATAATAAAGGCTATTAAATATTTTTTAATTTTAACAGCATCTATAAAATCCGCAAAACTTTGTTTAACTGATTTTACAAAACCGCCGTTTTTGAAATCTGTTGCAATACAGCCTATTAAAAGATTTAAGATATAAGTAAACGCGCAAAGCACGCACAATTTTTTAATTTCAAACAAACTTAAGCATAACAATATCATTGAAATTATGAATGAAATTAATCCCAGAGATGCTATGTAATCCAACGGATTTTTGAAAACTTCCAAGAACTTTAAGAATTTTACATTCTTCAATTTATTTACAAAAAGCATAAAAATCATAAATGCATATAAGAACATTCCCCAGTAAGCAAGAGGAATACCAAAGAATTGTGATTCAGTGGTTTTTGCAATTCCGTCGCAATCAATAAAATCATTTACAGAACAAAAGCTTGCTAATGCATAAGGATTAAAGTTTGCATTGTAATAAATAATCGCCAATTTTATTGTTGTAAGTAACCCTATAACTGATAAAACAGCAATTCCAACCTTTTTTTTCATATCTTCATTCATACATAATTCTCCTATTATATGTTTATAATACAATTTTAATTTTTATAAATCAATAGCATAAAGCAGGTATATTAAATCCCCCGTTATGGCAATAAAAAGTCTATTATTATATTTTAACCTTGAATAAAATAAGATTTCATGGTATACTTGATTTATACAGTTATTTTGCGAGAGGTTGATTTGAAAAAGAATATTTTTGACTTGTTTTTAGATAAAGTACTTACTGTACCTTTTTGGGTAAGACAGGTTATATATCTGAAATTAGCTCAGGAAATGAGAGAAAAATCTTGTGAAAACTTTTTAAGAAATAATCCTGATGATATTCTCTCTACATTCGTTCCTACTCTTACCTTTAAGGGAAAAACAGAACTTATGGAACGTAAATGCGGACTTGATAATAATATTTATAACTTCCTTCAAGGATGTGCAAATGAATACAGCATGCTGGAAATATCAGTTAACACTTTCCTTTCTATGGAAGAAGTTGCTAAGTACTATGAATTATGCCTGGAACAAAACTTTATTAAAGTGCCTGATTCTAAAGAAATTCATGCTATGGCAGGTTATATTGCAGGCAAATTCAGAGTCGGCGAATATTTTAAACAAAAAGGAGCACTTACTGTTGATCAGCTGCAGCAGGCAATTTTAGCTCACCGAAGTGCAAACGAACAAGGTCAGCCTGCAAGATTTGGAGAAATCCTTGTAACACTCGGTTTTGTTAAAGAAGAAGATTTAACAGCTTTGTTATTGTTAAAAGAAGAATCTAAAAAACGTTTCATTCTTGACTACAATACCGTTCCAAAATCCGAAACAACTTTTACTAACGATAATCAAAAGTATGAGGAAGAAATTGCGGCATTAAAAGATGAAAATCTTAAATTAAAACGTAAAATGATTCAGCTTTTGGAGTTAGTAAAAAGAAATGGTCAACAATAATACAGAACCGACACTTCTTGTCGAATTTGAAAGAGACGGACTTGTAGAGCGCGAGCATTACGGTTTTATAGTTCTTGCCGATAAAAACAGGGCTTTTGACTTTACCGGAGATGCAAAAAATTATCCGTTCTATCTGCGTTCCTGCGCTAAACCTTTACAGGCAAGCCTTTTGATAGATTTCGGGATGGACAAACACTATGAGATGACAGAAGAAGAAATTGCAATCTGCTGTGCTTCTCATGCCGGTGAGGAGGTTCATGTTAAAACAGCAGTCGGACTTTTAAAGAAAATCGGACTTGATGAAAGTTATTTAAAATGCGGTTTTCATAAGCCTCTTTCTAAGACCGAACAAAATAAAATGCTTTTATCAGGAACCCGGGAAAACATAATTCAAAACAACTGTTCAGGCAAACATATTATGATGCTTGGTTTATGCAAAATGAAAAACTGGGATTTGGCTACATATAATGAGCTTGAACATCCTTTACAGCAGGCGATTAAAAATAAAATTAATGAATTATGCCATATAACTAAAGAATATCCGATTACAAAAGACGGATGCGGCGTACCTATTCATTCCATGCCTTTGAAAAACATGCTTCACGGGTACTTAAATCTTTTTTGCAATCCGAAATACGAAAAAATAAAAAATGCATTCTTAAATCACCCTTATCTTATAGGCGGTGAAGACAGAACTGACACCAAAATTATAGAAAATTCAAACGGACTTGCTGCTAAAGTCGGAGCAGGCGGATTATGCATAGTTGTAAACACTTTAACAGAGGAAGCCTTTATTGTTAAGATTGCAGACTGTGATATGCAAGCCAGAGAACTTGTTGTTTTGCAGGTTCTCAAAAATCTTCACTGGGCTGACATTGAAATCTCTCATGATATAAAAACACTTCACGGTGAAAAAGTCGGGGAAATTATTGTTTCAACTTAAGTTTTCCGTTGAACATTTTTGATGCCTCCTGATTATATTCTGCTTTTACATTTAAGTAAGCATCTTTCTTAATCAAACCGTTGTCAGTTTCTATTGACATAAAATATAAGCCTCTGTTATAAACATTCTGTGCTGATTTCATTATCTCATCAGGTATTTTTCCGTTATAAATCCTGCTTGCATGAGATATTTCATACAGCCTGCGCTTATCTAATCCGCTTAAATATTTTCGAAGCGTTTTACCGTCTTTTTCAACAACAAACATTTTTTTGTTTTCAAAGTTATTAATATATTTCTCCAGTTCGCCTGAACTATTGAATTTTATTACGGAATAATCAACATTCATTTTTGCAATAGCAGATGAGTAATCACCGCTTTTTAAAGCACTTACAAATCCTGAATGGTTTTCAAACATTGTTTCGCCTCTGTTAAACACAAAATCCATTACGGAATCTTTAACATTCTGCGGCATTTTTTTGTAAGCATCATCACCGATTATAGCTCTAATGTTTTGTTCTCTATCAAGAATATCCTGAGCCAATAGTGTATAAATCTGTGTATCAGAAAGTTTCGCATTTTTATATTTTGTATACTCTTTACCATCAAGAGTGTGTCCTATGCCGATTGTTTTAACCCCGTTTTTGTCTGTGTATACGCTATTGTGTTTTTCTTCCATTTTTTCAAGCGACTTTAAATAATCAAGGCTAAACCCTGTGGCTTTTGCAGCATCATCAATACTTTTGACGTTTTTAGCAATTCTTCTTTCTGGAATTTTAATTGTTTCACCCACTTTAAGAGCTTTCTCATTAAGAGAATTAAGAGCAAGCAGCGCTTCTGTTGAAACATTAAATTTTTCAGCGATAGAACCTGCCGTATCCCCTTGATTAATAACATAGTCAGGATTTTTTGTTATTTTTACATATTTATTACGTGCATTTTCTTTTGCGATATCTTCATCGGAAATTTCTTTATACATTTGAATTCCGCTGTTATTATTATTTTTTGGTGAAGTAAAAATTGCAGCGTTTGATTTTGCAGGAATTTTAAGCTTTTGACCGACTGACAATGCATTACCGCTTAATCTGTTAGCTTTCTTTAAATCTTCTACTGAAACTCCGTTTGCTTTTGCAATAGAAAACAATGTCTCTCCTGATTTTACAGTGTAAACATTATCATCCTTATGTGGCACGTTTTTTGTGTTATTTGATTTTTGCGTTTGTTCGGGAGGAGTTGATCTGAAAAAGCTCAGCAACTTCCATAAATCGAAATCTGACATTTTTTACCTTACTTTATTAAAGTTTCTTCTATTGCATCAGCAACACATTTCATATATTTTTTCTGGTCATACGTTGATAAAAGCGAGTTTGTAATATCTTCATTTGCAATATTACCTATTTCCAGCAGAGATGATGAAACACCTTTTGTCGCATTATTCACATACAACTCATCGTGTTCCACTTTTGGCGTAAGCTGTGGAAAACCTTTTTTCAAATGTTTGTTAATATTATCCGAAAGTTTTTTATCAACGCCTTTTGTATATCTTACAGTACACTTTTTATCTTTCGGGTTTTCTTTAACAGATTCCACATGAACCGACAAGAACAGCATATCGTCTTTATCGCTGTCTTTCATAACTTTTCGTACATCATCAGCGCCTTTTTTGCCTGCTAACATATTTTCAAGATAATGTTGTTTTGCCATACCGCCGTTTCTTACTGCACCTGAAACAAAAACAACAGTTGCGCCTCTGCTTCTCAATTCATCAGACAACTTGTCAACAAAGCTTTGCGCCACGCGCCATTCTTCAATAGGCATCTCTTTACCTTCTGCATTTTTTACAGAAAGAACAGTACCCGGATCAAAACTTCCGTTGCTTTGCTGGTAGCCGCCGTGTCCTGAATTCAGGATTACGACTTTATTATTCAAATTACCTTTGCCGGTAGGCTCTTGAAGCTTGGTAACAGCTTCTATTTTCTTTGTTTCAGTATTATAGTTAGGGAGAGGTCTTACAATATAAGGATTATCGACTTTACTAAACCCTTTATCTTTTTTGGCACTGTTAATTGCCCATTTTTTTAACTGACCTGCCGTAGCATAATTTCCGTCAGAACCTTTTATGGTTGTAAGAGTATTTGAGGTTATATCTTTACTGTTACCGCCATTTGTACTTTTTATTGTTTCGTTCGGTATGGAGGAAGAATTGGAAGATTTGCCTGAGTTTTTAGCCGCAGGTTCAGCTGCTTTTTCATTGGCAGACATCATTTCTTCAATCATATTATCCATATTTTCGGTATCTACCATACCTTTGTACCATGGTTTATCAAATTCTTTTTCAAGCTCTGCTTTAAATTCCTGTCTTTTTTGCGGATTTATGTTCTTTGTCTGTTTTGCAAGATAATCGTAAATTGTCATTACGGCATCTTTTCTCAATTGCGTGTTACTTCTTACTTCAGAGCATATTGCATTTATTAGCGTTTCATCATTTTTGGGCAACGCTTCATACTCTTTTATTACCTCTTTGGCATTTTTTTCGTTTATCTTTAAAAATGCTTTGGCAAAATCTTCTTTTCCAACAGCACCTGTATTATTACAAACAGCCTCTCTGATTTGTTCAGCTATCTCTTTAGGCGTAACCTCTTTTTTAGGAGCTACCGGCTTATCAACTTCAGCTATTTCATATAGCTTAACAAAAGATTTATACTTTTCGGGTTTTGGCTGAGGTTTTGCTTCCTGCGTTACGGTCTTTTCTTCATTTTGCTTTTTAGGATAAATATAGAAGTGTTCACCTTTAGATGGTTTGTAGTTCTTTGGAAGACCATTCAGTGCAAGTAATTCTTCCTCTTTCATTCCGTTTTGTTCGGCAAGATATTTTAATCCTTTTCCGTCAGGAATTTGTGCGTGAGGAATATTTTTTATGACCTGATTTTTATCGAGCGTATCTTTAGTAAGTCCTGTCATATTTTTAAAATCCGTTAATGACATATTAAACTTACGCGCAATAGCAGTCAGTCCTTTCTCATCACCGCTGACTGTTACAATATACTCTCCGCGCGCTCTTGCATCTTTTTTAATTTTTTCCATATCTGGAACTTCATTATCCCTCTTTTCTAGAGGGTTTGCACCGTTAAGTTCTTTAATTTCAAAATTCATAAATTAATTCCTACTTTTACACACATAAAAAATAACGGCTTCTTGAAGAAGAAACTTTAAGAGAACCGTCACTTTATTAATATTTATTTACAAATATATTTATGTATTGAAAATTCTGTCGCCTGCATCTCCCATACCGGGTACAATATAGCCTTTTTCATTTAAACGGTCATCAACCGCAGCAGTAATAATTTCAATATCAGGGTAATGCTTTTGAATATTTTCAATTCCCTGAGGAGCAGCAATAATACAAATTACCTTGATATTATCAATAGGTATTCCTTTGTCAGCATACAGTTTAATCGCTTCTATCAAAGAATTTCCGGTAGCAAGCATAGGATCGGTTATATAAATATAGAATTTTTCCGGATTAGGAGCATCCATAGGTACCTTATTGTAGTACCATACAGGCTTAAGTGTCTTTTCATCCCTGTACATACCAATGTGTCTTATACACGCTTGAGGCAGAATATCAATGGCTTCATCCGTAAAAATCAAACCTGCCCTCAATATAGGCGAGATTATAATATTTATATCAGAATCTACTGTTTTTGTTGTAAAAGATGTTAGAGGAGTAGTGATTTCAGTATCAACAAGCGGTAAGTTTTTTGAAGCCTCATACAAAAGACATCTTGTAATTTTTCGTGCAGCAATTCTAACTCCTTGACTGTCAGTATCCTTATTCCGCATAGTGCACAAATTTAGAAGTACAACAGGGTTATTGATTACTCTTACTTTCTCTTTGTTCATTAGTATTAACTCCTTTATTTTTCTTTTTTGGAAATTCATTAATCCATTTATCAAGCATATTCATATTGCTTTGAATGCCTCGAATTTCAACTCCTGAACTATCCATATTTTCAAGTCCCGTTTCTCTTGCAAAAAATGATAGTTTATTGGTAATAGAACCGATTTTATCAAACATGTCATTCATCAGCCCAAGAGAATCATGCAGTCTTTTAGGATTTTTAACAACTAATAGCTTCTTTGCTGCCAAGCTTTCTTCAGTTGGAGGATAAACCTCCAATGACTTTGAACCTCCCATTCCGTTAAATTCTACCGTTGCAATAGAACCTTTTGGAAAAATTACTTCTTTGTCAGTTATAATTACTTTTACATAAACATCGTTCGATAAGATTTTAATTCTGTCAACATAACCAACCTGAACTCCCATAAATTTAACGGGAGAACCTACGATAAGCCCGTCAACATCAGGCAGAAACAGCTGATAAGTAACAAGTTCTTTGTTCTTATGGTATCTGTAAATACGAACACCTGCAATAACAAAACATAAAATCAAAAACCATATTGCAAACTCTATCCAAACGTATTTATGAATACCTTCTATTTTTTTCATAGGTCTATTATACACTAATACATGAATTTTTGCTACTTGCCAAAAAACTTTTTGTATTATAGTATTAATATATATATAGAAAAGTGAGGTTTGAAAATGGATCAAATTATAAGAGTTGCGTGGGATTTGAATGAAAATACCGACAACAGACATCAGTTAGTATATGAAATTGCAGAACTTGCAAAAAAATTAGTTGATGAAAATCAAGCTAAAAAAGCTCGTGATGATTTCAATTTTGAAGAAAACTTTGATACAACTTATAAAAAAGAAAATCCTGTTGAACATGCCATTATGGTAAAAGCTGCAGAAGCTGATGACGACAGATTAGTAGGTTAATTTTTTATTAAGGCACAAGAAAAATCTTGTGCCTTTTTGTGTTTAAAATCGGGGGATATATGGAAAATACAGTTAAATATTTAAAAGAAAAAACAAACAACTTCAATCCTGAAACAGGTATTATTTTAGGTTCGGGGCTAGGTGAACTTGCTGATGAATACTGTGATTATGCCGTACCATATTCAGATATTCCAAATTTTATTAAATCTACCGTTAAAGGACACAAAGGAAGATTGGTCTTTGCAGAAATAAATAATAAAAAAACAGTTTTGATGCAGGGCAGAAACCATTTTTACGAAGGTCATTCAATGCAGGAAATTACTTTTCCTGTTAAAGTTATGAAAGCACTCGGCGTTAAAACATTAATTTTAACTAATGCAGCAGGCGCTGTAAATGAAAGTTATAAACCTGCTGATTTAATGATTATTACCGATCATATTAACCATATGGGTTCAAACCCGCTAATTGGTCCGAATGACGATACTTTAGGCGAAAGATTTCCTGATATGACAGAAGTCTATAAAAAAGACCTTATTGAGCTTGCTGAAAAATCTGCCAATAAATTAGGTATGGATATTCAAAAAGGCGTATATTGGGCAAATTCAGGACCTTCTTATGAAACTCCTGCCGAAATCAATATGATTAGAAAACTCGGCGGTGATGCAGTGGGAATGTCAACCGTTCCTGAAGCAATCGTTGCAAATTACTGCGGTATGGACGTTTTAGGAATCAGCTGTATATCAAATGCCGCAAGTTCTGCCACAGGAGAAAAACTTTCACATGAAGAAGTTATTGACACAACTAACAAAGCAAAAGTTAAATTTAAGTCATTAATCCTTGAAGTAATAAGTAATTTATAATTATAAAACTGATTGTAAATTTACGTAAATTTTGTATATACATGCTCTTGTCAAAATTTTGTTTTCAGTTGAAAATACATGACGGGAAGGACGAAAAAAATGTTAGTAGGAAGAACAACATACGATGCGGTCAAACAACGACAAAAGTCTACCGGAGAATTATCTCCAAAGCGCATTCCTCTTTCTTCCGAGTTCATGTCTTCAAAAAATAGTTTAAATAATATCGAGAGACCTTTAAAAAGTAATCAAAATGATTTATCTTTTAAAGGTCTTTCTTTTAAGGGTGAAAATAAACCTAAGAAAAAAGATGATAAAATGAAGCCGCTGCTTGCAACATTTGGTGTTCTTGCAGCTACGGGGCTTGCTTTGAGATTTGCTCCAAGATATAAAGAAGCAGGAAAATTCAAAGTTACGGAATTTTTAGAATTTGCACAAAAGCATATGGGTGTTATTAAAAAAGATGCTAAAAACCCTGATGCAATAGTTAACTCATCAATAGCAGAAGAATTGTTTGAGAGTGTTAGAGATTCTGAATTAACTAAAAACTTAATCAAAGTAGACGGTGACAATGTTACTTTCTACAAAAAAACCATCCCTCAATTAATATGGGATGGTTTAATTTATCCTTTTAAAATACTTCCTGCAGACATTTTGAACGGCGGAGTTGAGTTAATTGGTAAAATTAAACCTTTTAAAGGCTGGGCTGAAAAAACATTACAAAAACCTATGTTTAAAAATATCAGACAGCGTTCCAAAATTGATGCAAAAGTTAATTCTTTAAGAGGATTGTTCAAAACGGCTTCTGATTTGAACGGTAAAACAGAAGCAGAAATTTCATCTGCAATGTTCCAGCGTTCAGTAAAAATGTTCGATCCGGGAACAGGAAACTATGACACTAAACATGAAAGATCATTGAACAGACTTGTGTCAGGTCTTCCTCCTGCATTGTTCCTGGCTAACGATGCATACAACCTTTCAAGAATGATGGATGATGACGGAAAAGCAGCTACCGAAGAACAAAAAGTAAGATTTAAACAAGAAATGGCAAGAATAGGCTTTAATGCATACATTACACTTGTTACTCTTGGCGCTTTGAACAAATATATTAATAATTCTAAAATGGGTATTATGCTGATGACAGGTTTGACAACTCTGACAACAGAAGCATTCTCAAGGGTTATTAACGGAAAACATATTACAAGATTAACACCTGAAGAAGCTCGCAGGGAAAATGAAAAGAACCAAGCTCCGGAAGCTCAAATAAAACCTGATTTATCATTCAAAGCATCTGAAAAGCCTAAAGAAGATAAAGAAAAACAACAAAAACCGCTGCTCACATTTAATTCGGCAATGAAAGCAGTTGGTTTAATCATAGCAGGCGGATATGCTGCAAAAGGTTTGAGAAAAATCTCTGCAGTAGATAACGCGTGGAAAAATTTCAGCGGCTACTTTAAAAATTTATATAAAGATGCAACTCAAATAAAAGATTACAGAATACCTCAAGAAAAATTAAATGAAATAACCAAAGTACTTGATGAAAACGGCTTTACAAAACTGGCAGAAAAATACAGAAACGTAGCAAAAACTGCAGTAAATCCTGACGGAACAATCAGTCTTGGAGTAAAAGATAAGAAAACAAAACCTTTAGTAGACTTTTTCTTAGCGCCGTTCAGATTTATATGGAAATACGGTTCACTACCATACAAGTTTGTTGATGATGCAGTCCAGTCTTTTGGTAAAAAAGCTCCAAAAGCAGCACGCAAGAAAGTAGAAGATATTTCAGCACTAGCTAAAAGTATTGATAATATCGGACGCGAAGCTACTAAGAAAAATTATACACCGGAACAGTTCCAATCTTATGTTAAAGATAACATCTTAAAAGCATTTAACGTTGACACAATGTCTAACGTGTCAAACAGCGAACTTTCTAATCTTGCAAAAACAGCTGCGCTTGCGGCAACTATATGGTTCCTGATGACTGATAACTACAACATGGTTATGTTGAAGTCTAACGGTAACGATGTAGAAGGTGCAAAAACAAAATTCACTGAAAGATTTGTTCAAGAAGGTTCAAGATTATTCTATCAAACATTACTGATTGATTTATTTAACAGTACGTTCAAGAGCCAGTACAACAAGTCACTGTTTGGAATGAGCTGGATTACATTAACTAATACTACAATGGGTGAATGGCTGACAAGAAAATCAGTCGGCGTTCCTGTTGGAACTCATACACGTGACCAGTTAATAGAACTTGAAAATAAACAAGAAAATGCAACAGGTTTTGAAAGAAAATATTATGACTTTATGAAACGCTTAACCGGAAAACGTTCAATTAAAACTTATGAAGTAGATAAAAAAGAGCAGCCTGTAACAGCTCAAGTTCAAGAAATCAATTTTACAAACAAAAGCAGCCTTAACAAAATAATTAAAGGTTAATGTTAAAATGGCAATTCATTCTGTCCAAAACATATCAAAAGATGATAAACGAAATATTGCAATGGCTTCCGGAGGCAGTGTAATTTGGGGCGGAAAAGAATTATATAATACTTTTAATAATATAAAAATGCAAAAGCACGGTTTTAAAATCTTTATGCGTGCCGCATACAATAAAGATACCTTTGATTACATAAAACAATCAAGAGAAAAAGATTTAGAAAACGCAAGAGCTTTAGGTATTGAAGATAAAATTAAAGAAGTGCATAGAGAAAGTGATTTGAAATGGTCACAAGACATTAAAGCGCATAAAATGCGTTATAAGAACGAAATAAAAGACATTCAAAAGAATGCACCGTTTAAAATAACTATAAAAATGTTAGGCGGAGCCGCAATAGGTCTGTTATTAAGTATGTTGATTACACATCTTAAAAACTATAAAGACAAATAAACTGATGAAATATAACTTGCTTGGTTATTTTTAACTTCTTTATTGTTATTCTGCCAAAAGAATATCCCAACAGCAATCGCAGCTACAAGAATTATTATAAATAACACTTTTGTAAGTATTGCAAAAATTTTACCTACAATAAATAAAACTATAATAATTCCTAATCCTATTAGTAAAGTTGTAAATTCCATAATTATCTGACCTTATTTTCTTCCCCTTTAATAAGTCTTACAATATTTGAGCGGTGTAAATAAATAATATAAACAGCACCCAATGCACAATATGCAATATAAGCTAAAGGAGCTTTAAAAGCCCACATTAAAAAGGGTGATATTGCAAGCGCAACAATAGAACCCACTGAAACATATCTTGAAACAAAAGTAACAACAGCCCAAATTGCTGCAATTATTAAACCTACCTGCCAGTTGAGAGCAAGAATTGTACCTACACCTGATGCAACAGATTTTCCACCTGTAAATTTTAAGAATATTGATTTGCTGTGCCCGAGAATAACCGCAATCGCCGCCAGTACAGGTAAAAGTCCTATACCTGTAAATGTTGTTGCAAATATTTTTGCAAGCACTACGGGCAGGGCGCCTTTGAAAGCGTCAAGAAGCAATGTGATAAAGAACCATTTTTTGCCCATAACTCTTTTTACATTAGTAGCGCCTGTTGAGCCTGAACCTATTGTTCTGATATCTTGTCCTGTGAATGCTTTTACAATAATATAACCTGTCGGTATAGAACCGATAATATATGCAGCTATTACAACAGCAAGTAATTCCAATATTTTTTCCATAATCTCTCCTTCGTGCAAAAATTATATCAAGGATGTTGTAATAATTCAAGAATCTATTATAATATATAAATAATGAAAAAGATTATTGCATTTTTAATATGTATTCAAATGGTAATTTTGCCGGTGTATGCAGAATATGATTTCAGTGATGAAGCACAGGCGGAATTTGACAGAAACAGGTTTCAGCCCGTTCAGGCCCAACCTGTACAAAATGATTTTTCAAAAACTCAAAAAAAGAAAATTTTAAAACAAAAAAACAATAACGATAATTATATAAATGAGTCAGACAGAACAAATTATACTCCGACTTTAATTGAAGAAAACAATCCTGCAAACACATATTTTACCGGTCCTCAGCCTCAGCTGTCCGGAAGTGTAGTTACAGTGCCTTCGGGAACAACATTTTACGTAACTTTTGATGCCGGAATAAGCTCCGGAAGCCTTGAAAAGAATGACAGGCTTACTGTTAGACTAACAGAAGATTTGAGATATAACGGTATTTTAATTGCACCTGCCGGAAGTCTTGTTTACGGAAGTGCAATTGATGCAACTGCAGCAGGTTTGGCTTACGGAAGCGGAGCAATTGAAATTAATTTTAACCAAATATTGACACCCGATGGAAACGTCATAAATATATCAACCGAAAAAATTTATATGAAAGCCAAAAGCGAACGTGCGCAAAAAATGACACGTGACATTGTAATAGGAGCACTTGGCAGTATGCTTGTCGGGGCTGCATTTACCGCACTCGGCGGAGGGGACAACTGGGGTGAAAATATGTTAATTTACGGCGGGCTTGGTGCATTGGGCGGAGGCTTACGCGGCACAATGCAAAGAGGCGAAGACATCCAAATCCAAGACGGAACAAGCGTTGAAATCAGACTTACTCAACCGCTTAACGCTGTTCAATATAATTACGGATTGCTCTAACAAGCAAAATATGATATAGTAATGATAAAGAGTTTAAAACAGGTGAGAGATGAAGTTAAATAAAAGATTAGTCACATTAGGTTTATTAATATTAATACTTTCGGTTGCAGGAAAATTTCTGTGGATGGGATTAAAACAGATTAAAGTTGATGATTTTCACCCCGCTGCAGTAATTTTTGTTATTGATTCATCAGCATCAAACCAAAAACAGCTTCCCGAACAGAAAAAAACTTTAAGACAAATATGTAACCTTCTTGATCCTGAGGACCAAATCAAAATATTAAGGGTTTCAGAAGACGCATATCTCATTTACGAAGGCACTCCGATGAACGGAAGTGTTATAACAAAATCAATGGATGCGTTCACTCAATATGATAAAAATGATTACGGAACAGCTTACGGCGTTGGACTTAAAAAAGCATTTTCTCATGTCTTGACTATGCAAAAAGCAGGATACAGGCCTGCTGTAATTGTTATGGGTGATTTAGAAAATGAAGGTGCTATTGAAAAACAGATTAACTGGAATACACTTCCTCAGAATGTTCAAAATGTTAAGCAATATGCACCGGAACTTTCAATGATGTTTTTGGATGCTCACCCTGCAAAACTTGATTTGGTTAAAGAAAAATTAACACCTGTACTTGGTGAAGAACATTTGATAGTTTCACCAAAACAAAATATAGATAAATCTATTAGAAAATTCCTTCACGCACTTGGAAGATAATTAACGAGGTAATAAATTAATGGCTATAATAGTTTCAACATCTAAACAAGAAAAAGTTTTTAGCGGTAAAGATGTAATAAACGTTGGTACAAATCCTAATTGTGATTTTATTTTGGAATTGGGATTTGATGTTTTGCTCACGCTCCAATACAATAACGCTGATAATAAATGCGTTATTATGAACACTTTTCAAAGTGATAAAGTATTATTTAAGGGGCAGCCCGTTAAAAGAGTTGAGGTTGGAAATGTATGCAAATTAATGTTTGCGGGAACCGATGAATTCGTAAGTATTAAGATACTTGCAGAAGCACCTGTTGCGGCTTCTGTTGAGCACAAAAAAACAGTTACCTCAATAAGCCAGGAAGATTTTACCGAAGAAGATATTAAAGGGCTTTACGGAAAAGATGTAAATGCCGTTACCAAAGTTAAAATCGAAAAACAGAAAGAAGATTTGGAAAACGTTCGTGTTGCAATAATAAAACAAGTTGCATTCCACATAAATGATTTGAAACAAAAACTTTCTACAAATTCTAAAACAAGTATATTTTTACACATTGCAATGTTTATAAGCTCAATTATCTGTGCGTTTGGCGTATCAAATTATTTGATGGGTTTGTCTATTCAGGAATCTGCAAATTACCTGCATCTTCCTACAAACATCAAAGTTTGGGCTGCATACACAATTTTGACATACGGTATATGTCTTCTGTTAAAACAGGGCGTATATTTGTATATGCAGAGTAATATTCAAAAAGAAATGTCAAAATCAGCAAAACTCGGACAGACATTTATGCTTATATTCTCATTAATATTTGTACTCGGAATTTATGTGGTAAACCTTGTTTATTATATGAATTTAAATGATTTTATGACATTTGCTATATTTATTTCCTTCTTCTTCTCAGGTATTATGGCAGTTCTTGCAATAAGCTGCGGCTACTTTAAATGCAACGGTACAGAATGGACTGTAATGCTTGATAAATACGAATACAGAGAAGATTTTGAAAGCGTTATCAAGTCTTACAGACAATGGATTGAACGATATATTAACAGCTTAAGCAACTCTAAAATTCAATATATTAAAGATAAAATGTTTAATTTGCAATTAAAATCAGTCGGAGAAACTGTGGTAGGTATATTAACAGCTCCGTTTTTGGCTTACGGTGTTTCAAACACTCTTGCAATGTGCTTTCCGGAAGCTGCAGGATGGGTTAGAATTTCAGGATTAAGAATCAGCCCTGTATTTTTAACTCTTGCAACATTTTTGATTATCTTTGCATTTTTCTCATTTGTAAATGCTTTCTTATGCACTAAAAAAGTTCAAGGTTCACAAGTTATAAAACAAGACGGTTTCAGCGATTGGCAGCATCATGGCGTTACAATTTACGGACTTGAAGGAGTCAGAAGATTGGAGTCTGAAAAACGCCGTTCTCTTGCAATTGCATGTGCAATCATTTTCATAGAATTTGCTATGAACATTTCATATTTCATGACTGAAATCGGCGGAGACTTACAAGGTATATTTTTAAGTTTAGTTGCAGCATTAGTTCCGACAGCATTATTGATTGCTGAAACTATGATGCTCAGCCAGACTAAATTTGATATTTATGCCTGCGATGAATTACTTTCTAAAGTAGATAAAGACTAGTATGGATTTCTTAAAAGTTACAGTTATAGTTTTATTCGTAATATTGACCATCATAACTGTGCATATACATCCTGATATGCATCAGCCGATGATACTTGAGGATGCGGATTTTAAGGTTACAAGAATAAGCGACAATCTAACCACAAAAAATATTCCTGTAACCAAACAGCCTGCTTTGAAAAGTGAAACAAATACAGATAATAAAGCCACAGAATCCCAACGTGAAATAAGAGTTCAAGACAATTCCGCAATCAATAAAAAAACAAAACATGTTCAGCAGGAAGAACAAAAACCTGTTAGAAAAACACAAAAATATAAGCAGGATAAAGCAGATGAAACTTCTCAACTGGAATTACTTCAAAGGATTATAAAACAGGCAGAACAGGGAGCTTCCCAAACAGAAGAAATTCCTTTTACTCCGCCGCAGCAAAAACCTCAACCTAGACGTGAACAGGCTCCTGCACAAAAACAAGAAGTTAAGAAAAACAGCGGCAACCCTAAAAATCCGTACATGACCGAGCAGGAAGAAATTATAGCCTGGAACAAATGGAGAAGTGCAGTCCAAAACAGGATAATGGATGATTCAAAAATAGATTACGCACCACTTGGAACCGCATTTATGTTTTCATTTGTAGCTGACAAATTCGGAAATGTTTCTAACATAAAAGTTGTTTGCTCAAACCCTGCATTTATGGATGTTGCAAGAAACAACGTAAAACCTGCTATTGCAAACCTTCAAAAGCAGCCTATATTAAGGTTTCCTCGCGGAACCCAAAGAACTTCCACAGTAGTAACTGGTATATTTCTTATAGGAACAGAAGAAAGATATTCATCACCAAGTGATTTTTCAGATTATGAAAGGGTTAAATACTAATGGATGCAAAAAAAATTATAATTATCTGTATGGTAATGCTCATTATAATCGCAATTTCAACAGCAGCAATTATAAATATGAAGCCGCAGATGCACAAGACTTTTCAACTCGAAAATTTAATTTTTAAAAGAGGTAATAAATGATTTTAAAAATAATTTGCCTCATACTCTTAATTATACTTGAGCTTCCTCTTGTTATAAGATTTATACGCTACAACAGAGAATATGAAATAACAAGGCAGGTTGCAGTTACTATATTAATGATTATTACAGCCTCAATTGTTTGGGGTATTTATAAACTTGCGTTATTTGTGATAAGATAAAATTGTTATGTACAGATGTAGAGAATGCAAAGCTGAATACAATCAAAAAGTTGATTACTGTGATTGCGGTAACAACACATTTGATATTATAAATGATGCTCCGATTACAGAAGAAAAACAATCGCCAATTAATGTAAAAACTCCAAAAGGCAGCATCTCTTTAGCATTTTTTGTTATCTGTCTGATATTATCAATAATTGTATGGCTTATCCCTGTAAAAAGTGCGCCTCACAAGCCTGAAGCACAAAAGTCCGTACAAAAACCAAAGACTGTAAATATTCCGAATAATATTGACAAAATTTGGGATGATACCCCGCTTTACGCCCCTAAACAAGAGCAGCAGCCGGAAGTTATAAATGAAGAACGCCAGGTTCCGATTCCGTTAACGTCAACGCCTGTTGACTATGCCAGGCGTATAACAGAACCCCCTGCACCTGAAAAAATAAATAAAAAACCTGTTCAAAAAAAGGAAACAATACAAAAAACTGAACAAACGCCCAAGACTGTTTACACTCCAAAAGCAGAGCCGCAGAACAAAAAACTTGAGCCGATTTTTCATGAGCCTGCAAAACCTGTTTATAACCCGAACAGCCCAAAGATGTTGAAATATAAAGGAATTCTTCGCGGTGCACTATTTTCTAAGTTTGCAGTAGGAAGCGTTCAAGGCTCAGGAACCTGCGAGATACAATTTTCAGTAGATTCAACAGGAAAACTTATTAACAGAAAATTTGTACAACAATCAGGAAATAAGTCACTTGATGATGCTGTTTATTATATGTTGATGAGTGTACCAAAATTCACAGCCCCGCCGCCAGAATACAACGGTGAACCTATCAGAATGAAATTCATCATAAATAACGGTAACTATGAAGTCACAATAAATTAATTATTTAAGACTAAAATTAAAGTTTAAAATAATTACCAGTTCTTCGTTAAAAAAGTTTTCCGGAAAAGGCTTGAACGGAGCCGCAGCTTTAATTGCATCTCCTGCATTTTCATCAAGCTCTTTTATTTTTGAAGATTTTAAAATTTTGCATTTTTTAACATGTCCGTCGCGCCCGAGCGTTAAAGCAACCTGCACAAGCAAATCAGTTTGTCCTTTTGCAAGAATATCAATTTTTTTACGTGAAGGAACTTTCCAGCTTTTTATTACTTTTTGTCTTACTTCCGCTACATAAGGCGCATAGTCAACATATTTACCTTCCGGTGAAAATACAAAAGATTCGCTGTCTGAAACAAAAATCTGAACCGCGTGCAATTTTCCTGACGGATAATCGTATATAATTCTGCATTTTTGAAGTTCAGGACGTCTGAAAGATACAAACTTCAATTCGTTTGAATCCGAATTATAAATAAGCTCTGCTCCGCCGCTTTTGACATAGTAATAGCTTTTATTCTGCGTACCGTCATCTTTTATTAACGTAAAATCATGATAATATTTCGGATATTTAGAAGTTTTAACTTCAGGTTTTATCTTACTGAAAATTATAGCTAATGTTTCATTTACAGTTTTATAGCTTGCGCTTTGAGTGTGTGACAAGAATTCCGGTTCAATCTTCACATAATTAGCTGCAAAAGACTGAGAAGCCATAATCATCATTATCGAAAACAATATAAGTAATTTCTTCATAACATACTCCTCTGACATTGTACCATAAACATACGATTGTGAACAATTTTGAGCTTTGCAGGCAAATTTTCATTTAAGAAATGTAAAACTGTATGCCTGAATCATAAAGTTTTTCTAAAAAAAATCCGTCAGCAATTATGAATGTTTATTGACTTTCGTAGAAAAATCATTAAACACTAAAAAAAATTATGAAAGGATGTGGGTATGTCGTCATCAATCAGTTCAATCAGCAGTGCGGCAGCTGCTTGCACATATCAAACCAATACGCTTAGTACTGCTACAAAACAGAAGCTTGAAGCATTAGGAATTGACCCGAGTTCGGTAACGAGCGAAGCACAAGCCCAAGCGCTTATTGCACAGGCAGAAGCTACAAAGCATCAGCAAAACGCTGACAGCGGCAACAGCGGAGGGGGCAATTCATCAGAACAAGAGCTGATGTCTGAAGCCAAATCGCTTGCAACAGCTGTTGGGGCAAGTGTTTCAAGCGATGACACTCTGGATGATATAATCAGTAATATTGATACTAAAATTCAGGCTATGCTTAATTCAGGAGATGAAAACCAGTTTAAACTTGCGCAAGGTTATCAAACACAGCTTGCAAGTATATCAGAAAGAGCAGATACTGTTTCAAGCACTCAAAACAATATTTTTAATGCAATGGATATGGTATCAGTAAGTAATAAATATGCCTTAGGACTATAAGTGTTTAAGCTGCCGCAGTAATAATTACAGCGGCAGTTTTTGTGTTGCAATCAAATAAATTTATAGTAATATAAAAAATATGAACGAAAGAGAAAAAATGATTAACGGTTTAGTATATGATGCAGCGGATGCAGCACTTTATGCTGACCGAATAAAGTGTAAAACATTGTGTTTTAAATATAATCAAATTAGTCCCGAACAAATTGCACAAAGACAGGAAATTATAAAAAAAATTGTAGGAAAAACAAAAGGATTATTTCATATTGAACCTAACTTTTATTGTGATTACGGTTACAATATCGAATTAGGCGAAAACTTTTATTCAAACCATAATCTTGTTATTCTTGACTGTGCTAAAGTTATCTTCGGCGATAACGTATTTATTGGTCCGAATTCAGGTTTTTATACCGCAGAACACCCGATAAATGCAGCTAAAAGAATAACAGGCAACGAAACAGCGCATCCAATAACAGTCGGTAACAATGTTTGGTTTGGCGGAAATGTAACTGTACTTTCAGGAGTAACAATCGGCGACAATACAGTAATCGGTGCAGGAAGCGTTGTTACAAAAGATATTCCGGCAAACGTCATTGCAGTTGGAAACCCTTGTAAAATTATCAGAAAAATCGAAAATTAAATTTATATATAAATTTCACTGATACATGAACATAGCTTATTGAGTAATGTATTTTGTCTTCAATCAAAACAGAATAAAACTGTAACGAGTGAGGATAAAATGATTACAAAAAACAAAGCACTTGCAGTCTTTGCTGTTTTATTATGCATGAATATAAATAACTTTGCATTTGCCGAAAGTGATACTGCTTACAAATACCCTGATTATGCCTATGAATATTTAGGAAACGACAAATTTGAAAACTTTAATCGAAAGATATTTAATTTCAATTTAAAGCTGAACAAATATGCAATACGCCCTGTACACACAGTTTGGGCATCAATCATGCCTGAATACGGAATTGACAGAATAAAAAGCGCGACTACAAACATTGAATATCCTATAAGGCTTGTAAGTACGCTGTTACAAAAAGACTTTAAAGCTTCAAAAACAGAAACTATAAGATTTTTAACCAATAGCACAATCGGACTTGGTGGATTATACGATCCAGCCGATAAAATTTTTCATATAGAACCTGTTGCAGAAGATATGGAGCAGGCATTGGCAAAATGTAAAGTAAAACAGGGACCGTATCTTGTGCTGCCTGTGTTATCTTCAATTACTCCCAGAGAAACAGCTGGAAAAATTCTTGATGCCGCATTAAATCCCTCATCTTATATTGCAACTCCGGTTATTGCTCTTGTAAAAGCAGGTCTTACGGTAAATAAAAGTTATGCAATCCAGCCTATGGCAAAAATGGTTGAATCCAATTATGCCGATCCCTATGTTATAGCAAAAAAATTCTACGGGGTAAACAACTATATAAAACTCGAAAATTTGGATAGAAAAAATGTCATTGACCAATATATGAAAAATTTTGAGAATAATCTGCTTGTAAACAACAGCGATTTAACAAATGATGAAGAAAATGAAGATGAAACAGACAGTATTCTGAGAGTAAAAAATGAAACAGAAGAAAAAGTAAGTCTTAGGGGAAACGAAATTGAGCCTTTGACAGTTAACGAAATAATTCAAGGAAGCGCAACTATTGATAACGTTATAATGAAAAGTTATGATAACCCGAATTCAAAGCTTTTCGCTGATATGCTCCTTCATGATTTTAACCCTCAGTGTCCTGTGGTTGATGCCATGCGCACTGCCCTTTTTGACTTACCGGGTATTGATGATTCAATATGGACTGACCTTTCAATTTGGAACAGATGCTTTAATAAAAAAATCAGAACTTCCTCAATCAATATTACTCCTGAAAGACAAAACTATAAGTACAGATATATTATGCAAAAGGATAAAAACTCTCCCCTTGCAATAATTTATCCGTCAATAGGCGAGGGAATAACATCTCATCACTCGGTAGTTTTGGCAAAACTGTTTTATGATGCGGGATACTCAGTATTAATTCAAGGCAGCCATTTTCAGTGGGAATTTGTAAAAAGCATGCCAAAAAGCTACCGTCCCGGACTGCCGAAAGAGGATTGCCAAAATTTGCAGAAAATCACAGGGAAAATCATTGATTCATTGCAAGCAAAGTATGATTGCAAATTTCACGACAATGTTTTAATAGGAACTTCATTCGGAGCATTAATGACATTGTACATAGCTAATGAAGAAGCCCATAACAATACTTTGAATATTTCTAAATTTATTTCCATAAACCCGCCTATTGAACTTGTTTATGCAATGAGGCAAATCGACAAAAACACTGAAGAATGGAATAAAAACCCTGAAAATATTAAAGAAAAAGTTGCAATAACAGCCGCTAAGATTATGCAGGTTTACAATAACAAAGAAACTCTTGATAAGGAAAACGTTACACTTCCTTTTTCAGATTATGAAGGCAAGCTTATCACAGGTTTTTTAATGCACCAAAAACTGTCTGATTTAATTTATACACTCGAAGGAAGCTCAAAAAATATTTACAGTAAAATTTATAATATGGGATATGAAGACTATGCTAACAAATATCTTCTGGGCGAACAGCATGAAAGCTTTGATGAACTCAGATATGAAACAAGTCTTTATGCAATATCAGATTACCTTAGAGAAAATGATAATTACAAAATCTATCATGCCCTTGATGATTACCTCGTAAGTAAACAGCAGCTTAAAATTCTTAAGAAATTTTCAGGGCAGAAAACAGTTATTTTTGATCACGGTTCTCACCTGGGATTTTTGTACAGACCGGAATTTATCAACGAACTTAAAAAAGATATTACGTCAAATAATAAAAAAATAGCCCAAAACTAGCAAAAAAATTTATTACGTGTTTTTTATAAACGGCAAGAGGAACAAAATGAGAGTTAGCTTTAACGGAATAAAAAACATAGGATATACGCAGTTTTCCTATAAATCTGAACATCAGACAGAAAATGACGAACCAATAAGTCCTGATTTGGACTATGAAAACCATTTTTTAAGCGTGAAATTAACCGATGATAAAGACGGTAATGACCTTTCTGAATACCTGAAATTAATAAAAAATAAACCTCAATTTATAAATATATTCAATAATCAAACATTAGTTTTTAATGTTAATAAACGATACGAGCCTGCTGAAAATTCCGACATTTACTATCCGGAATATGATTTTCAGCTTAACGGAGAAGAATTAGAGGTGAATGACAGTAATCTGAAATTATTCGGTTTTATGTCAAAAATTTTGAAAAGCACAATCAAAGCTTCCGAAAACAAACCAAAGAAAAACATAACAAATAATAATATTTTTGAAGAATACAACGCTTCAAACGGATGTCAAAAAATGTTCGGGTACATACAAGATATTATGGAAAATTATTTTAAAAGTTAACAATTAATATTACTTTACATTTTAACAAAAGATGAATTCTTTATGGTTTAAAAGTAATAATGAAGCTAATCGGAGTTTACAATGAAAGTCGGTCCCTGCATTAGTTTTAAAGGTACTTTTTATACAGTAGCAGATTCACATACAAGACTGCCTATGACAGCAGGACTTTTAACAGAGATTGAAAACAGGAGCAAGAACGAATCAGAACCTGTCTTTTTATTAGACGGCGGGGATTTTATGGGCGATAATTACCCGTTAAAAACAATGTCTGAGATGTATTTAAAATTTCACCAAAATAACCCTGACATTAATTTCATATTTAATCTTGGTAATGTTGAACTTGAAGGGTGGTTCATTGACAAAGCAAAACTACTTGAAGACTGCGGAAATATTTTAAAGGAATTCAATGATAAAGGCATTAATATTGTAAATGCAACTTTGTATAAATTAGCTGAAGAAAATGATTCTGCAAAAGGCTTTATTAAACCATATATTGTTGCGGATGATATTGTTAACGGAAAGCCTAAAAAAATCTTTATAACAGGCTTTACGCAGAGAAAAATGAATCTTGAACAGGACAAAGCAGATACTAAAGAACTTTTAAGAACAATTATTAAACCTGCGATAGAAAAAGAAAAACCTGACAGTGTAATTCTAATGATGCATACAATGAAAAATTATACAAAAGATATTTTAGATTACGCTGAAAATGACCTAAACATAAAAAATATTGAACTTGTAACAGGTGCTCATCCTCACAGTATTGAAGACTTCCGCCACGGTAACACAAGAGTTCTCTATCCTGCTCCGAACGGTAAATGCGCATATGAGATTAAACATACGGAAAACGGTTTTGAATTCGATAAAATAGTTCCGGAAAAAAATCATTACCATTACAATCCTGTGGCACTGAGCAAATCTGTTATTTGTAATATTGATATTAATAATCCGCTTCCGATAAACAATGCCTATTCCAAAATTCTTTCAAAAGTTCACAACATGAATGACATTGTTGCAAAATCTATGTATACCTTTAAAACAAGAAGCGAATACAATTTTGTATACTCAGGTCCAACAGAACTCGGAACATTTATGGCAAATTCCATAAAACAAAGCACAAATTCGGATATCGGAATTATGCTCACTCAAGACTTTAGAGAAAAACTTCCCGAAAAAGGAAAAAATATTACATATTATAATATAAGCGATGTTGTAAATGTAAACAAACAGGTTTATGTTATAAAAGATGCGACTGTAAAAGATTTAAAAAATATATTTGAAATTTCCTTGAAAAACCAAAACGACGGAGAAACAAATCCTGATTTCTTTGAATATTCTTCAAATATCAAAATAGACAGAAGAATTGATGACAGCGACAACAAAGTTGCGCAAATATATATAAAAGAAAATAATATATGGCAGAAATTATTGGATGAAAACGGCAGCCCTATCGACAAGAACAGAAAATTTACCATTGCAACCTGTGAATTCATTGCCAAAGGCGGAAGACCTGCTTTACACTATTTTAAAAATCTTAAATCCTCTCCTGCTGGAAACCTGAAAACTCGCGAAATGGTTGTTGAAAACTTAAAACTAATGCAGGATAACCCTTCTGAAAAGTATGAAGCTTCAATAATGACGAACGTTTAAATCTTTTTGTATATTTTTTTAACATAAGGCTTGACTGATAGCTGCTATCAAGTTGTAAACTGATTTTGTAGTCCTATCAGACAGATTAAGAATATTATGGAAAGGGAAAAAATGAATAAAAAAGTTTTAATTTTATCATCTTCACCTCGCAAAGGCGGCAATTCAGATACTTTATGCGACAAATTTGCACAAGGAGCAGCTGACAGTGGAAATCATGCTGAAAAGATTTTTTTACGCGATAAAAAAATAAATTACTGCACAGGATGCGGACTTTGCAATAATAACAATTACAGCAGTTGTTCACAAAACGATGATATGGCAGAAATTTTAGATAAAATGATTGAAGCAGATGTAATTGTTATGGCAACTCCTGTTTATTTTTATGCGATGTGCGGACAAATGAAAACTTTAATCGACCGATGCTGCGCAAAATATACAAAAATAAAAAATAAAGATTTTTACTTCATACTTACAGCTGCTGACGGCAACAAAGTATCTTTAATAAGAACAGTTGAAGAATTTCGAGGATTTCTTGCCTGTCTTTCCGGTGCAAATGAAAAAGATATTATTTACGGTACAGGAGTTTGGCAAAAAGATGATGTTAATTCAACAGATTTGCCGCAAAAAGCTTACGAACTCGGTAAAAACGTATAGAAAAAAGCCCTCAGCAAAGAGGGCTTTTTTCTTAGCTATATAATTTAACAGTTTACAAAAATTAATTATATTAGTTTTGTATTATCAATTAGATTTAATATGAGAGATATCAGTTTAATATATTCAGGCAAATGATGGATTATTGAAAGTTTTTTATTGACACCATATGGATAATATTTTATCATTAATGGTAGAAAATTCTACTATGAATGTTCACAGATTAAATTGGAGAGAAGTATGAAAATTAATATGACCAGAAAACAATGGGCAGCAGTTATTTTATTGGTTATTATAGTACCGATTATATATAATAAAACATCAGGTTTTATCACAGGTATGATTCAGAAGCAGGCAATGAAAATGCCTAAAGAGGTTGAGGTTGACTATCCTCATATTGAAGAAGTTAATGTATCAGCCGAATCAACAGGACGCGTAGAAGCAAAATATTCTGTTGATCTTGTGGCAAGAGTTCCTGGCTTCTTGATTAAAAAATATTTTACAGAAGGTGATTTTGTAAAAAAAGGTCAGCTTCTTTTTCAAATAGATCCGAGAGAATATCAGCTGGAAGTTAATAATTCCCAGGCAAATGTTAACCAGTACAGTGCACTTTTAAGAAATGCCCAACAAGAATTAAACAGAGCAAATGCTCTTGTAAAAGAAGATTTGATAAGTCGTTCAGATGTTGACCAAAGCCTTGCTGCAAGAAACCAAAATAAAGCTCTGCTGGATTCTGCAAGACAACAGCTTGAACTTGCAAGAGTTAATTTAAGCTATACGTCAGTAAGATCACCTATTGACGGTAGAATAGGCAAAGTAAATATTACCGAAGGAAACTATGTAACAGCAACATCAGGTTCACTTGTTAACATTGCAAGCATAAATCCTGTTTATGTAACATTCAGCCTGAAAGGCGATGATTTTGTTAAATTACTGAAGGCAAGCGAACAGTTTAAAGATGTTGAAGTTAAAGTACAATTTGACGATGGTTCTTGGTACGACAAAATCGGAAAAATAAACTTTGTAGATAACAAAATTGATAAAGATTCAGGTTCGGTCACCCTTAGAGCGACCTTTGACAATACTAAAAGCTGGCTTGTTCCAGGTGCTTATATGAAAGTTAAATTAACTGCACCTAAACTTGTAAAATTTATGACAGTTCCTCAATCCTGCACTAAAGGCGATGCTATGAGCGGTTATTATGTATGGACCGTAGAAAATGATAAAGCAGTTAAAAAGAATATTAAAGTTTCTGATGTAATTAATAATAACTGGGTTGTTAACAGCGGATTAACACTATCTGATGTCGTTGTTGTTTCAGGTATACAAAATATTGCATCAGAAGGACAAAAATTAAAAATCATTGATAAATCTAAAACTACACAAGAAACAGCAGGTAAAGATTAATGAAAAAAATATTTGATAAAGAAAAATTATTCTTTTTTATACAGAAACCGAGATTTGCACTTGTTATTTGTGTATGTATAGTTATACTCGGACTTATTTCAATGCTAAGCCTAAAACAGGAAAGCTATCCTGACGTAACACCTCCACAGGTTCAGGTTTCAGCTAACTATCAAGGTGCAAGCGCAGAAGTTATTGAATCTTCCGTTGCAACGGTTCTGGAGAATAAATTAAACGGTATTGAAAACCTTTCCTATATGACATCAACCTCTTATGACGGAAGTTACACTCTTACATTATATTTTAAAGTAGGTTCCGATAAAAACATCAACTTGATGAATGTTCAAAACAGAATTCAGCAGGTACAATCACAGCTTCCTGAAGATGTTCAAAGAACGGGGGTTACTGCTATCAGCCGCTCATCAGGTTCAGGTGCCGTAATTTTAACTCTTTATCCTGAATCAGGCGATTGGTCCCAATTAGATTTAACAAACTACGGTTCTATATATATTAAAGATGAATTGAAACGTGTTGACGGAGTTGCCGATGTAAATGTTTTCGGCGGCGGAAATTATTCTATGCGTATATGGCTTGATCCGCAAAAAATGGCAGGGCTGAATATTTCAACAAGTGAAATTAAAACAGCAATAGCAAACCAAAACACACAGGTAACAGCAGGTGCTTTAGGACAGCTTCCTACTGATGAAAAACAAGCTTTGCAATTAACTTTAAAGACTCAAGGAAGACTTGATGACGTAAAAGAATTTGAAAATATAATTATCCGTTCAAATACTGACGGTTCTAATGTTAAAATAAAAGATATCGCTAGAGTGGAACTCGGTGCTGAATCTTATTCAAATCTCGGTCTTGTTAACGGTAAACCATCTGCCGTTGTAGTAATTTCACAACTTCCGGATGCAAACATCATTAACCTGTCTAAAGCAATAAAAGCTAAGGTTAATGAATTAAATTCAAGAATGACAAACGGAATCAAAATACTTTACGTAAAAGATGATGCAGATTTTATCCACGAATCAATGAAAGAAGTTGAGTTTACAATTTTGCTAACTGCATTAATCGTTGTAATAATCATCTTCCTTTTTCTTGGTGACGGAATGGCTACACTTGTACCTTGTGCAACAATTCCTGTTTCGCTGGTCGGTACATTTTTTGCACTGAAAGCTATGGGAATGTCCATAAATCTCCTGTCGTTATTTGCACTGGTGCTTGCGGTAGGGGTTGTAGTTGACGATGCGATTGTAGTAATTGAAAACGTAAACCGACATATTGAAGAAGGGAAATCAGCAGTAATAGCAACTCAGCTCACTATGCAGGAAGTAGGTTCTTCACTTGTTGCTATGGCTCTTGTATTAATGGCTGTATTTGTTCCTATTATATTTATGGGCGGTATGACAGGTGTAATGTATAAACAGTTTGCTGTTTGTATTGCGGTATCCATAGCTATTTCAGCTATCTGCGCATTATCATTGTCACCTGCAATGTGTTCACATTTTCTCGGACATAAAAAAGAACATAAAAAAGATTCACCAATTCCTTTCTTGGCTTCTTTAGAACATATTAAAGCCAGAATAGAAAGAAAAACTTCAGTTATAGTTTTGAAATTTAATGAAATCTTTAGCAAAGTCGAAGATTTCTACATGGAATATGTAAGAAAATTTGTTTATAACAAAAAATTAGTTATAGTATTTTATCTGTCAATAGTTGCATTAACACTGATTTCGTTCAAAACAATTTCAACCGGCTTTATTCCTGACGAGGATCAGGGTGTTCTACTTGCAAGCATAACACTTCCTGATGGTGCATCTTTGTCAAGAACTGAAGATGTTTCAAGAAAATTTGTTGACGGAATCCGTGACATTGACGGAATTAACCCTGAAAAATTAACGGTTTTCGGAGGAAACGGAGCTGTTAACTCATCAACTGTAATTATTCAGTTAAAAGATTACAAAGAAAGAAAAGTCGGACCTTTAGAATGGGTTAAAAGAAAAATAAAAGGGCAGCCTACTGACCTTTCTCATACAGCAATTTTGAATAAAGTAAGGGCTGTTGCAGGAAATACAAAAGAAGCATCAATTGTTGCATTCTCACCACCTGCAATTATGGGTATGAGTATGATGGGCGGTTTTGAGTTCCAAATGCTTTCACAAGGCGAATACACGCCTCAAGACTTGGAAGCTTGGGCAAATAAACTTGTTGCAGCTGCAAACCAGGATCCGTCATTATCAAGTGTTTATACTTCATTCCAGGCAAATGTGCCTCAATACATTGTAGAAATTGATTATGAAAAAGCACTTGCACAAAATGTTGATTTGCAAGAATTATACTCAACATTATCTTCAATGCTTGGTACATATTATATAAATGACTTTAATAAATACGGGAGGGTTTTCAAAGTTCAAATGCAGGCTGAAAGCCGTTTCAGAAATAAAGCAACCGATTTATCCGGAATATACGTTAAAAACAATAACGGCGTAATGGTGCCTATTTTATCAATAGTTAAGCTCAAACAAACAGTAGGTACAGCATCAATCACAAGATATAATCAATATGAATCAGTTCAAATTCAAGGTCAGCAGTCTGCAGGCAAAAGTTCCGGCGATGCTATGAACGCAATGGAAGCTGTTGCATTAAAAACACTTCCATCCGATATGACTTTTGATTGGTCAGGTACATCTGCACAGGAACGTGAAGCTTCAGGACAGACAGCTATGGTTGTCGGAATGGCTCTTGTTTTCGTATACCTGTTCCTCGTAGCCTTGTATGAAAGTTTCACAATTCCGATTGCCGTTCTTTTAATTTCACCGATTGCGGCACTGGGCGCACTTATCTTCCAAATGATGATTAATCAATCATTTGATATTTATTCTCAGGTTGGTATGATTACGCTAATCGGACTTGCAGCAAAACAATCCATTCTTATTGTTGAATTTGCGAAAGAAGAACATGAAAAACACGGGCTTGATGTTAAAGAAGCGGCCGTAAAAGCTGCAAAACTAAGATTTAGAGCAATTATGATGACCGAATTGGCATTTATTATAGGTGTTTTACCGATGATATTCGCATCAGGTGCAGGTGCTAATTCAAGAATTTCTGTTGGTTCAACAGTATTCGGCGGTATGATTGCGGCTTGTACACTGGGCGCTGTTTTAACACCGGCATTCTATGTAATAGTTCAGGAATTTGTTGATTTGTTCCCTAAAAAGGAAATTACGGAAAAAGATTTGGAGATAGTAGAAATAGCATGAAAAAGATTTTAAATTTATTTTTAATATGTTCTGTTCTAACGCTGACGTCAAATGCGGCTTTAGCTAAATCAGTACGTAAAGAAAAAGTGAAAAAGTCAGATGAAGTTCATATTGTTAAACCAGAAAAAACTAAGACTGACAAAAAAAAGGAACGAAAAAAAAGTGCAAACATCTTAAAAGATAAAGAACAATCTTCCAAAGAAGCAGAAGGAATGTATGAAACAAAATTCCCTGTCATAAACAGTCAGATAGAATATGCTGATATGAACGGCGAAGTTACTTTGACAGATTGCATAAAGCTTGCGATAACACATCACCCTGCAATTATGTCTGCCATAAGCAATTCCGAAATATATCATTCAAGAGTAGGTCAAGCCTGGTCAAATTATTTTCCGACAATCGGTGCAGGTGTAAGCTATTCAAGAAATGATATGCTTATGACTATGAGAAGCGGCGGTCAGTATTCAGGTATGATGAACAGAAGATATGACCAATATTACACTCCTACTCTTTCTGCAAATATGCTTTTATTTGATTTCGGAAAGACTAAAGCCAACGCTGATATGGCAAAAAGAAGCTTTGAATCTTCCCGTTATGATGCTGAAACAAGTATTGAGCTTGTAATTTATAATGTAAAAGTTGCATATTTTAATATGATTTTTGCAGAAGCTCAAAAAGTGGTATACGAAGATACAGTTAAGGATTACGAATTGCAGCTGAAACAGGCAAAGGCTTACTATGAAATAGGTAAAAAAGCCAAAATAGATGTTACTACTGCTGAATATAACTTAGGTAATGCAAAAGTTAACCTTATCAAAGCAAAAAATACTCTTGAGCTTGCATCAGTTCAACTTGCAAACGCTGTCGGTATTCCTGAGCTTGAAAATGTAATCTTAAAAGATAAATTAAATTCCAAAGCATATGATGTTAACTTTGATGATTTATTAAAAACTGCCGAAGCATCACGTCCTTCATTATTGTCTGCTAAAAAATTAATGGATGCGGCAGAACTCGGAGTTCGCGCAGCAAAAAGAGCTTTTACTCCTGACATTAGTGCAAACGGTTCTTATATGAGAGGCGGTTACAGCATGAATGCCGACTACGGTTATCAACTCGGATTGCAGCTGAATTATACAAACTTAAATCTTATGCTTCTAAAAAAACAGGTTGACGAGGCAAAAGCAACTTATAAAAAATACATGGCTGATTATGAACAACAAAAACAAAATGTTTACTTAGAAGTCAAAAGTGCATATATCAGTCTTTTGAATTCTCATGACAGTCTTGATGTTTCCAAACTTGCGCTTCAACAGGCTAAAGAACAACAATATCAAGCATTCAGAAGATATCAGGTAGGACTTGGCAACGCTATTGAGTTCAAAGATGCAGAAAATACATATTTGAATGCACAACTGAATTACTACTCAAATCTGCTGGATTACAATGTAAACGCCGCAGAACTTGAACGTGTTGTCGGTGCTCCGATAAAAGAATCTGATATTGACCTGTAATTTAATCTTAGCTGTAATTTTTTGATGCTTAAGTTGTTACTATAATTTTAATAGGAGAATTAGAATGGAACTTTATGAAGCAATAGAAAAACGTAGAACAATTCGTGATTTTGAGGATAAACCGATTGAAATGAATATCATAAAAAAAATCATTTCAGCTGGTCTAAAAGCACCGACAAACAATCACCTCCGCGAATGGGAATTTGTAATTTTTAATGATAAAAAAGAGCGTTTAAGAATACTTAATCTTGAAGATATGTCAAATTATGACGAATGTGAAAAAATGTTAGATGGTTTTGGGATGACAGATTCAGACCAGAGAGGCATGTATCATATTGCAATGCCAAAACAGTTTTCAATGCTTTACAATTCAGGCTGTTTAATTTTGCCGTTTTTTAAATTAAGAGAACCTTTGTTAAAGCCAACAAGTTTAAGTTCTTTAAACGAGTTTGCTTCAATTTGGTGTTGCGTTGAAAACATACTTTTGGCAGCTGCCTCAGAAGGAATATTAGGTGTAACCCGCATTCCGATGAGCGAAGAGCTTGAGCATATAAAAAACACTCTCAATCATCCTGACAATTATACAATTCCTTGTTATATTGCTTTAGGTCATCCTAGCAGTAGTGCAAAGTTACCAATCCAAAAAACAATTAATGTTGATGACAGATTGCATATTAACCACTGGTAACAAGCTTAATTTTATGGTTATTATTTGTTTCGCATAAAAAACTACATTAAAAAACTCCCTTTTCAGGGAGTTTAAATCTGGGGCGGAAGGATTCGAACCTCCGAATGCCTGGACCAAAACCAGGTGCCTTACCACTTGGCGACGCCCCAATAGCGGCTACATTTATTATTCTAACCGCTAAAATTCAGTTGTCAATATTTTATTTGTATAAATGGACTTTTTTCTTTAGCAAATATTATTTCAACACAGCTTAACAGGTTTTTAATAACATCTAATATAAGAATTTCGCTCTCAAAATGTCCGATATCAAATACGGCTATTGGGCTTTCCAGAGCGGTATGAAACTTTAAATCGCCTGTGACTAAAGCATCTGCGCCGTTTTCATAAGCCTCTTGTATAAACTCACTGCCACTTCCGGCACAAAATGCAATTCTTTTAATATATGAAATATTTTTATTATTTACATATCGCAGGTTTGGTGATACTTTTGAAAGCAATTTTAAAAATTCTTCTATTGAAATATTTGTATCTGAATATCTTAAAAAATCTGAGGCGTCAGTTATTTTTAAACCTAACGTGCTTATCAAAGTGTCCGTGGTTCCTCCACCGGTTTTGTCAAGATTAGTATGAGCACTGTATATATTTATATCACGCCAATTAAGCGGAACAAAAAACAACGGATGATGAGAAATTATCATATCGCAATTTTGTGTTCTTGCTTGATTAACAATGTCATCGGTTACAGTTAAACAAACCATCACCTTAAAAACTTCATATTTTGATTTTACATTCACTGCCCAGCCTGAACAATCCCAGGATTCTGCAAGCTCAGGAGGTGCAAAATCTTCTATCTTTTTGACAATACTGTACTTATCCATATATTTCCTCAAAAATTTTATAAGCTATTGTTGTCTTATCAGCTTTTTCAATTTTTTTCATACTGCCTGTTTTATTAAGTATGGTGACTTCGTTATAATCACTGGAAAAACCTATATCTTTTCGAGAAATATCATTGGCTATTAGGTAATCACAACCTTTATTTGCAATTTTAGCTTTCGCATTTTCTATTAAATTTTCACTTTCAGCACAGAAGCCAACGATTTTTTGATTTTTCTTAGCCAAAGAAATTTCTTTTAATATGTCAGGATTTTTTACAAGTGTAAGAGTTAATTCGTTATCAGAAGTTTTTTTCATTTTTTGTTCTGATATTTCTTTCACCCTGTAATCAGCAACCGCAGCAGCCATAATAACGCAGTCCGCATCAGAAAGCTCTTTTTCTACGGCAGATTTCATATCCATTGCAGATTTAACTTTTATAACATTATATTTTCTTTCAACTTCTTTTGTTGTAATCAAAGTTACGTCAGCACCGAGATTTTGAGCCGCATCAGCCAAAGCAAGTCCCATTTTACCTGATGAGTAATTGGAAATATATCTGACAGGATCTATGTCCTCTATTGTTCCGCCTGATGTTATAACTATCTTTTTCCCGTCAAGTTTTTTATAATTCAAAATTTCAACTGTTTTATCAAAAATCTTATCAAGGCTGCAGAGTCTTCCTTTGCCTTCATAACCGCAAGCAAGATAACCGCTTTCAGGTTCCAGAATTGTGTAGTGAAGTTTGTTTAAATTTTCTTGAATAATCGGATTTTCCCACATATTACAATTCATTGCAGGTGCTAAAATAACAGGCTTCCTAAAAGCACAGGCAATTGAAGTTAAAAGATTATCACAAACTCCCGCTGCTATTTTAGAAATTGTATTTGCAGTAGCCGGAGCAATTACCATAATGTCAGCTTCATCAGCAAAAGATATATGTTCAGGTTTAAAATCATCAACTGTAAATTCTTCCACACCTACTTCATTTTGGCTTAAGTTTTGCAAAGTTAATTTAGTAACAAAATTTAAAGCATTTTGTGTGCAAACAACACGAACATTAGCATTTGCACGTTTATACATTCTGATAAGTTCACAGATTTTATAGGCTGCAATACCGCCTGTAATACCTACCAATACGGTTTTCCCGGTCAGCATTTCTTTTGTTCTCCGATTATAACCTTTTCCAAATCTGAAACAGCCTGATCGAGATTATCATTTACAACTTTGTAATCAAAATTTTCGGCCCTTGCAAGTTCCTCTCTCACAGCCTGAAGACGTTTTTTTATAGTTTCTTCATCTTCGGTTTTTCTGCCTCTAAGGCGTTCTTCGAGTGTTTCATAGGAAGGCGGGCAAATAAAAATCAAAACAGCCTCCGGCATTTGTTTTTTTACCTGTAAAGCTCCTTGTGTATCTATTTCAAGAATTACATCTTTACCTTCCTGCAAACATTGATTTATAAATTTCCTTTTTGTTCCGTAACGGTTTCCTGCAAATTCAGCCCATTCAAGGAATTTGTCATTATCAATACATTGCTGAAAATCTTCTTTAGTCAAAAAGAAATAGTTAACACCGTTGACTTCACCGCATCTTGGCGCACGCGTAGTACAGGAAATTGAAAGCATAAACTGAGGATTTTTGTTTAAAAACCCTTTTAAAACAGTGCCTTTGCCGACACCTGAAGATCCTGAAACTACAAATAATTTTTTGTTCATACTATAATTATACAATGAATAAAAAAGCAATTTACAATTTTTTGAAAAAACTTAATACAACTAAAACATACAAAGGGCTTGCCGATTTTGTAATAGAAAATCTGACAAAACTTACTAAAGCCCAAGCATGCTGGATTGGTCTTATTAATTATACAACAATGATAGTTGAAGTAAAAAAGATATATAAAACAGAAGGTTTTAACAAGAATAAACAGTTAATAGGCGAGGTTAAAAAAATCAGGCAGGCTGTTTTTGACTTTTATAACAATTTTGAGATTGAAGATATTGTAGAGCATATTGCAACTTTATCAAAGGAAAATAAAATTATTTTACCGATTATATACAGAAAAAATGTTTTGGGTTATGTAGGTTTGATAAGTGATGATGTTAATTTCAACAAAAAAAATGTTGAAGCTGTAAGTATACTTGTACAAAATATAGCTTCAAAATTAGAAATTATATCTCTTTATGAAGAAAGAGCAATTAATAAACGAGAAAGACTTGAGTTTCTGGCAAGTATTTCCCACGAATTTAAAACACCGCTAAACTCAATAATAGGTTTTTCAGATATATTAGCAATAAAATGTGAGAATAAAGATAATTTAAAATATATAGATAACATTTCTAAAAGCTCAAGATTTTTAATGGACTTAATACAAATAACTCTGGATTTTGCAAGAAACGGAGCTAAACCGATTGAGCTTATACGTCAGGAATTCAGATCCAAAGAAATCATATCGGACATTATCTGGGGTTTTGAAGAAATCAGAAAAGAAAAAAATATTAATATAAATTATACTCTTTCTGATGTAATTATTAATGCCGATGTAACAAGGTTTCAACAGCTTATTTACAATCTTATTTCAAACGCAATAAAATTTAGCAAAGATAACAGCGAAATAGTGATAGTGACTTATGTAAACAATAAACATGAATTTGTATTTGAGATAAAAGATTCCGGAGATGGAATAAGTAAAAAAGATATAGGCAAAATCTTTAATTTCTTTACGCAAGTAAACAGAAATCAGCTTAAACGCCAGCAAGGCTCGGGGGTCGGACTTGCAGTATGCAAAAAAATAGCCAGAGCA
>ENA-ORTV01000165-ORTV01000165.1-human-gut-metagenome-genome-assembly--contig:-NODE-165-length-82059-cov-5.226379_pt1 | contig 82059 bp, 95 predicted proteins | sample MGYA00241915_ERZ509194 | MGnify/ENA primary metagenome ERZ509194 (study PRJEB26280, sample SAMEA2338810) | human gut metagenome | biome: human gut; feature: human-associated habitat; material: faeces... | reverse complement strand
TCCAGCGCCAGCATAGCCGACTCTTTCATTACATCACCCAAGTTTCCGGTCAGCGTCAGGCGGCCGCCTTTGCCGCGACTGAGACTGGTTTCGACGAACAGAATCTCACCGCCGACAGCAGTCCACGCCAAGCCGGTAACCACACCGGCATATTCATTGCCTTGATACTTGTCGCGCGTATATTCGGGAGCGCCCAGGAATTCGTACAAATCGCCCGGCTTAATTTCGGTCTTTGCGAAATAGCCGTCCGTAGCATATTGACGAGCCGATTTGCGCAGAATCTTTCCAATCTTCTTCTCCAACTCACGCACACCGCTTTCACGGGTATAAGACTCTATGATCGCTTCCAGCGTATTCTTGGGAATCTTGATATCGTTTTTCTTCATACCGTTTGCTTCCAACTCTTTGGGAACCAAATGGCGACGGGCAATCTCTATCTTTTCCTCGGTGATATAACCGCTTACTTCAATCAACTCCATGCGGTCGAGCAACGGTCCGGGAATCGTATTCAGATTATTGGCGGTAGCAATGAACATCACTTTCGACAAATCATAATCCACATCCAGGAAGTTGTCGTGAAACGTAGTATTCTGCTCCGGGTCGAGTACTTCGAGCAGAGCAGAAGAGGGGTCTCCCTGACGGTCGGCGCTCACCTTGTCTATCTCATCCAATATAAATACCGGATTTGAAGAACCGGCTTTAATCAAGCTTTTGATGATGCGTCCCGGCATCGCTCCGATATAAGTCTTGCGGTGTCCGCGTATTTCGGCTTCATCGTGCACGCCACCCAAAGACATACGGATATACTTCCGCTTCAAAGCAGCCGCAATAGACCGCCCCAAAGAGGTTTTACCCACACCCGGAGGGCCATACAGGCAGATGATAGGCGACTTCATGTCTCCCTTCAACTTCAATACGGCGAGATGTTCCAATATACGCTCCTTTACTTTCTCCAAACCGTAATGGTCTTTATTCAACGTCTTCTCAGCATTGGTCAGGTTCAGATTATCCGTTGTATAAACACCCCACGGCAGACTCATCATGGTTTGCAGATAGTTCAGTTGCACACTGTAATCGGGCGATTGCGGATGCATGCGCTCCAACTTATCCACTTCTTTCAGGAAGGTGCTTTTTACTTCTTCATTCCATTTTATGGTTTCCGCTTTTTTACGCATCTCTTCCAATTCCTGCTCCTGGCTGCCGCCACCCAGTTCATCCTGAATGGTTTTAATCTGCTGTTGCAAGAAATACTCGCGTTGCTGCTGGTCTATATCCTCGCGGGCGCGCATCTGGATAGATTCCTTGATTTCGGCGAGCTGAACTTCCCGGTTCAGAATTTCGAGCAAACGATAGGTGCGGGCACGCAATGCGTCAATGCGCAGCAACTCTATCTTTTCATCCTTCTTCAAGGGCAGGTTGGTGCAGATAAAGTCCACCAGAAACATCGGGTTGGTAATGTTCTTGATGGCGAATGCAGAATCCTGCGGAAACATATCCGAAGATTTGATATAGCGTACGGTCAAATCTTTGCACGCTTCTACCAATGCCTGAAACTCCTTATCGTCTTTTGCGGGAATTTCCTCATTAAGCGTGCTTACACGTCCTTTCAAATATGGAGTAACTTCCGTTATCTCTTTCAATTCAATGCGCTTGGAGCCTTGCAGGATAACGGTAGTCGTTTGATCCGGCATTTCCAGCACACGGACAATCTTGGCAACCGTACCTATTGTATGCAGGTCCTCAAACAAAGGCGTTTCCGTATCAGCTACTTTCTGACACACCACGGCGATATATGTACCTTTCTTTTCTGCCTCACGCACCAATTTCAGGGAAGATTTTCTTCCGACAGACACCGGCATAAACACACCCGGAAACAAAACCATGTTCCGCAGAGGTAATACCGGCAGGATTTCATCAACCTCAATATCCATCAATTGTTCTTCATTCCCCTCAAAATCAGCAATTACAGAAAACGCATTTTCATTCCTATCTTCGATATCACTCAAGTAATTTCTTTTCTTCATCTCATTCTTTTTAGTTTATGTCATATTGGCAGGCCAATAAGGCGTCTGCAAAGTTAGCTATTTCTTCTATTAAATAGGCGTTCCTTTCTTTAAAAAGACAAAAACGATGCCAAAATTGCCGCTATTTTGGCGGCTTTGATTATTTTTGAGTCCGATTAACAAAAACAAATATGCCGAATCCTTATTTCCAGTTCAAACAATTTACCGTCCGGCACGACAAATGCGCCATGAAAGTAGGTACAGACGGAGTACTATTAGGGGCGTGGGCTCCGGTTCAAGATGCTAAACGAATTCTTGATGTAGGAGCGGGTAGTGGTCTAATATCCTTACAATTAGCGCAGCGTAATCCGGAAGCCGCAATTACCTCTGTCGAAATAGACCCGGCAGCGGCGGCGCAAGCCCAAGAGAATATTCAATCGTCCCCCTGGAGCCATCGGATGGAAGTGGTATGCTGTGACTTCCGCAAGTATCATCCGGAAGACAGATTCGACCTGATTGTTTCCAACCCGCCTTATTTTGTCGATGCCCTGAAATGCCCGGACAATCAGCGCTGCATGGCACGGCACACGAGTGAACTGAGCTATGAATTGCTCTTCGGACATTCGGCGCATTTCTTATCGGAACGGGGAAGTATAAGCATTATCATTCCGGCGGAAGTTGAAAAGACGGTGGTTGATACAGCCTGGAAGTATAATTTTCATCCACATCGCCGCTTGTATGTTTTTACCAAACCCGGAAAACCTTGCCGGCGCGTGTTATTGACTTTCGGTTATCAGGATGTACCATGTATCGAGGACAGTCTTTACATAGAAGGAGAGAAGCACGGACAGTTTACCCCGGAGTACATCGCCCTGACCAAAGACTTTTATTTGAGAATGTAAGCTGTGTAAATTCGTCTTGCGGAATGAATATATTCATCCTGTGAGACGGATATATTTGTCTTGTGAGACGAATTAATTCGTCTCGGGAGATGGTTTTATTTATCTCACGAAACAATTCCTTATATAGCAAAAGAACAAGGATTCACCCGCTAACCCGTATAAACAGGTGTGTGGAAGGTGAAGGGCAAAAGTACAAACCCGGTTTATTTATGTATAATCCATCGTCGTCGGAGAGTATCTATGATACAAAAAAACGAACCACTGAATTTCAGTGGCTCGTTTTTTGTCGGGGTAGCGGGAAACGCAAACCTTTATTTAATTAATTGATAATCAATCGTTGAATTCTACTGTATAACTGTATATTTTTCTATTATTGTCTATTATCGTTCATTATTTCTTCTTGATATTTCTGATTAAACTTGAACAATATTTTCTCTATCATGTCATATCTATCATTTATAATGATATGATCGTCATTAATAATTCTACCAGCTTCTGACTTAACAAAAGCTTTCTTAGCATCTAATATTGATTGCTCCTTATATCCAAAATCTGCATACTCTGACACCTTATATAATACAATCAATTCACTATTTTCATACAGGGCAGAAAGACAGTTTGTAATGACAATATCTAAATATTCAAATTGCTTTTTCCAACTTCGCCATTTTTGCTTAATTTGGCAGTTCCCTTTCAAAGGGAATATATAGACTATTTTCTTTCGGCCAAGATATGACATAGTATTACTTATTTAATATCTCCAAATTGTTATCACCGAATACCAATCTTAAAACTTGATCCTTTTTCTCTTTCCGCAACTGTATAGTCAGTGTTGCGGCAATATCATCGTTATTTATATTATTGATCGATACATATTTTTCTGGATAAGTAAATAGATCAATAACACTTACCTCAAGGCTTTTTGCGATAATCTCAAGTTCACTAACTTTAAGTTCCCGTTTACCTGTTTCGATATTACTGATAACCGAAATATCCACGTTCAAGGCATCTGCTATTTTTTTTTGAGGAATACCTTTTTCTACACGTATAAGCCTTATATTTTCTATTGCATTCATAATTATAAAAATACCTCAATTTTAAACATATCCATTTGAGAAAACCTCAATATTATTTGCGATTTTCTCAAAAAATATTTGCGATTTTCTCAAATATGGCTTATGTTTGCAGTATAAATATAAGACTAAAAAATATACTAATAATGGAACTTGGACAAAATCTCAGCAAAATGGTATTTAAAGACTATTACGACAATTTGGCAGATAGCACTAAAGAAACTGTACGAAATCGTATTCTGGAAGAGAGTGGAATGTCTTATCCGACTTTCTATTATAAGCTTCGAAATAACACTTTCAAACCATTAGAATTGAAGCTTATAAAAAAAGTGATAGAAGAAATAAAACAAGAATCTCATGTTAACTAATATTGAATTTTATAATACTCCGGAAGGAGATGTCATGGTCAAGGCCGTCAATGAAGCAGCTCGACGTTTGAAAGAAAATGATTATGAATTCATTTCCGAGATGCTTACTATTATTAGTGACCGATACCCTAAAGCTCATGCTGCCTTAATGGAGCTTTATTCCACTCGCACAATGAATAAAAAGCACTTTGAATATAGCGTTGTTCATAGGTTCATCCGATGCAACTTTGGAGAATATGACCAATACAATCATGATATTGATATTAATGGCAATTTTATTTTCGAGGAGGTTAAATGCCCTCTTCGAGGAGAATGCCCTTTAGAGGGAGTTGTATGTAAACCTGAATTAGACAATAATTTAAGTGAAAGAGAAATGGAAGTGTTCAGGCTGATTGTACAGAATATGCGTTCTGATGAAATTGCCGCAGAACTATCTATTTCCAAATTTACAGTTGACCGACATCGCGAGAATATCAAAGCAAGACTTCATTTACGAGACATCCCTGCAATGATAACCTATTGGCATGTCAACCATCTAAAATAAGCGGTGCATGGTGTCCACCAGGTTCGATTCCTGGCATCCGCACGATGATTTACTAACTTAATAAACAATAAGAAGATGGTAACAAATGATAACCCATTTACAGAAAGTAACGAGCTTATTGCTAAGTTACTAAAGGAGAATAAATTAGAAGTAATGCATTTGGAAATGTATCTGGACACACAAAATATTGTTTGTGTGGAAAAAACAACTTATGAGGCAATGTGCTATAAGGATACTGCTTTAAAGGCATTTCTTGAATGCGAAGGTTACGATGATTTTGAAAAATCAATTAATGAATAAGAGAAAAAACTATGCATTACTTTATAGACAATATCAAAACCTACGCCAGTGTCAATAAAAAAGGTAGGGAGTTGCAGATATTCGTACAGCAATTCGATAGGTATCTGATTGCTGATGAATGTTCGTTGGATGCGCTGAAATGCGACATTGAGCACCAGATAAAAATAATGAATGAGAAATACCCTCGTAGCCGCCCTGTGCTGCTTAATGTATTTGACAACGGAAAAGATGGGCAGTGGACAATTCTTGTAGAGCATGATAGCGACAGCATTGTCTGCATTATATCTTATGAAAAGGTATTAGGCTATTATAGCTTAGGAAGTAAAATACGTGAATTTACAAAAATAGGCTGAGCCATGAAAATACATTATTTCTATAAAAAAGATTATCGTCAAGGCTTCTACGATCTTGAGATTGTTGCCTGGCTTGAAGAAAAAACAATATCCAGACAAGGAGATGAAAGATTAAGTTTTAAGAAATTGGAGCGCCTTGATATTTTTATTTCTAAAGATGTAGATTTTCAAAGTCATAGAATTAGCCATGAATTTGGAAAGAATAGTTGCATAGGACATTCTGCTCATACCCGTAAGAAACTGGTAGAGGATATGGAGAAATGGGGACTTAAACCTATTGACAGGCGGAACTATGAGAGGTTTCGTAAGGTAGCCCTTGCACTTTACTATAAACAATCTTTAATAAACTTCTCTGATTTCAAAGGGAAGCAGACATATACTATCCATACAATAATTGGAGATTGACGTATAACAATAAAGAAATGAATATAGTAAGGACAGAACAAGAAATCTGCGAGGTATTGGATGAGTGTTTAAATTGTGAGAATACCAGTACATCCATATATCCTGGAATGAGCTATGAACAGGGCGTAAAAGCTGCTATTGAATGGCTAATCGGTGACACAGAAGATCATCCTATTAATGACGAATAACAATTCAAAACAAAGTAGAAATGAATGTAAATCAAATATATAATTCTGAATGTTTGCAAGGATTAAAATATCTTCCAGACAATAGCATTCATTGTTGTGTAACCTCCCCGCCTTATTACGCGTTACGGGACTATGGCGATGATGCCCAGATAGGACTTGAAAAAACTCCAGAAGAATATATTCAGAAGTTGGTTGATGTATTTCGAGAGGTTCGTAGAGTATTAACTAAGGATGGTACATTGTGGCTCAACATAGGAGATAGCTATGCCGGCTCCATGAAAGGGGGAGCCAGCTACCCAGATAATGCCATGAATTACAAACAGGGAACCAATAGAGGTACACTTGGCAAAGCTACCATTATAAAGAAATGCATAGGATATAAATCAAAAGATTTGATTGGTATTCCCTGGATGCTTGCCTTTGCTCTGCGTGCAGATGGCTGGTTTTTGCGTCAGGATATTATTTGGCACAAACCAAATCCTATGCCAGAAAGTGTTAAGGATAGGTGTACAAAGGCTCACGAATATATTTTTCTTCTTAGTAAATCAAAACATTATTACTTTAATTCGGAAGCAATAAAGCAAGTAGCCAAGACTGAGGAGAACCAGCCGTCAGGAGTCCAGCGCAACAGAGAATATAATTATAACTCAAAAGAAAACAATAATCCTCAAGCATATAGAAAGCAACAATATGTTGGCGGCCGGAAACGAAAGCCTCAAATTTACAAAGAAGATGATCCTATGTTCCGTCGCAATAGTGAACGATGCTATGTCCCTTCTGGAATGGTAAATAAACGTTCGGTTTGGAGTGTATGTACTTCCGCTTTTAAAGATGCCCACTTTGCTGTATTTCCTCCTGCCTTAATAGTTGATTGCATCAAAGCTGGATGTCCGGAAGGTGGAATTGTTCTTGACCCTTTCATGGGTTCTGGTACTACGGCTGTAGTTGCAAGAAAACTTAACCGCAAATATATTGGCTTTGAATTAAATCCCAGTTATGTGGATATGGCAAAAGAGAGAATAATTAAAGAATTGGGATTTTTTAGATAATTAAAATCAAGATAATAATGAATCAAATGATGAAAGTACATGCTTCTCTTTTTTCTGGCTTTGGTGCTGCCGAACTTGCTGCAACTTGGATGGGCTGGAATAATGCTTTTTGGTGCGAAATAGAAGATTTCCCCAGAACTGTACTAAGTTATTGGTTCCCTCAATCAAAGGGTATGGAAACACAATAGTGCCGGAAGTAATTTATGAGATTTTTAAATCAATAGAAGAAGTTGAAACAATTAACGTATAACAAATCTGTAAAAAATTAATATGCGTGAAGACATTATGTATGTCATTCTATATCCGGATGGCTTAATAGTGATGAATACACAGAAATATTATCGAAGCGAGTGTATTAGAAATTGGTGTATCGGTTGCTCTTTTACATGGAAACAATGGTATAAAAGAGGTTATCGATGTAAAAAGGTAAAAGTAACTTTTGAAATAATAAACTAAGAAAGATATGTATAATACAAAAGACTTTGAGCAGGCAATGCACGTATGCTCATACAAATTAGACAGGGTATTTTACCATAAGAAGCATTCACGCTTCGTACAAAAAGTATATGGTCGGGTTCCAATTCCCAAAAAAGTTACAATTTCCGGAGAGCGAAAAATAATTATTCACTGGAGAAAATTTCGCTGGAATGATGCTGGACAATGTTTTTCTTTCTATTCTGATATTCGCAAAAGAAAGTATGATCTTCCTCTTCGCAGTCTTGAGGAGCAAAAGAAGATAACCCAATCATAAGCGGAATGGAAAGCCTTATAAAATATCGTATGGAAAACCTTGATTGGATAGATGAGTTTCTGACCAAATTGGGTATTGATGCTTTTCTTGATTTTGAAAGAAGAGTGTATAACGCTCTTGAAAAACTGAAAACAGGCAGATATTATGATATTGCCAGCTCCATTATCCCGGAACAGCAAGAGCTTTTCATCAAGTTTTGTTGCTGCTATATCAACAAACATCCAGAATACGAATTCAATGACGACTATACACAAATATGGAGGAAAGAAAGCTATGAACAATGGAAGATGGCAACCTCACGAAGACAGCTTCGTAAGGGATAACGTCAATAAAATGACATTAGAGCAAATGGCTGAACATCTGGGTAAATCTGTTTTGGCCGTAAAACTATATATGCACCGCAACCATATAATTATCGGTCAAACGGTCAAACGAAACATAGTACAGGAGATGCTTAGAATAAAATTTCGACATCCGGAGAATTTTATGCCAACTCGTGCTTTTTACCGCGAAGTCGGTATCAACCAGATGCGTTGGTGGGACTTGTTCCATGGCCGTAAGAATATAACTCAGGCCGAATATGTCGCATTATCAAAATATTTCGGTCTGACACTGGAAGAAGCGTTTGAAGCGCGCCAATTATCTATGTTCGAGGAGGAAAACAATGATTGATGAACAATTAAAGCAGAGAATTAAAGATGCCAATGAAATCGTAGATGTCATCGGCCAATTTGTATCGTTACATAAAAGAGGGATCAACTATATAGGTACGTGCCCGTTCCATTCGGATAAACACCCGTCCATGACCGTTAGCCCTTCACGACAAACTTATAAATGTTTTGTTTGCGGAAAGGGTGGAGATGTAATCCAGTTCATCCAGGATCATGAGGGCATGTCTTTCAATGAAGCTATCACCTGGTTGGCGAACCGGGCTGGAATACCACTACCGGAGCGGGTTATGTCGGATGATGAGATTGCTAAAGCAAAGGAACGTGAAGCGCAACGTATTGCAATGAAGGCAGCTGCCACTTTCTTTCAGAAGCACTTGCCGGATGCCCAATCATATCTTTATTCACGCGGGTATAACTTAGACGATAAAGTTATCACAGACTTTCAAATAGGTTATGCTCCACTGGATAATAAGGCTAAAAGTGAGCTTTTGGCAGCAGGCTTTTCCAAACAAAGGCTCATTGAGGTTGGTATATTGGCGGAAACAGACAAAGGATTCGTCTATGATGTTTTTCGAGATAGGATTATGTTTCCATATTTCGACTTAAAAGGGAACATAATAGGTTATTCCGGGCGTTACGTGACACCTCAAGAGAAAACCGGTAAATACATTAATACAGGCGATACCCCACTCTTTAAAAAAGGATTGCATCTTTTCGGGTTATACCAAGCGAGAGCTTCCATTGCCCGGTATGACAATGTTTATTTAGTAGAGGGACAGTTTGATGTTACTTCGATGCATAAGGCAGGCGTATGTAACGTTATTGCAGGTGGTGGCACCGCGCTAACCCCAGAGCAGGTTCAGCTCATTGGACGGTTTAGCAAAAAGGTTACTCTTATGTACGATTCCGATACTGCAGGAATCAAAGCTTCACTTAAACATTGCGAAACGTTTCTTTCTGCAGGCTTTCAAGTGAGTGCTGTTGCTCTGCAGGCAGGTACAGATCCAGACGATCTGGCACAACAACTGAAGGCGGATACCGGGCAATGGATCATCAATCATACCATCAATTTTGTAGGATATTTCGCACCATTGCTGCGCGGAAACAATCCGGGAGAGGATCCCAATAAAGAGGAAGAAGCAATACAGCAGATTTGCAAACTGTTGGCAGCTATACCTTCTGAAACTCTTCGTTTGAAATGTATAGAAACTGCGGCCAAACAATTTGATACGAATACGGAAGTCATCTGCCGGGTAATCAATAATCTCCTTCAAAGCAAAAGAATTGCTAATGTTAAAGCAAAGAGCCAGATGCATCCGGGCATTTATGGACTTGAAATATTGACAGAAGTGCGCTCTGGTAGTGAACCTATTATCTTAACACAAGATTATCAAGAATTCATTACCCTCTATGGGGATACTCCAATAGTCTATATACATGAGATTCCTATGCAAAGTGATATTATCCAACTTCGCCAATCCGGACAACTCTTCACTACTGAAAGTGAAGGCCTGTGTATATTAAAAGATGGCAGGGAATCCAATTATCTGGCAGCTCTTGTTTCCATGTACCGTGCAGGAATAACAGCGATAACGGTATCTGTTGAGAAGTATCCTTCAGAAGATCAGGATGAGAACAATAGTGCCGATGACGAATCTTCGAAAGAAAATGAAAGCTGTATTGAAAGCTGGAATTTTGCCAAATACTATATTTCTCTGTATAAAGAGTTCTTTAAGACCTTCAATGGTGAACGATCACCTTATGTTGAACGTTGCGCGGAAGTAATCAGCTATGCCGATGATTCCGTACGTATCATCAATTTCGCCTTTTTCTACGGCTGTCTCGGACTAACAAAACAGACACTTACTGAAATCCTGAAGCCATACCTCGCCAAACGGAAGTCCCGTATGGCAATCAATGCGCAACGTACCGATGACGATTATGAAGATGAAAACTACGATCCTGACGAACTGCCACGTTATGTTCAGGACAATCCAGAATACATGCAGATGTTCAACCAGTGTAACTATTACCCCAAACTGAACAAGCAAGGAGAACCTGTATGCTATCTCTTCAAGAATGAAAAGTCCGGCCATACCATGGTGGGTGATTTCTACATGATTCCCTTGCTACATATCTATTCCGATAACGATGAGGAAAACAAGCGGGTACTCAAGATAAACCGTCGCTATTACAAAACCCCATTGTATATAGAAGTTCAATCTAAAACCCTCGCCAAAAAAAGCACTATTGAAGAAAAGCTGCTTAACCTCGAAGCGGTAAACTTTACCAATGGAGAAGAAAAACATTGGACTAAAATACGCGAGTACATGAGCCGCCACTATGTTACGTGCACAGAGATTGTTACTTACGGTAACCAGCAGACCGATGGCTTTTCCCGGCAGGAAGACCAGCAATTCTTTGCCTTTGCTAACGGTATCTTTCACGTTGTCGATGGAACGCCGCGTTTCGATCCGGTCAATGAACTCGGAGTTGTCACTCACAACGCCCGTAACTATTACTTGCCAGCATTCTCCACTATTTATGCGGGTTCCGGTAGACAATCCGACAAGTACGAACTTATTTCACAACTCGTTTACAAAGAGATTCCTGCAGACAAACGCTGTACTTTCGACAAATGGGCTTCCCTGATGAATTGCGTGTATAAGATTAATGACAATGGAAAATGGGCTATTCTCTTTGCAATAATGTGTGCTTTCAGAAGTAACATACACTGTATAGACCGCCTGTTTACAGCACCATTCTTCATGGGACCGATGTCATCCGGAAAAACACAGATTGCAATATCGATACGTTCACTATTCATTTCACCAAAAATTCCAATTTTCAATTTAAATATTGGAACGGACGCCGCTATGTCTACATTAATGAGTACATTCCGGGATGTTCCGGTTGTCCTTGATGAATATAACAATAAAGATATATCAGATATAAAGTTCCAGGCGTTGAAAGGTATTGTATATGATGGCGACGGCCGACAAAAGCGGAAGGGTACTTCTGGGAAAGAGATTGAAAACGACAAGGTGTATGCACCGGTCATTATCTGTGGTCAAGAAACGCCCCAGCGCGACGATAACGCATTGATGTCACGAATTATTGTCTGCGAAGTTCCCAAGCCTAAAAACCGTACTCCGGAAGAGGTGGAACTTTTCAATAAGCTCAAGGATATAGAGGATCCTTCCAAAATAGGGCTTTCAAATGTGCTTTTTGAAGTCCTTCAATTGCGGCCGCTGGTGATGCAACATTTCCGAGTGCTTAAACAAAGGGCTTACGATGAATTGAAGGAAGCCCTGGTGAACGCCGGAGAGATAGATCGTCTTATGAAGACAGCTTCACTATTCCTGGCAACTTGCAAGCTTATTCAAGATTATACAGAGCTGAATCTTCCATTTACATACGACGAGTTTTTTCAGATCGCTAAAGACAAAATCAAGTTCCAAGTAGAGTTGATATCCAAAACTGACAAGCTGGCCACTTTCTTCAAAGCAATGGACGTAATGATTGATACCAAAGCTATTAAAGAGGGGAGGGACTTTGCCATTGATACTCCGGAGCGCATTACTATCAAATTGCCCGGTGGTGAAAAGAAAGAAATGCTTATCCCGGCAGGCAACAGGGTCTTGTTCTTGCGTGTCAGCACAATATATACCCAGTATGCCAGATCTTCCTACAATCAGGAAGAGTCCACGCAATCCACCATCGAGCAGAACCTGCGTTCACATCCCAGCTATATAGGCTCGGTACATGCCCGTCGGTTCAACTGGTATGAAGTGGTAGAAGTACCACGAGGTGGATTTGAAGAAGATATTCCTAATGAAACAGGCGTTGATGTCAAACTCAACAATGATATGGTTCGCAAGGTTGAGAAAAGATTCACTAACTCAAGCTGCATCGCAATCAACTATGAAATATTCCGAGAACTTTATGGAATTGATTTGCAACGTAGCTCTGCTAATGAAGTTCCTACACCTAATCCTAATAATGATCCTATTGATGCAAGTCATGCTCCGCAAGATATTGAATTTTAATGGAGTATTCCGTCCCGTTCCAAACTCCATTAATGCTCCTGGTGGTTATCCATCGGGAGTAACTGTTTTTTTATATTCTGATTTACGGACAAATTACGCTGTCTATCTTAGCCGGCATAATATTGCTTTCTATCGTTCAATCCCCCGTACCCCCTGGAATAAAAAGAAAAGCAAAAGAGAGAGAATTTTGAAAAGAAAATCTTTCAAAAAGGACATCCAACTGTCCAACAGTCCAACAGAGAAAAACATTTCAAAACATAACTCGCTGTTGTATAGTAGTATATATTTTCTTTTAAATCAATATATATATACTACAAGGGTGTTGTTTTGTTGGATGTTGTTGGACGTGTTGGATTTGGGGATTTCAACCATCCAACAGGATAAATCCAACAAAAAATGTGAAAAAGGCGGTTTGTTGGACGTGTTGGACGGTATCCAACGGCGTTTTTGGAGAAGTAAATTTGCGTAACTAAATAAAAATCAGTAACTTTAATATCCCTGTTGGACGGTTGGACAGTTGGAAGAAAAAATAAACAAAAAGCGATTTCAAAAATATTTTTAGAGATAATAGTCATGATTACAACAAGCATTACAATCACACCTTACCTTGCTGAATATTTGCGTGGAAAATATAATAATGGCGCAAATGAACCTTTCCGTATTCCTGACAATACGGACCTATATCATGTTATTTGGTCGTTGATGGCGAGAAGACACCAAAACCAATCTCCTGTCGATGAAGGTAATCTGACTCTGATTTTACCAGAGCGGCGTATCGGTAAAGATCCGCAAGTATATAACTATCTGTCTCCCCGTTCGGTAAAGATCATAGAGAATGAGGTACGTCGTATGTTCAATCGTGAACTCCATACTGCAATGGATGAAAACGATCAGAACGGACATGAGTTGAACAACATAGATATCGTTCATAACTTCCTGTGCGCTTATTGTATCGACAGCATCACAGAAGATGCTCTGCTGAAGAACTTCTACCGTTGGAGAGACAATATTCGGAAACGGAAAAAACGTCGGGAATACAAAAAGAAGTTAAAAAACAACTAAAAAATAACCGACCAAACTATGCTTTTTGTCACGAAATGGCGGTAAAAATGTCCGTTACATGGCGAACTTACTGAATATCATATATATATATACATTATGAGAGAACTTTCCATTCAAATCAGGGTAATCCCTGTCAAGCAAATGCGGCAGGATGTATACCATTTCACTGCTGACGAATTCGATTTTTCCCCGGTACTGGAAACATCGGAGGCAGGCCGTTGTTTAAATTGCAATAAGGATATTACTATTGAGCTTCCATCAGAGAATGTTATAACCGATTTCTTTTCTGGAAGATTTGCCATTGTTGAATTCACAGACACAAGACATCGAAATATCCAGATTGGAGAGCGTAAACTGCCGGCCATTGTTTCCATTTCTCCCAACTTAAACTCCGCAACGCTGAAAATTGAGTGTAAAATGCTTAAATCCCCATTCTTGTAGCGTCCTTCACCCCGTTCTGAATGCTGCCTATCTTCGCTGAAAAGATATGCAATGAATAGAACTTATCTACGCCAGCTTCTTACATTAAATACTCATCAGCTTCTTATTACGGCAGAAGGTTTTGCTTCTGCCATGATAGAGGCTTTCCCTTTAGTAGCTGTCGATGGGCAGCAACCAACCTCTTTTTTTTTCGATGAGGATCCTCCTACTTATAAAGAGACATCACAGAAAGCTCTCTCTCTTCTTTTGAAGAATATAGTAGCTCGTTCGGAACTTCAAGGTATAACAATTACTGACAACTTTTCCGCAGAGGACTTACCGGAAGGAAGTATTGCTTATCATCGTATTTGGGGATTTATCACCGCGGATTGTCGTTGGTACTTTTCCAGCAAACAGTTTGAATGCGATTTACTGGAAGCGGAAGCCAATCCCGCCATAACATGTCATCTGCTGCATGTAAACTCACCGGGTGGTGAAGCCTGGTATCTTGACCGGCTTAGTGAAACTATGCGTTCATTGAGTAAACCAATTGTTTCTTTGGTGGAGCAATACAACTGTTCTGCCAGCTATTACATCACTTGCCATTCCTCTTTCATCGCTTCACTTACAGCCAACGACACGATTGGTTGTATCGGCACTATGCTTGAAGCTTTCAACTACGATGGCTGGTTTGAGAAATTCGGCATTAAACGTATCGTGGCGCGAGCCTCAAAGTCTGACCTTAAAAATAAGAAAAGTGAAGACTTGCTTAATGGTAAAACGAAACAGTATATAAAGGAAGATCTGGATCCACTCAATGAACAGTTTCTTTCTGCTGTTTTGGCTGCACGTCCACAATTAAGTAACCTGCCTGAAGACGATCCTGTATTTCGTGGAGAAACATTCAGTACGCCACTGGCTATTGAGAAAGGACTTATCGACGCGTCCATGACTTTTATCGAGGCTATTGCCAAAGCAATAGAACTTGGTAATGAATATGCCGAACTGGAAAAAGTAAAGAAAAGTGCTCTCAACTATTTATAACTTAATTTTTAGTTCATCATGAATTTTAGAGAAAAACTTCAAACTGTCCTGCAAAAGTTAAAATTGTGGGATAAAGCTAAAGCAAACCAACTCACCAATGAAGAGTGGGGACAGATTGTGAACTCCTACAAAAAGGAGTATCAGGCTACCTTACAAGATGATCTGGCCGCATATAATGCGGAACAGCAGCAAGCATCTACTGTATCTCAAGAGCAGATGGCTCAAGTACAAACGATACTTGACGGCATCATAAACCCTACCCAATCCGCTACTACAGAGGATACGGAAAATGAGAACAATGGAGAAAGTGGCACAGCAACTCAGGCAGTAAACCAGCAGCCTGTTACCGGTGAAGGGCTTGTACAACTTGCTACTGCCGTACAAGGGCTGGTAAACAGCATGAATAACCGTGCAGCAGATGATATTCCAACGCATACGGTTACAGCCTCTACTGTCTCCTTTACCGGACCAGCCGACCGTACCCGTTTCCTTTTTGGCATTGAAAGCCCCATGTTTTCAATGGATGATAGATGGAATAAAATCGCCCTCAATCCATCGGCAGCCGCTTCGCTCGGACCTTGGGATGAAGAAAACGAAGGAACCTCATTCCGTAAACAGGCTGTTAGCTTTTCACGTTCCTTGCAGAAGCGATATGCTTATTTACATGCCAATGGTATGCTTGACGCCAAACGTTTGGCTGCCGGTGAATTTGCCACAAACTACGAAGGTGTTAATACCGCAGGTGTGGGCAATCAACATGTAGTACTCCGCCAAGATGCTTTGATTGCCCGTGTACTTGCAAAACGCGACCTCACGCAGTATTTCCCTGTACGTTATGGTATTCAAGATCATGACCTCGTATTCAATGCTTTCTTCTCAGAAGTTTCTCAGGCTTATCAAGAAGGTGAAATCTGGAAAGGTGACATGAAGCTTGAAAACGAAATGGGATACGTGGATGACGCCATGGTAAAGATGAAGTTTGGTCCAATGAAAGAATTGGAACGCATGTACATCGGTTATCTAAATAAAGAAGGTTCTGATCCTATCAAGTGGAATATGATAGAGTTCTGTATTTTGAACTGCCTTGAGACAGCTCAGGTAGAACAGAACAAGCGTCGTATGCGTGGTATCTATGTGAAGCCTGAAACAGGGGTTGCTGGTAGCTATCTTAATGCAGGCACTGGTATCATCTACACTCTTATCCGCTATATGCATGAATTCAAGATTCTACCTCACGACAATGAAGAATACCGTTCTTATACTGCATCTGATATGTTGGATGCCGTTCAGGAGTTTGTTGGTGACGTTACGGCTTCTTGTACGGAAGATATGGATTTGGATAACCATGTTCTTTACCTTAATAAGATGCACCAGCCTTGGTGGATTAAAAATGTCCGTACCAAGTATGGCAAGGATATAGACTTTACCGGTCCGAACAGTTATCTACATACGGTTCCTGATACTAATATGCGCATCGTATGGCTACCTTACTTAGGGCAGCTTCCGTTCATGTTCATGGATATCCCCGGTAACCTTCAGTTCCTGGAGTATGTACCGGGAGAAATGCTCTCCATCAAGTACAAAGAGGATATGGAACTTGTCAAAGCTTGGTCTACCTGGAAAGAAGGCTGTTCCGCATCCTTTACCGGTCGTCGTTTCGACAGCCCGGATAAGCTAAAAGCCAATAACTATGAGTGGCAGCAAATCTTCATGAACAAACCGGCTGTAGATATGGATGCGGATGCTACAACTATGGACGCATCAAAAGGTTTCTGGCAAATAACTACGGCCAATACTGCAGCAAAAGCCATAACTGATATTACCAATGCCAAGGCGGGAGTGGCATATATCATCGAATGTGGTGATACGGATAATGCTACTACTATTGCCAAGGCAGAAAAATTTGCAGATATCACAGCTGCTTATACTCCAACCAAGGTCGGTGACTATATTATGGTAATACTGAACAGTAATGGTAATTTCTTGGAATTGGAACGGCAGGTAGGCGGCGTACGTAAGGTTAATGCTAAATTGCAACCTAATATCCCCGGTGTCAGATAAGCCCGGTACAAGGTAATTTGTTTATTTTCAGGTGACATGGGGCGGGTGAAAATAGCCCGCCCTTTTTATTTATTTAAAACTAACCAATTTAATTATTAATATGAAAGCAAGAAAAATTTCCGACCCTTTCCGTAAAGGAAACAGGGCGGCTCGCAAAATGCAAGTCCGCTTCTTTCTCTCACTGATGACACTCATCGCACTGGTATTTGTCGTCAGCATGATTCTTGAACCCGGCTCTACACTGGGTATCGCAGGCTTCTCCGGTACGACAATGGCTGCACTGATGGCTATCGGAGACGTTGATGATGTATCCGATCGTAAGACACACGGTTCCAACATAGCCTATAAGGTTTACTTAGTGGACATCGACCAGATTAACCCGGATGTAGCATTTCCCCTTCCTAATGCGAACAGGGAAATAAGCACTATTCCGATGAAAGATGGGCAATATATGAAGTACTTCATAGCGCATGATATTCCTACGTTTACAGCTACCGGTGAAAAAGGTGATATCACTACCAGCGGCGAGAATAACTTCGTCATCATCATGGGTGGCATGCGCAACCAATTACTTGACTTCGTAGAACAACATGCAGGTGGTAAGTTCATTATTGTTTTCAAAGAAGTAGGCGAGACTCAGTGGTATATTCTTGGTAATTACGACCGTCCGATGGTATTGTCATCTTTTGAAGCCAAAAACGACAAAGACGGACGTTACATCACGTTCACTTTCAAGCGTACCAGCATCGACCAATATTATAAGTACGTGGGTGACATCGTCCGAGTACCGGCAGCTTCGCATACCGCGGATGCCACCAAACTGACTGTCAAGTCGAGCAATAACCGGTATGAAATTCCCGATGGCAGCGAAGCTACTTATGCCATTAGTACAGTTGAAGGATTGACTGCAAACGATAAGGGACGCCATATTACACTTGAAGGTACAGGTACGGATAAAGCAGCTACTATTGCAGAAAGCAGCACATTTATCCTAATTGACGGTGCAACATGGACGGCCAAGGCAGGTTCTTCCATTACCTTCCAAGTTTTGGATCCTTCTACTCTTATTGAAGTTGAGGGTAGCCGTGTTCAAACTGCTTAATATAAACCACCCTTACAAGCTGATATACCATTGACAATAGGTGTGTTAGCTTGTAAGATATAAATTTCTCCATTATGTATAGTTTCAAAGAAAAGAAGAGACACTTCAATGCGCTCCTTAATCCGGATGCTGCAAAATATGATCTTGAGCTACTTTTGCAAAAACAGCCTAATCTTCCGATAATTGCCACCTATTCCCGAAACCCTAAACGCTATGCCAATGATATTCTTTACTTATTGCTGGATTATTCTACTCGTGAAGAAATCAGGGAGTTTCGGCGTAGCAAAATGAACTCAGAAACTAAGGAGGTGGATTCTTCCACTATTGCTGCAACTTTAGCGGCCAGTACCATCAATGATGGTAAAATGTCTCCTACTCAAACTGAAGCAGATGTTGATTCTTTCAAAACCGAGGAACATGAACAATCGATGGCAACTTCGGATAGTGTCAATGACACTTCTCAGAGCAGAGAAGAAGAGCTTCAAGAACAATTAGAGGAAGCCATTGAAAGAGCTGAGGAAGCGGAAGCCAATAATGAAGAAGCCGAGGAAGCAATAGCGGAAGCGGAAGCGCGTGCTGAAGCAGCAGAAGCGGCGTTGGAAGAAGAGAAAAAAAAAGAGAATTCTCAAGCTCCCGTAAAATCCAAAAGCAAGAAGAGTACCCACAAATCTACTGGGACAACCTCTTCGACCCGCAAGTCCAAATAGCAACACTCATTTACAATGATCGTGTTGTTACATGGAAACAAATGAAGCAGCTCGACGAAAGCTTGGATAAGAAACCAACGAAACGCGATATCATGGAAATGGTAGAACTTCGTATCCGGAATCTACAGGCATTCGATGAGCTGCAATCGTTCAACGACACTGGGAAATTTCTCTATATTCATCCGCTCATAGCTCACCAGTCAGAGAGAGCACAATTGGAAAAGCTATTGAAAACGGATACGCAAGAGTTCTTGCGTTTACATAAGAATGTAACGGATAACATTCGCAGATACGAGTCTTACTTGAGACGTACTGATCGTGCAGATCGTCGTACTCAAGATCGGGAACATCTTCGTCGTCATCGTGAACGGGAAGCCCTATTTAAAGCAATATTACAAGATTTTCAAACTCAAAAGTAAAATGGAAAAGCTAATAGAAGTATTTAATTTGGGTGGTTTGCCTACCGCCCCGCTGGATTCGTTCTTAGAGCTTCAGGAAGATTTTAAGAAGTCTGACCCTGATAAATTATCGAAACTGCAGATGCTGATCATTACACGTGGTTTCAAGTATGCATTCAAAGCCTGGAAGGATCCGGATGGAAAACTCTGGATTATCGATGCCCATCAGAGACGGAAAGCACTGCTCGCATTGCGTAAGTCTGGATTTACCATCCCGGAAATACCTTATGAACCCATTTTTGCAGTTAACAAAAAAGAAGCTGTAGAAGAAATCGCAGCTTATAATTCCGAGTTTGCTACCAAGAATCCAGATACGCTTCTGTTTAAGAAGTATAATATTGATTCTGATACACTTCAGCGGTTCAATCTTGGTTATGAAGTTAAGACTATTGATTTCGGACAAACTTTGTCATTATTTCCGCAAGAACACGAGGCAGATGGCGTTACGGAAGATAACGTAGATTTCACTATTCCATCATCAGAAAACACTCCTAATTTCTTAGCACAATCAGGAGATGTTTGGTTACTTGGAAATCACCGTTTAATGTGTGGAGATTGCCGTTCAAAATCAGACGTCACCACTCTGATGAACGGGCAGCATGCAGACCTATGTGTCACAGATCCACCATATAATGTAAACTATGAAGGTGGTACTGAAGAGGAACTTACGATTCAAAATGATTCAATGGAAAATGATTTGTTTGCAACTTTCCTCAAACAAGTGTTTTCAATTATATATGAAGTTCTTAAACCAGGCGGTTCTTATTATATTTTCCATGCAGACAGTGAGGGGGAAAATTTTCGTGCATCACTTCGTAAAGCTGGCTTCAAAATTGCACAATGCTGTATATGGGTAAAAAATTCAATGGTTATGGGGCGGCAAGATTACCAATGGCAACACGAACCGTGCCTGTATGGTTGGAAACCCGGTGCTGCACATTTATGGAACTCTGATCGCAGACAAACTACAGTTTGGCATTTCGATAAACCGCAACGAAATGCTATTCACCCAACAATGAAACCGATTGCTCTTATGGCTTATCCAATATCCAACTCCAGTACTTCGGGACAAATAGTAGTAGATTTTTTCTCCGGATCCGGCTCAACACTTATGGCTTGTCAGCAGATTGACCGAATATGCTATGCGATGGAAATAGATCCTCGTTATGTTACCGCCACTATACATAGATATCGTGCTATGTTTCCGGAACAACCTATTCAGTTTATCAGACAAGGAAAACTTCAGTCTATTGAAGAAACTCAATCCATATTGTCATGAAGAAAGAATTAACGCCTACTTCTGATGTTGATAAAATCACATTGTTAGGGGATGAATACGTATCTCAAGTGCGCACATTTGGCGCACTTGGGTATTCTCCCGAACGTATTTGCAATTTGCTTGGATTACGTGGAAAAGAAAAAATAGCTCTCGGCATTCGCATTGCAATACCGGGAGATGCCTACTACGATGCGTATCGCAATGGTAATGCTCTGGGTGAATATAATATTGACGCAGAACTTGCCAAAAAAGCCGAAACTGGAGATGTGTCAGCTATTGAAATACTGGAAGCCCGAAAGCAAGAACGGATTGTAAAGGACTTAAGAAATAAACTTTTTGGAATATGACACAACTTGACGCTCTTGATAAGATACATCCTGACCTGATATCAGCTTTTCTAACTACCGGGAAATGTGATGGTATTCCAGCGGAAGTACAGATCTTTCTAAAACAGCTCCAATGGGCCGCTGAGATTTACGAATATGAACGAAACATAACTCGTGCAGCTAAACAGCTACGCCAGCGCATTAATGCCCAACAACACATCAATATAGATGAACGGACTTGCAAGGCTCGTATTTATGCAGCTATCAATTATTTTAACATAGACAATAATGTATCCATCAAAGTATGGGAGTCTAACTACGCTGATAAGTATGAAGACCTTGCTAAATTATGTGCAGCTGCCGGAGACTACAAGAACCAGGGTAAGTGTTATGCTGCCGCTTTAGAATGTCGCCGTCGGGCTTCCGAAATTGCCAAAGCTGACCGTAACCTTGGTATTGTCTTTCTTATTTCTCCGGAACTCACCCCAGAAGACCTGGGATACAGCAAAGCCTCACTCAAGGAAATCGCCACCAAACATAACAAAGGATTCTATCTTAATCTTATAGATAGTCTTCCTATTGAAAAAGTAGAAAAGAAACGGCTTCTACGTGATGCGGACATTCAAGAAGCAGAATATGAAGAACTAAACGAAGAATAAACCAATCCGATATGGAAACAGAATATAGTAACAGTTTTGAGCGTTACTACATGAACCAGATGCAGATACTGGTTAATGTCATCGACTCAAATAATATCTTTGCTGAAGTAGCGCGTGCCGGTGGAAAAACAGAAGGTATTACCGGACCGCGCATTATTCGTGTGGCCAATGACATGCCGGGAGAACTTTCCTTCCTGGTACATAAAACCTACGTAGCCTTAATGACAAACGTATGGCCAAACCTGCAAGCTTATTTTTCCAAGGAAGTAACCGTAGGTGGGAAAGTTCGCCCAATGCTCGAATACGGTATTGATTATGTAGTGGGGGAAGCAAAGCTTCCTTCGCATTTTCGTCGTCCTCGTTATCCGATTTCATACCCCAAACATTCTGTTGTCTTTCGCGATGGACACCATATCCAATTGGTCAGTTCTGACCAACCCGAATCTGTAGCCGGCCGTTCTGCCGTTCACGCCATTATTGAGGAGATGAAACACAATAAAGGGGAAAAATTAAAGACACGTTTGTTCCCTTCTCTCCGAGGAGCAAATGCCGAAATTCGCCGCTCCCCATATTATCAGGGTATTACTGGTGTATCTGATACGGCGCGTGTTGATTTGGGAGAAGATGATTGGTTTGAGGAATATGAGCGTCACATGGATCGTAAACTATTGGAAGAAATATCTACTGTCGCACTTCATCTAAATGCGTCTATTTATCAGAAATACAAGCTATTAAACTCTCAAAAAGAGATAACTAATCCTGTTATCTTGGAACGTATCCGCCTTGAGATAATCAAGCTAAACCGTATTATCGCCCTTTGGCAACCCCGTTTGGCCGATATGCGACGAAATGCCACCCTCTACGTTCGTGCAAGCTCTTTCTGTAACAAAGATATTCTCGGTCCTAAATTCTTCAAAACGCAGCTCGAAACACTTGATATGGACGAATTTCTGACCTCTATATGCGCCATCCGCCACAAAGAGGTCATCAATAAATTCTTCGCTAACTACAATAAGGAAAAACATCAGTATGCTGATAGTTACATCTATGAGTCTATATTACGGTTGGACTTGCGGGAACATTTCATCCTTACTGCCCGCTATTTATTGCATTACGAGAAACGCGATGAATTGCTGGTGGGGTATGACCCCGGTCACTTCTCCAGTTTGGTTGTAGGGCAGGAAAAAGAATATGGCCGCCGACTTCGCATCATCAAAGAGTTTTATTGCTGTTATCCGGACGAGCAGCCGGAGCTTGCCCGCCAATTCAATGAGTTCTTCGGTGGAGATGCTTTGAATAAACGCATCATCCTATATCCGGACCGTGCCGGTAACAAACGTCGTGAGGAACTGGAACAAATAACTACTGACAGTCGTGCGTTGAAGCGAGAGCTGGAAAGCTATGGTTTTGAGGTGGAATTGATGAACGAGGGACAGTCTACAATCTATTATTGGCAACAATTCAAATTGCTTCTTCTTATATTCGGCGGGCGAAGCAATGTTCTACCCGAAGTTTTGATTGATGAGAATGAATGTAAAAACCTTTGCAGTGCTATCATGCTTTCACCACTGAAAAAAACAGAAGGCCGCATAGAACTCGACAAAGTATCAGAAAAGAAAATACCATTAAAGCAACAAGCCGGGCTTACAACCCAACTACCCAGTGCGCTCATTTACCTGCTTTTTGGAAGATATGGCAATAAAGTTCAAGGTGAATTATCCTCAATGCCGGATAATTTACCGGACAATATATCCATATAATAACTTATTTTTTGAGAAAAACATATCGATAGAAGTACAATAATAGTATTAATTGACATTGAAATAATATTTAAATCATTAGTAAACAATGATTTAATGTTTTAAAAATGAAATTCTTATTTCACCATACCGACGAAACCTGCACGCACCGCTGAGAATTGGGTATGCAAGGCAATCTTCAGCTATTGTAGGAAATATGACAGTAGGACTTTCGCGTCCTTTTCCTGCAGGTAAAAACAACATAATTTCGGGCATGGAAATAAAATTGAGTGGTATTCAAGCTATGCAATGGGCAAAAGAACTGTCAAAGCTGCCAAATGGTTTCTTTACCATTGCTTTCTTCCCATGCTCAAGGCAGAGAGGGGTGGCCATATCGGAATTAACCATAAAAGAAAAATGCAAATGGCGGATACAATTACCAGAAGAGCGTTTCAGCATTGACAGCGACAACCTCTTTCTATTTACCGATAATAATGGCGAGCCTAAGATGTGCTATCGCATTCTTATCCGCTATATGGGTTTTCCGCAAGATGGATTTAAATTACATAAAATAGACTGGTTATGAGTAAGAATGACCTTAAAATGATAGGCAATTACGGTTGCTATTTAGATGAAGACAATGTGATCTCTTTCCAGATAGGAAACACTCCGCGATCCTCTCTGCTTGAACCGGATCCTGCATTTCCGTTGTATACGGATGCCAGTATTTCGGAACCTCAGTGGCAAAGTATCCAAGGCTTCCAAGTGTGCAGCCGTGGATACAACAATATGAAGTGTGAAGAAATTGCTTCGGATATAAAGAAGAACCGTTTGCTCCCGCGATTAATAAGTAAGCAAATCAAGATGTTATATGGACATGGGCCAGCTGTATATATACCTAAGATAGTCAACGGTAAATTAACGAAAGAGTGGGTAGATTGTCCAAAAATAACCGATTGGCTCAACAGTTGGAAACAACGTGGAATAGAATGCGATCATAAAGAATTCGCCAAAGCAATTATCAAGAACTACTATTACTTCTATGACTTCTTCGTAAAAATACGTTTTACCGTAGGAAAGGGGAGAGGGGCTGTCCCCATAGCCGGACTTGAAGCCATGGAAAACAAACATTGTCGCTTAGCTACTACCAAAAAAGATGTAGCTACCGATGTCGTTTATTACAAAGACTTCAGACATATAGCAGTAGGGCGTTGGGGATATGGCATATCTACTTTCCGGATATATCCCAAATTCAACCCGGCAGAAATAACCAATTATAAGTATGCGGCAATTTCTCACCACAGGGAAAAGTCCGTCGATGATTTTTATGGAGTGAATGAAACACATCAAGGGACACGCGCCTATATCAAAGGCTCTAATGAAACGGCAGACTATATCAATTCATTTCTACGTAATTCCCTTGCTGCCAAGATTCATATCGTAATTCCCAATGCATGGATTGAGTCTAAACGCACGCAAATCAGTAAACTCTGCGATGAAAACAAGAAGTTACAGAAGAATGGCGAGAAACTGATGCGATATAACGGAATAGAGATTGGTACGGAATTCAGGGAATCGACGCTGATCCAGTTCCTTCAGGCAGAACTCCGAAAAATATCAAGATATCTTTCCGGTGCTGACAACCAAGGAAAGGCATACGCCACCATCAGCTTCAAGAATAGCCAGGGCGAGGAAGAACGCTGGAAGATTGAGACCGTGGACTTGAAATACAAAGAGTATATTGACGCGCTGATTGCTTACGACAAGCGTGCCGATGAAGTCCTACTCTCCAGTGTGGGACTGGATTCATCCATATCGAGCGTAAGCAAAGACGGAGTTATCTCCAAATCGGGTGCAGACGCGTACTACAATTATTTGATTTACATTATGTCTCTTTCTTCTGAAGATGAAATCTGCTCTGAACCATTCAATCTGGCGATATCGGTAAATTTCCCAGAACTGTACGCCCAAGGCTATCGTATCGGCTATTATCGGGAAGTACCGGCACGCCAAGAAGACGTTTCACCCAAAGACAGACTTAATACTCAACAATCATGATTATATTAGAAGAACTATTTTCTACGGTAGCGGAGTTTCGTAAGTATTCTCCATACCTCGAAAGCAATGTCAGTTTCCAGGACTTGAATTCATCCGCTCTTTCTGCCAAGAAGCAAATTTCAATCATTCTATCCAAAGAGGTGTACGATGAAGTGGTGGGCAAAGCCGGAGAACCCAAAGAAGCGCTATGTTCGGCCATGGCGAACCTAACACTTGCCAAACAGATGATATTTGACATCATCAGCCGTCGGAAAAACGAAATTGACATATATAAGCATGAACAAGAAGCCATGCGGCGGGCATATACAGATAACTATTTTAATGCAATGGATACGCTCATACAGTTATTGTCTGATGGAAAAGATGTGTCTGAAAAATGGAAAGAAACCCGCTATTGCAAGATGCTATCGGCTTTGCATATCAAAACCGCTGATGAGTTTGACTCCTTATATCCTATTGATATGTCGTACCTGTTCTTCTTCCGGACAATTCCCCTGCAAAAAGAAGCTTTGGATGATGGTATGAACTCATATTTTGAGCGTACCACCAAAAACGAAGAGGCTATCTCCATGCTCCAACGATGCTTGGCAAAACAAACGGTTGCAATAGCATTACGAAGATTTGACATCATAGAATTTCCACCAACAATTCGGTCCTTGTTTGATGACACAACAGCCAGCCGTTCCGGTAAGGATGAACAAAACCGCATGCTCGACTTAGCGGCATCCTTGACCGACGAAGTGAAGAACTCTTTAACAGACATCGACCTTATACTTTCTTCCGGTTCCGGCAGTTCCGTCGACACCGAAACATCGTTCAACCGTCCCGAAGACAAAATATATCTGATGGCATGATGGAAGATACAGTTAAGTTTTTAGTTCATGGTAAAGAATTCAGCATTTCCAACTCATGGGAGAAGCTGGACCCTTATTTATATGCCTCACTTATTAAGGACATACAAGACATGGCAACCGGCCAATTATCCGTGGCAATGGTGCGCGTTCGTCATGTCTGCCGGACAATGGGATGGGACATTAGGAAGATAAAAAACGATGAAGCGTTCCAAAATCTTGCGTGGCTTGCTGAACAAATCACTTTCCCTTTCCTTATTGAATATCCTGACAATGACAGCGCACTCCAAGAATTGGATAACGAGACTCGAAAATTGTGCAAACGTATTCCACCCCACCGGCTACCGGGCATCACTATATCTAAGTATCTTAAAAAATTGAACTATCGTTATACTGTAGATTCGTGCTTTTGCAAACAGTTAGTACCCTTCATCGAAATAGATGATGAATTCTACAGCAGCTACAAAATTGATACGAAATACGGATACCTGACTTGTTCACTGACTGCACTACAATTTATTGAAGCCAAAGCGTTAATAGGTACAAAAGATAAGTTACCCTTACTTGCCGCCATTCTGTATTATCCTGAGAAATACTCTTCGGAAGGGGCACATGAACTGGCAGGACGGTTCACTCATGTGCCAGACAATACTTTAGTGGCAATAGCCTTTAATTTCCAAGCTTTTGTAAATTATCTGTTTACAAAGACACAGTTCAAACTACTTACAGAAGCCAAAGAAACAAGAAAATCTACTATTTCTACTGGTGCTTTAGAATCACTGTATAACTTAAGTGCAGACGGACTTGGAGACATCGATAAAGTTGAACAGATGAACGTTATTCAGTATCTTACTATTCTTCGGAAGAAACTCATAGATACTGTTCGTAGCCTGCATGCAGCTAAAATGGAGAATGTAGATATTGAAAAAGAAACAGGATTACCTATTCGTATAATCAACCAAATATTATGATACTACAGTTATTCAGATATTTTGCCCGATATCCCCAAAAACAGGGGGTATTATCAATGTTCACCAATGGAGAAAGTCAATATGCCGAGTACGCGGAACTGTTGGAATATGTAAACCGACTGTCGGAACCTTTATTTCCTAATATTGAGAGTTTTGTTTTCGGACAGTCATACGACGACGTGAAGAAGCGAATAGACTCTATAACCGGCAGCTATCTATTCATTGACTTCGGAGAGTTTACTTCTACTCGCGATTCACGCAATTCTATTTACGATACACAGAAACTGGCAGTGACTATTGCTTTGAAGGTTCCGGATAACGCAGATACCATGGAGATATCGATAGCTTCGGATAGAACATTACTTCTGCTTGCAAACTGCAGAAAAAAAATAGTAGAGGATTCCGAACAAAGACTACTTCCGTGGGGTGGGGAGATTGCCGATCAGCAGGATATCGTACCTTTTGTTTCTCCAGAATTTAAATCAATAGGATGGACACTTATGCTGACTTCGGAAACTCCGGATATATTCAACGTAAAAGCGTCCTTTATACAACAAAAAAACTCCAATATCTTAGCATAAAAACAAAGGGCTTATGAGAATAACCAAAGCTAAACTCACCATTCAACTTGCCGTAGCTGTATTTCTTTCAGTTGCCGGCATGGTACTAATATTCTGTGGCTTTTGGGTGGAACCAACTGGAGAAATCGATAATTCAGTACTGGTAGCCTATGGTGAAGTCAGCACTTTTGCCGGAGCACTATTCGGAGTAGATTATCGGTATCAGTTACGAATTTTTAAAAGAGAAGAGAAGAAAGATGAAAACCATTGATGCTATTATAATTCATTGTTCAGCCACACGTGCCGGACAAGATTTACGGGCTAAGGACATAGACCGCATGCACCGGGCACGTGGTTTTAATCAGATTGGCTACAACTTTGTGATAGACCTTGACGGTACAGTGGAGAACGGGCGGCCGTTATCTATCGACGGGGCGCATTGCAGCACAAAAGGCTTCTCCGGTTTGTCATACAACAAACACTCGATAGGCATCTGCTATATCGGCGGACTGGATGCCAATGGTAAACCGGCTGATACCCGTACGGAAGCACAGAAAAACTCTTTGCGTGATTTGGTGGCAAAGCTCTGCAAGGAGTACCCAATTATAGAGCTACTCGGTCATCGTGACACCTCGCCTGACTTAGACGGTAGCGGTGAAGTGGAGCCGACAGAATATATCAAGGCGTGCCCGTGCTTCGATGTGCGGAGCGAGTTCAGCAATTTCTTACGTAATGTAGTGATACGGCCATGAACCTGAAAAACTGTTTCTTTTTCTGTGTGTTGTTTATATTGTCTTTCCTGGTCGCAGGCTGTCGAAGCTCGCGATCAGGTTCCTCGCATTCAGAGGTAGGCATGCAATACTTAAAAGAAAGCAAGAATAACTCTGTTGATTTGAAAAACAAACTCACCCGTAAGTCAATCGAACAGGATGGCCGGCTTCGGGCGCGCGTCATCGAGTTCTATCCACCGGATTCCGGAGATACGACCCAACGCGGTCCCGTAAAGTCCATTACCGATTTGGATTTTTCTTCTACTTCCAAAGTTGATTCCACAGTCGGGGAAAGGCAGCTTGTTTGCAGTTCCGATACCACCTCCGAGCGCTTGGCGGGAAAAAAGAAAGACGATGCGACTTACCAAATAAAGCATATGCCCTGGTATCAGCCGTTCATACCCTATCTTGTTCTTGCCTTTATAGCGGCAATTGCCTATCGCTTCCGCAAGAAATAATCCTTTTTTATCTCAAGCTAAATAGAGCTAACTCACTTATAATAAAAGGAATATAACTACTTTGTTCGCAAACATAGTGTTACCTTAGCAGTACGAAAAATAAAGGATAAAACATTATGAACGAACAAGTTACAAACATTCTCAACCAGAACATAACGAAGACAGCAAAGATACAGCAGCTTCTTCTTTTAGGCTATACCCGCCGCCAAGTGGCAGATTTAGTGACCAATGGCAATTACGGTTTTGTGCAGAACGTCTATAAAAAAATGCTTGAAGCCGGAAGCTTTAACCAATCGGCTACAACATATACCGAAATAGACTACACATTCAACCGCCGTTTTGGGGTGGAGATTGAAGCATATAACTGCGATAGAAACCGCCTTGCTCAAGAACTTCGTGAAGCCGGTATTGATGTGGCGATTGAAAGTTATAACCATAATACCAGCAACCACTGGAAATTGGTAACCGACGGAAGCCTTACCGGGAACAACACTTTTGAATTGGTCAGCCCTGTATTGGAAGGGGAAGCCGGGTTGCAGCAGCTTCAAAAGGTTTGCTGGGTGCTTGATTATTGCGATGTAAAAGTCAATGACAGTTGCGGGCTACACATACACATGGATGCCGCAGACTTTACAATCGAAACCTGGCGTAACCTGGCAATAACATACCGTCGCCTTGAATCAATAATTGATGCTTTCATGCCTCATTCCCGCCGCCAGAATTCTTATTGCAAATCCCTCATAAGTATCTCAGAACAGCGTATTCTGGAAGCCCAAAATGTAGAGCAGCTTCGTTCCGTTTTTAACAACGACCGGTACCGCAAATTAAACCTTGAGGCTTACGCCCGGCACCGCACAGTCGAATTCCGTCAGCATAGCGGGACAATCAATTTCACAAAGATGGAAAATTGGATTCGATTTGTGGCAAACATGATTACCTTTGCTCAACAAGGAACGGTTAATACAGGATGCCAGCTTTCGAACATTCCTTTTGCAACTGCCGCCCAAAAAATATTTTTCAAACTTAGAACTAAAAAATTAGCAAGATAATGACAACTATTTACACTTTACAGGATGGCGGTATAATTACCGCCACCTGTGCATCCGATTTTGTAACCAAACTGCGTGAATCCAGTCGTTTTGACAGTGAATGTACAGACCAAGAATACATGTATCATTTTGCAGACCGATATTATGACCAAACAGGGTACGTAGTTCGTGCTGATTCTCCAGAACACTTTGTAGAAGATTTGATAAGATACAGATTTCTAAATGTTAAATAATCAATTTAATAATATTTTTATTATTAGAATATTTGGATGCTAATAATATATTTGTTATTTTTGCATTGTCATTAAGACAAGAGATCTCAATGAGTAATGACAAAGAGCTAAAGGCTCGGATAAAAGAGAAGGAAAAAGACCTTCAATTTTATCTCCGCAAGTATTATGAGTTAGCTTCCAGAAGCCGAAACATGAAAGCGGTGATTGATGCAGAAATCAAGCAGCTTGAAGAAGAAATCAAGTTATTAAGCTCGATGCTCCATTAATCAGAAAGGAATCTGCCCTTGTAGGCCGCAAGGGCAGAATTCCTTTTTACAAAACTTAATTTTAGGCATTATGAATAAGACTGAACGTTTCTTTGAACTAAAAGAGCTTTGGAAAAACAGTGATGAAGCTCAACGGGCTGAGATTGATAAAGAGATTTCAGCTTTATTGGACTCTATGAATGATAGTGATGACCAATCTTTATTGGAAAGCGTTAAAAAGGATTTTGAACACATTCATGAAGATTTGGAAGAGGTACGTCAGGAACTGTTACGAGATAGAATGAAAGAAGTACTTCCGGCTATCTCCGTATCATATATTGCCCGTAAATACTTCGGTAAATCCGCTTCGTGGTTTTATCAACGTTTGAACGGCAATAAAGTCAATGGCAAAGAAGCGGCTTTCACTCCCAACGAACTGAGTACATTATCAGCTGCATTAAATGACATTGGTAAAAAATTAAGTGCTATGAGTACGGCATTGTATTAGTATTACCTGCTTGAAAGAAATATTATTTTATAAATTCTGTATCGAAAGTTTGAGATATAAATTTTATATTCTTTCATTATCAGTTGAGTAAATATATTTATGTTTTGTTTGTAATTTAATACTATGAATTATGGAAAAAGAAAAGCTACGCAGTTTATGTGAACCTTTAATGAAATTAGAGAAAGTTGAAGATTGTCAAGCTCTATTAGAAAAATATATTCATTTTTTGTTTACTGTTATAAAAAAACATCATTACGATGCTGTAAACACACAAGCGGAAGCTGACGCCAAAATAATATTTCAAATGTTCTTAACAAAAGCATTGAATATACAAGCAATGTTGAAAGGAATAGAGTATGATGATGGAGAGTCTAAACTGAATAATATTATTGATCCTACACTTTTATTCACTTTGGTGAGAAATGTATTTGAAACTTTATGTGCTTTTGAATTAGTTAATATCATTCCTGATACAGATAATAAAAAAACAATCATGTATCATTTGTATAAATTGTCCGGACTTAACTATAGGCAACGTTTTAATGATACTTCAGCTACACCTGAGATGCAGAAAATATATGCTAAAGAAAAGGCTGAAATCAATGAAAGTATAGCAATTATAAAGAATACAAAATTATACCAATCTTTGAATCAAAAAAATAAAGCACGTATAGACAATGCCATTAAGTGCAAAAAATATCAATTGCAAATAAACTCTGCAAATGAAGTTAAATCTTATGGGTGGGGAGACGTACCACCTTTATTTGGTGCTCAACTTTCAACTTTAAAAAATGTATATACTTTATTTTCATTAAATGCGCATCCTTCTTATGTTTCAATGTTTCAGTTTAGAGATATGTTTCCCAAAAAAGACCCAGAATATATAAATATATCACTATCATGCATGTACTATTGCTTTGTTTTCCTTAGTATCTTTCTCGCAGATTATATTAAGCTATTCCCTAAAGTAAAAACAACTTATATGGAGTTGCCTCTTGCTGACCAAATATTACTCAATTTTCATAATAGATCTGTCAGAGGAGATAATTATTCTATCTGTGATACTTGGAAACAGTTAGAATAAATAAAAAAGTAGTAGAAAGCGGAGCAAAAAACTCCGCTTTTATTTTTGCCATTCCGAAAACTTTCCCCATATTTGTAGTGCCAAACTATTACAGAATTAATCTGTACCGAACGAGCCCGGTTAGATGCTCAATACGAAATTGGGCTTTTTTTATGTCCATCGGTCTGTACGCAGATTCATATACGAAATAGTAGAAGTTTACTTACGTGAACGAATACGGCTGTCTTTCCCATACATTTATAATGCTCTTCGGGGATTATACTGTAATAGTTTGGCGACTCGGGAATAGGCAGCCGTTCTTGCATCCATACGGGTGCAAGAGAACTTGCCTTTAACAGCCAAACTATTACAGTATATGAAAACTTTAACCCAAGGTACATCCTCTGTACCTGCACTCCGTTCAACGGAAGAGTGTAACACGCTCCAAAAGCGTTATTATCGCAGTATCCAAAGCTGCGAAGTTCAAACATCAAACTCCGACAAATGGTATATTGCCACCATTGCCAGTTTCTGTGCAACATTTATTTGTCCACCTTGCATTATTGTAGTGCTTTATTGCTACTTTAAAGCACGAAAAAATAAGGAAGGAGGTATGAAATGAGCAAACGATCCTCTGTAGCCGATTGTGACATTTTCGTATCCGCAGAACGTAAGTACTCCGGCACGGATAAAAGTTCGTATTTATATAATGTTTATCATGATGGAGAATATGAAATGGAGAGCCTAACAGCTGATGAAGTACGTGAACTTATAGAGTGTTTACAGCATGCACTTGCAGAAAGTGAGAAAGGAGTAAAATATGAAAAAGAATAAAGAAACTGAAGAACAGAATATCACGGATATTAGCATTCATATAGCAGCTTTGTCTGCATCGTTTAAACCGGCAATCGATGTTCGTCATGCAACTCATTGGTTCACTACAGATGAAGTATATGATGCCATTCTACGCATTGATCCTGGAGCAAAGATAAGCAAAGCGCAAGTTCACCAGGCAATGATTGATGCCGGCTATCAATATCGGATCCGTCCAGGATCTTCCGGAATAGATTTCCGTTGGATGCTTCAATCCAAAGGCTGATTTTATATAATAAAAATGCAGCGATTCATCACGAACCGCTGCATTTTTGTATTCTCTTTGTCCTTTCTTACATATCTCAAGTAATATAAATTCGCTGGAAATTAATCCAATGAATATGATTACAGACCAACTTATTCGCAGTCGATTTATCAATGAGGTGATGTCTCAAGGCATTAACAAGATTTACGAAACGCAAGAAAAGGTTGTCCGTACCTATTTAAATACCCGTTCTGGTAATTTGGTTTCTCATCTCCAACGTCGTCCTTTTTCGGCTCAAGAAGAAGACTCCAAGCAAGTATATTATATGCGTATATTTCCGTATTTACGCTTTCTTGATATTCATTATCGACGCACTTCCAATGACCGTATATCCCGGCATATTCGTAGCAATCTTGCAATATACAATCGCGTTGTTTGGGGAGTACTGTATCATGAAACATTCCCAGAAATCAAGTATGGCTTTACTCAAGAAATCCGTACCCAAATTCGCCAAGAGTTAAAACAAGCTTTTCAAGAAGAACCTTCCTCAATTTTATAAGTTATGGCTAAAAAACATCTATCAGAAGACGAAATAAAGCTGATTATCTCCGGAGATAGCTCCAAACTGCAAGAAGAACTCCATAAGCTTACCAAAGAAACAAAAGATCTCAGGCGAGAGGAACGTGAACGCCGTAAAGCTATGGTAGAGTTAGAAGCACAAGGGAAAAAGAATAGTAAGGAGTACCAGAACCTTGCTAAAGAGTGTAAGACATACACTGATCGGATATCTAAAAACAACGAGAAGATAAATGTGCTCACACGTAACCTGAATGTCAATAACCTTTCTATGCGCCAGCTTAAGAAAGAGGCCAAGTCATTATCAGAGGTCCTTGAAGACATGACTGAGTCGGCTAACCCGGAAGAGTACGCCAAACTTAATACCCGTCTTGCAGAAGTCCGTAGGCGCATGTCTGAACTACGTAATGCCGGCAAGAACATGAATGATGAATTCGGGAATAGTGTTTCTTGGATGTCTAAATTAACGCTTGCCGTAAAAGCCTTTATTGCCGTAAAAGTGGTAGGGTGGCTCAAATCAGCACACGATCAAGCATACGAAACACGCAAAGAATTTGCGAAATACGAGGCTGTATTACGTAATACCTTCCAGTCTCAAAAGAAAGCCAATGAAGCAATGAAAATGCTTCAACAATTGGCGGCTGATACTCCTTCTTCCCTACAAGAGTGGACGGAAGCCTATATTAAACTTATTAATCGCGGTATAAAACCAACCCGTCAGGAACTTATTAATATGGGAGACCTTGCAGCATCTCAAGGTAAATCTATTGACCAACTAATAGAAGCTGTTCTTGATGCCATGACTGGTGAAAACGAACGCTTAAAGGAGTTTGGTATAAAAGCTTCAAAGAACGGAGAAATTACCAAATTTACATTTCGAGGCATAACTACCGAAGTCCGTAATACAGAAGATTCAATCAAAGATTACCTTTTATCTCTTGGTAAAATAGAAGGTATAACTGGTTCTATGGCCGTACAGATGGAAGAACTGGAAGGAATACAATCTAATTTAGGCGATTCAATGGATGCTTTCTTCAATAAGGTAGGAAAGAAGTTAGAGCCCTTTTGGAAATCAATGCTAAAGTGGGCCAATAACTTTTTTACAACCATGGGGGAACTATTTACATCTTATACGGAAACCTATGAAAACCATTTCGATAAAATGGTACAATTGGAAAGTGCCATTCCAGGATTATTATCGCGTTATGAAGAATTGACAAGTAAGTCATCACGCTCTGCAGAAGAACAACAAGAGTTAGCAAGCATTATAACTCAGATTCGTAACTTGGTTCCAGGAGCTGTTGCTGCATTTGATGAATATGGTCGTGCTATTGAGATTTCCAGTGAAAAAGTGGATGAGTTTGTACGCAAACAACGCGCATTGCTTAAATTTGAAAATGCAAAAGCTATCAAAGAAACTCAAAAACAGATTGATGAATATCGGACGACCTTGGAAAAGCTGCAAAACCAATATGAGCATGGAGTTACCCGAATGGTTACTCAAGGGATGTTTGCCTCACCAATTATAACCGTAGATGCGTCCGATGAGACCAAAAACATTCTTGAAACTGAGATTAACAAATATTCTGATTTACTTCTTGGTGCAGAGGAAAAATTAAAGCAACTCAATGGTCAAACCTTAGAGGAAACCATCCAGGCTCAACAGCAAATGGCTGAGAAGCGGAAAGAATTCAATAATATGACCAAAACACAACTTGATTCCTGGATTAAAGATGAAAAGAATGCGGCCAACCAATATTTATCAATAGCTCAAGAAATATATAACAAACGCTTCCCGGTAGAGGATCCAGAGGTTGCCAAGAAAAAAGCAGCTGCAGCTGCTAAGGCTGCAAAAGAGGCTTTGACAGCAGCAGAAAAAGAACAGAAAGCTAAAATCTCGACAGAGCAAGCAGCAGTCAAATCTCTTGAAAACCTTCGAGAAGATGATCTTCAGGCACAACAGAAATGGTATAATGATTCGCTGGCAGCCTTAAACACAGCCCAAGCAAACAAAAAAATTACCAAAGAGCAGTACGAAATGATGTTGTTGGGATTGGAAAAGCAGAATGCTGATGCCCGCCTTTTAATAGAGAAGTCTTATTATTCTGATGCAGAATCTATGGCAATCACGGATGCCCAAACCAAAGAGGATATAATAAGAAAGTCTAACCAACGTGTTATTGATGCGGAAAATACTGCAAATAAATCCCGTATAGCACAACAAGAAGCTTTGAATAATCTGGTCAAAAATTTTAAAGAACAATTCAAACTAACTACAGTTGATGAAGATTACGAAATGCAGCTTCAGGTGCTTGAGGCAAGTTATCAAGCACGCAAAGAGATGGCGGAGAAAAATAATCTTGATGCTACAGAACTCGATAAAGCTTATTTTCGGGCAAAAGAACAATTGGAGGCAGAGCACCAGCAAAAGATTTTGGCTATTCGCAATCAATACGGTCTCTCTACACAACAAGAACGGTTCAATGCGGAACTGGAACAATTACGATTAGCACGTGAACAACAGTTGTTAACCGAAGAAGAATATGAGCAATCCGTTCAGAACCTTAAAAGAGACAGTTATAAAAAGCAATTTGACTACTATTCGAACCTTTTTTCTGGTGCAGTACAAGCGCTTCAACAAGCGGAGATGGACCAAATAGATGCTAAATATGATGCAGAAATTGAAGCGGCCAAAGGAGACGCAGAGGAAGTAGAGCGTCTGGAAAATGAAAAAGCACAAAAGAAACTGGAGGTTCAAAAGAAATATGCTGATGTAAATTTTGCAATTAAAGCATCCCAGATTATTGCTGACACTGCAGTTTCTATCATGAAAGCTTATGCAGACCTTGGACCGATTGCCGGTTCTGTTGCCGCTGTCCTCATGGGAGTTACTGGCATCGCCCAGTTGGCCAGTGCCAAAGCTGAACGTGATAAAGTCAAGAATATGACTTTATCGGGAAGCAGTTCCAGTAGTGGTGGAACTGGTGCACGCGTCGCTACCGGACGTCAATCTGGTGGAAAAATAGATGTCCGTCGTGCCCAAGATGGAAAGTTGTTTCCGAACTCAGATTATGACCCGGATGCACGTGGCTTTATAGACCATCCGACCGTTATAGTAGGAGAGGGACCTGCCGGACAATCCAAAGAATGGGTAGCTTCCAATGCAGCAGTGAGTAATCCTACCGTTGCACCGATTTTGGATATCCTTGATAAATCTCAGCAAGCCGGGACAATCCGGACGCTTGATCTTAACCAAGTGATCCGTACACGTATGGCAGGGTACTCATCTGGCGGCTCCATAGGTAATCCGATACCAGTGCCTTCCATCCCTACTAATGATTCAGGTGCAATACTCTCTCCAGAACTGATGAAGCGTTTCGCAAATGCAATCGTTCGTTTAGACGAAGAAGGTCTTCCACCTGCTCCCGTTCTACTTTCAGAGATCGAAAAGAAACAGGAACTTCGAAACCGTTCACGTGCTATTGGTTCTAAAAAATAAAAAACTCTTAATATGAAAATTATTAATATTCCAAGTGGGCAGGCCTATCAACTTACGCCGGATACCCAAATAGAAATAGAGCGTCCCAACTTGTTTTTTAATGAATGGGGAGAGCAATCATTGCCAACTGATATTCCGGACACAGATTTGAATCGCAAACTTACCGGATATCCGGATTTATTGGCAAATCGTAAAAAACCGTCAGCAGATATCAACTGTGTAATACAGGATGGTGATTACTTTATGCCATGCCGCCAAGCTATTCTTGGAGCCAAACGAAAAGAAAAGATACAGACCTCTTTTTATATGAATGAGGGAAGTTTCCTTGCTCGTATCAGTAAGGTAGCCGTCCCTTCCATTTTTGGAAACGAAACTGTTCCCGGAGTAAGTTCCGTAGAAGAGGGACTGAAGTGGTGCTGGTCCCTACGGAACGGGAACAATGAGAACTATGCAATTTTTCCAATCATAGTGGATTTGGACGGAGAGAAGAGAGGAGTAAATATTGTGGCGATAATGGATGGTAGCGGGAAACCCGCTGTTCTTCGCCATGAAACAAACTCCCCCAGCTTTACTCCAGGATTTTTCCATTCTTTCTCCAGGAAGGAAACTGTAGACGGGCAGATTATAAATCTGTCTCCGGGATATTATATAACTCCGTTTATGCGTGCCAATTACTTGTTGAAAAGGTTATTTCAATATTTTGGTTACACCTTACTTGATAATTTCTTCACCGAAACAGAACCCTTTAAATCAATGGTATTTATCAATAATACAATTGACTCATTGGTAAACGGTACTATTCGGTTGGCACATTTGGTTCCAAATTGTTACTGCAGCACATTACTTGAGGTATTCCGTAAAAAATTTTGTTGTGAGTTTATTCCAGACGAGGTCGCCAGGACCGTACGTATCGAATTCTTTAAAGACATAATCAAAGAGCAAAGTGATACAGACCTTTCTTCCTATCTGGTTGGTTATCCAGAAATCGCTTATCAGACAGGCCGACAGCTAAAATTATCATCGAAAGATTCCCTAACAGAAAGTAGCAACTTTGACAGTACTACTGATATGGCCAGAAAATATCCTACAGCTTATTACGATGCTTCTACCGGTAAATATAAAAGAATCGGATATACTCACACAACTGTTGTAGAGGTTATTTCAGATGGGAACTTACCTTACTATGCAGAAGAAAAAGAGATGGATGATTACGAAATAACTGTACCCGATTGTCAGTATTGCTATTCTTCATGTGTATATTATACCAATCCGGGAAGTGGGGTCTCTGAATTAACAATGTCTGCCCCCTACATTGGCAACGGAAGTACATTGAACAGTACATTGGTAACATCGGGAGAAATAACAGACAGCAGTGAAAATTCGGATGACGAACTTCTCTCATCAAGTCATGACCAAGCTCCCATATTATCATTTGTTTCCAGTGTCAGTACTGGAAGTAATATTGAAAATGGTTATGAATATTCTCTGCTCTACAATGGACCATTCGGTATCTATGAGAAGTTCTATCGCGACTTCGATAACTTATTGCGAAATGCTCTCCATAAGGTGACAGCTTCACTGTTATTGACAGACCAAATGAAGCAATCCTTACAAGTTCATAAAAAAGTCTCTGTTAACGACAACGACTATCTCATAGATATCATGAAGTACGCTGTAGGCGGAAAAAATGCGCCGATAGAAACCACTTTGTTGACAACAAAATTATTGGAGCCTATTTCCGTTTCCATCAGCGAAAATGAAAGATTAATGCCCAATAGCTCTTATTCATGGGTACACCACATTAACAGTACTACTTTAACCGAGAAAGAATGGACTGATGCCGGCTATACCATATCGACAATAGTATCCGTTCCAGCTCTCTATCCACCATTTCCAACCCAAGAACAATATGAAAAAGGGGGGAAGTACTATCAAAGAACAGCCTATTACAGTCAAAAACATAGAGATATGGATAAATACTATTATTATAAAGCTGAACTTTATCTAACAGTGAAAGGTAGCCCTGCTGACTCAGAGAGCACAGGTGGTTCAGAAGGGGGAAGGAGAGATTAGTTGTCCTTTCATTGTGCTTTGGAACAAACTAATTTCGTACAAAAAAGAAAATCGATGAATATCATTCAACAACCGGATTCTCTTTCTTTCAGTCTGAATTTGAAAGATTTTATCATATCTTCTGACAGCCAAGTATCCTTTGTGTTACGTCAGGATGGAATAGATGTGCTCTCTCAGCTGTATGACCCATCGGCTAATGGCAATATTACAATTAATCTTAAAGATGTCATTCATGGACGACTTACTACCGTGTTTAAGGATTTGTCAGATCCTTACGAACAGACACAGCTTACAGCCGAGTTTATCGCGTTTATTGACGGTACGGAGATTAAATTTAAGGTAGTCCGCGGTGGGGTTGACCGGTTAGCGGATTCTGCTGCAAATTTTCTGACCCAGAACTTTTTAACTTGGCAACCACAGATAAAACCTGTTACATACTATTCCCCGGAGTTTTTGACTTATTATGCTACCACAGAATCTACTGTAAAGTTAAAGGCCTATTTTACTTCCGATTCCGGAGAAGTAACAAGTCAGGAAATAGATATTGTATATATACCTAAAAACAAGGTTTACACAGTTCCTATGCAATATTCTATAATTGCGGGGTTACTGAATAACCGTTTACCTTCCTACTACGATGTTTGGGTAGAAAACAGTTTCGGATATCGCCTAACCTATGTACAGCGATATTATGCCTCGGATATGGCTTCCGAACAAGAACAATGGATTCTTTTTGAGAATTCTTTGGGAGGCATTGACACTTTCCGTGCCCATGGTAATATGACTTTTACTGGTGAGCATACACATAATTTGGCAGAGATAGATGAAGTAACAAATGAATATCGCGTTGACACCGAACGGAAATTTCAAAAGAATACCGGGTTCCTCGATGACACACAACGAAAATGGTTACTTGATTTTTTCCCCTCTGGACAGAAATATATCTATATAGGAAACTACTTTAGGCAGATAGTCGTGATGGAAAGCAATGTGACGTATTCTGCAAAAGAACTTCCCAGTAGTTATACTTTCACCTATAAATATGCTGATGCCAAACCACTATTGAACCTTCCAAGAACAGATGTTCCGGCAGATGTCTTACATATCTCCGTTCCCGAAATCGGTTCTTTTACAGTGCCCCCTCGGCTTGCTGAGTTTCCTCACCTTCCACTATCCGAGGGGGCACTATTTCCTGTACAGAATCCATATTCGGAAGAATGGACAACAACTACGATAGCCGCCATAGCTACATATCTCATGTCAATCATGGTTGGCGTCGATGGCGGCATATTATCCGAAAAACAAATCCGGGAACTAATTATAGCTATTGGCAAAGAAATGTTCCTGCGAAAAGATCAGTCGGACACTACACAATTTCTTACCAGATTTATGGCCGGTATCACTGCCGGTAAATACCAAGAAGGATATTCCGGTGCGTCCATCGACAAAGAAGGTAATGCCGAACTTAATAAACTGTTCGTTCGACTGGCCGCCACTTTCAGAAACGGGTTGTCTTCTGAGGAGTTCATCTCTGGATTTCCCGGTGGAAAGGGCTGGGCTTTGTTCTGGAGAGAGGTCATAAATGCTGCTGGAGCGGTTGAAAAAAAAGCCGCAATGGAGCTGGATGACCTTACAATTCGCGGAATATTACGTGTCTACGAATTTATAATCAGCCAGATGCGTGGAGAGAATGGAACGATCCTCACTACAGATATGATGAAAGTCCATTCTGTTGATATTGAGAATAAGATTATCTACCTCGATACGGAAAACGGGATTCTTTTCAATCCATTTCGTGCAGATGATTATATTGAGGTCAAGCACTATTCTACCGATGAAAGGTATTCCAAACATTATGAGTTCCAAATCGATAAGTCACATGTCGGCAATATAAATGATGGAGAGAAACGTCTTGATTATATTACCTATAAAAACTTTATAGGCGATGAAAACCTTATCACTTCGCGCGATGTGTTAACCCGCGTCGATTCTGACGATATAGACCGGAAAGGGATACTAAAACAGACTGCTGTGGAAGAAGGCAGTCCATATCTTGATGTTCTATACGGTTTAAAAACAGATCCGGAAAATGCTGTCAAGTCTCGTCTTGGGCGGTTGGCAGGCATTATTACATATTTTTGGGGACAACTGAAAGGATACGGTTTGTTTTCTGATAATGCCTATTTGTTAGGTGATTTTCGACTTCGAACCGGTGATGATGTTCGCACTTATTTTGAAGTACTCGAAGGACTGTTCCAAAGCGCAATGCAGTGTGTTATCAACACTATGACAGAAGAGGACAATTTCCTTAAGAATGCTACCTTCCAAAACGACATGGAGAATTGGGAACGGGAAAGTGAAATTTTCTTCTATGATTTTGGTGGTTATCTGCTGGATATGGGTACGGGATTTTATGCGGAGAAGCAAATACTGGCAGATCTCGCAAGTTTCGACGGCAGATTTATGTTACGTATATATCGGAGTCATATATGGCAACTTAATGAGCACATTACCAAACCGGATCCGGAAAGCCGTATATACATGACCATTAAATATCACTGTGAAGAATCTGGAACTCTATCTATGGGCTTTACAGGTACAACTTCATATACGGAACAGGAACTTGAAGCGCAACCGGGTTTTCATACATTTGAAGTGTCCGGTACGTGGGACGGCACTGGAAATTTCGAGTTAAGATTTACCGGTGATATCTATATAGAACAACTGGCTATAACTAATCATCCTTTAGAAGATTACCAAAAAGAAGTCAGTAGTCAGTTCAAACAGCAAGCAAATGAGATTTCTGCCGTTGTTAAAGAAGTCAATAGGATTAGTGGAGAAGTGTCAGAGGGTGGTTGGATAACTCAAGAAACCGGTAACCAGTTATGGGCAAAAAAAGAGTTGGAAGACGGAAATACTCTCATTTCATACATCAATCAAGCTGCCGTTTCAACAACTATCCATTCTTCAAAAATAAATTTGGAAGGCGCAGTTACCATGACCGCACTGGATAATGAACTAAAAACAAAAGTTAACAATGCTATTGCTCGTTCCGACCTCGGCAGTTTGGCCTTTAAAGATGCTGTGGAAGCTGCACAATTAGGTAGTACGATCGTTGTAGGCGGTTACCTCAATACTGATCTTATCAAGGTACGGCGTATTGATGCTGATGCAGGATTTGTCGGTGGCTTTACCCTTGAGAATGGACGGTTAATATGGACACGTAGCGATTATTTTGGTGGAACTTCCCGTTCTTTGAAGCTGGGGTCTGGTACAGCAAAAGAAGGGGTTGTCAACATAACTTTCAACGCAGCTACTGACGGACGCTTTGGTGTTGCAGCTATGGGAGCCAATATTGGTGGCTCTGCAGCCATATATGGTTCTTCAAACATGTATTCTCCTAATTATCCTGACAACTATGTCTATGCAGGATTCTTTGATGGAAATGTACGGGTTTTGGGAGATATTTCTGCGAACGGGTTTTATGTAAAAGGGAGCGATGGGGAATATTTACCTGTCGTATCGGACTCGTGGTTCTATGGATACAAGAATGTGACTGGTAATGTCATGCGTATACACGTTGTAAAAGGGCTTATTGTATATATGGAAGGATAATAACATTTTAATTTTTTATTATTATGAAGATAGATTTTAGAAAAAACCTACTGAATTTTAGAGGTCAGCCTGTTATGAAAATAGTAAATGGGAAGGAAATATCCCAAAAGCTATCCGATATGGTTGCAGAAGCTCTGTATTCTGCCGGAATGGATCCACAAAAACCAATGGATACTTCCAAGAAATTGAAAGCCTATAATCTGTTGCAACAGATCATCCATAACAATGGTATAATTGAGGCTGAGACAGAAGACGTAGCCTTGCTAAAAGAGATATGTGCCGGCTTTTTTACTGCCGGTGCTTACGGACAAATTCACGAACTAATAGAGAAAGGAAAATAAAATGGATGTAATAGCACAAAACCAATCTGCAGTAACGAAAGTGACCGATAATATTCGAATCAAGTATAGTATGTCAACCAAGGGGAAAGAAACTCTGAAGGATATAACAGCTTCCATCCTCAATAATGATACGACAGTTGGTTATTTTAACATGTCAAGAAGCGGAATTACAGGCTTTTCATTGCACGAAGGACACGGCCTGTCTCAAGATGAAATAAAGCAAGTCTTCCAAAATGCTATTGATGATGCAACCGATGTACTCAAATAAAATATTAAACTATGGTACTAACAGAAACTCAGGTTCAAGAATTGGCTGTACGAGTAGCGGCGATCATTCGCGCTTCAATATCTAAGAGCGTGGGGCAGCTCCCTTCAGTCGACACGCTTGATGGGATCAACACTTTACCTGCCGTTCGCTTTAATGGTGGTATTCCGGAGTCTGTCACTGCACCGATTTCCTTGTTACAGAAAGTTGCTACAGACTCCATAAAGGAAACCATCAATAACGCGGAAACGGCCATAACAGACATTAGGGATCTTGAAAAAACAGTCAGTACAAATGAAGCCAATCGCAAACAAACATTTGAAGAGCTAAAGCACGAGTCGGAGAGTGCGACATCAGAAGCCAATGCTGCAGCAGAGCGTGTAGATGAATCGATTACCGACATCAATCAAGAAAAACAGGCTGCTATTGAAGCGGCCAACAAAGCAAATTCTGCAGCAGATATGGCTACCGAAGCAGCAACGGAAGCCAATGCGAAAGCAATTCTTGCCAATCTCGCAGCTGAAGCTGCAAACGCCGCCGCAGGCCTCGCCGAAGAAAAAGCTGCCCTTGCCGATGAAAAAGCGGGACTTGCCAATGAAGCGGCCACCACCATTGATGCCAAGATGAAGGAGAAACTCGATGCCCTCGTAGCTAATGCTCCGGAAGCACTCGATACACTCGTGGAACTTGCAGCAGCATTGGGTAATGACCCGAATTTTGCAACTACAGTGGCAACGGAGCTGGGGAAGAAGATTAATAAGTCCGACATTGTGAATGACTTTGTTACTGGTGGCTCCGATAAAGTGGCTGCCGCTGAAACGGTGAAAAGCCTTGATGCCAGTAAAATCGGAAGCTTGTTCTTTACAACCATATCGAAGCCAATGACAAGTAGCGAGTTCGGAGAGATTGTCACTCCCGATACTCACACACTGTACATTGTTACTTTACCTGACACTTAAAATATAATGTAGTTATGGCAATATACGCAGGAAATAGAAAAGTGGTATTGTATTGGGGAAAAGACAGGCTCTATTTATATGCAAACTTGTTATTGAGAACCTATATGGGGCGGTGGTATACCGGTTTGCATGTGCCATATCTCGGTATCGTGCGAATGGGTGGCAGAAACTTCGTATGCTTGGTAAAAGCCGGAACGGACAATCCGCCGTTATGGACTATAACCGATAAGGACGGAAGGCGTATTTTGCAAACGCAGGATGGTGGAAAGACCTATGGATATATACTAACCGGCGAACAAAATACAGCCGAATTTGATGAAGTTATTGATTGATTAATATTTACAAAAAGAGATAATAATTTAAATGTTAAATTGGGCTGATTTTCATGGTAGAAATGACGCCCCTAAAATATGCAAGGTATGGCAGAAGATATAAAAATTGATGAAGTACAACAGGTTAAGGATGCTGCATATATAACAGTAGTATTAGCAGATGGGAGCCTTGGGAAAATAGCCAAAGCAGATTTGGTGGAACTAATAAGAATAAATATGGCCACAGCTACTAATGAGTATAAAGGTCTTATGGGTATCTCTGATTTAAAAAACCTTTCTGGGCTTATATCTGACAATAATAATATAAATGCTGATAATCTGCCTAATGGCTTTTATCGTTATCATCAAGAGAATTACAACGAATATAATTATCCTGCTGCGCATGGCTGTATTCTTACAATAATCACCGATTCGGTTGGATTTCAATTGTGTGCTGAAGCATGGCCGCAAAATTTTTATATCAGACAACTTTGGGACTTTTGGAGTGACTGGAAGAAAATATAAATTACCAATTGTATTGATTGAAAAGATGTCTCACGTCTTAATCATATTCTTTGCCCCTAAAATATACAAGGCATGGCAGAGGATATAAAAATGAGTGAGTTTAATGAAGCGGAACTCGTAAAAATATTGGGATTGGATTCTTCCGGTAATTCCAAAACAGAGGAGTTGTCATCTATGATGGAAAGAGTTCTGTCACCTTATTTAATGTTGAAATACTGTGGAAACATAGAAAAGGATACAGATTTAAATGAATTGGATAGCGGAGCTTACTATTACTTTATTGAAGCTGGAGAAATTAGCAATTCACCCGGATTTGAACGTTTCATTTTATTGCAACTATCAGTTGGTGGTTTCCATGTACAGATAGCATTCGCAGTAATTTATAGCGGAGTAAAGTGGCGTACAAAACATGGTGGTGATAGCTGGCAGTCTTGGAATGCAATATCCTTTACTTAATTTTGCTACAAACATAGATAATGCTTTTTAATGTGAAATCTTCTGCCCCTAAAATATGCAAGGTATGGCAGAAGACATTAGAATTAATGAAGTACAGCAAGTTAAGGATGCTACGTATATACCAGTAGTATTGGCAGATGGAAGTCTCGGGAAAATAGCCAAGGTAGACTTGGCGGAACTAATCAAACCATTAATAGGATTTGATACGGTTCTTCAAGATAGAGGTGAAGCCAAAGATGATTTTAATACTTATAAAAATACAGGGTATTATGATATAAATAAAGAATTATATAATAATCCTAATTTTCCTCCAGGTATGAATTACGGCGGGTTGGTCGTTATATCTTGTAATAAAAACCGTTGGATTTTACAACTTGCATATAGTATCCAAGATAATAAAGTTCGAACCCGAAGTTGTAATGAAAGCGGAATTTGGATAGAGTGGAAAGAAGACTAATTTATAGTTTGCCATATTCTTTGCCCCTTAAATATGCAAAGTATGGCAGAAGATATAAGAGAAAATGAAATGAACAGCGGAGTACCGGTCAAGATGAGAGGCATAGATGCAGATGGAAACAGCATATCTCCCACATTGCAAGAAGTCGCCGATGCACTACCGGGAGAACAAAAGTACGACAGAGGAGTGTATTATTCATTGCCTAAACCTATCGTCTCTATCCATAAACCAACTGGCGGTAATGAAACCAAGACCATAACCTTGTTTAAAATAGAAGATTATAATACGTCTCATTTTAATTTCTTTGAAATATTTACTATTCCGTTTTACTCGAATAACCATTGCTTACCCGGCTGGTGCAAGGTTCACTATGCACCAGCCGGTACACTCCAAAGTGATGTCGCTCATGTCGAATATGGATGTTTTTCTAATTTGAGACAGATAAGTTATGAAGGGGACATTTATTTTGCTATTGATGTACTGGTGAATCAGTATGGTTCTGCGTATATTGCTCTGACGGGTTATCATGAAGATATATCACAAATAATGGATGTTACCGGAAACTTTACAGAACTTTAGTAATAATTACAATGGGGAGCTTTTAGTCTCCTCATTGTATTGGCATTATATGTTCGGCATCGGTAGGTATATCTGTCATGTCTGTAAGTTCAAAGTCTCTCAAATTGAAATCCGGGTAAACAATCGCTCTACCGTATCCTGTTTTGAATTCCATATAAAAATAGACAATACCTTGTAAAACAAATGACTTGATAATTGCCGTTAAAACTCCTACTTTCTTAAAGTATATCTGTCCGGCTTTATTGACACAGACAAAAAAACAATCTGCATATTCAATTTCTCCGGATGCATACAATGCACAGATTCTGAAGGTTGCATACAAATCATCCCATGTGTTTAATGTTGTTTTATATACAAATAGGTTTTTATCACTTGTTGCATATACAACTCCTTCAACCTTTCTCGCGTGAAAAGCACGCATAATTCCTTCTGAATAGGTTGTAGCCATAGGCATTGCACCCACGACTTCTTGTAGTGTGGGAGATACACTGTTTCCATCCACATCTATGCCTCTCAACCGGGCTGCTTTTCCGCTATTCATTTCATTTTCCTTAATATCTTCTGCCATACCTAATACTTTTTAGGGGCGTTTTTCCTGTTACGAATTTACGCCTAATTTAACAATCAATTAATTATCTCTATTTGTAATTTATTATTTATAATTATTTCCTCTTTTTAGTCTCCTATAATAAGGTTATTTCCCGGGTTTATGATGTACCATGTAATTCCTGACTGCGACAATCCATTCCAATGCGGAAGTGCTTTTAGCTGTACCAATCCATAATCGTTGAATGTAAAAGACTTGAAGTAAACATCCACGATATCTGCAGACATCATGTTGGCTCCGCCTGTAACTCTTACTACCGGTGATGAACCATATCTCGTCCGCAGATTTCCCCAAAAGAGAGTACATTCCGCTCCTTCATATTCTGTTGCATCAGGCAGATAAATAGTAACCTCCCCATTAGGTGTCGTTATAATCGAGCCTACATTGAAATTGAAGCCTGTTGAGAAGTCCAGATAGATGTCATAACCAGACGCTTCCAAAGTTTTCATATGCCTGACTATGGAACCATCGAAGAATGTGTTACCGTACTTGTCCCAATGGATATTTCCGCCTGCTAACCTGCCATCCCCTTCCTCGCATAGCTGTGTGGGGGCGTTCTCCGGATCATCACTTCCTACCCATACTCTCACTTTCTTTCCTTCCCGGCTGCCGCTGAGTCCCGCTGTCACTGTCCCGTCATCTTTTTTAATGCGAAGTTCGTTCCCCTGCATGAAGTCTATCATCGCATTTTTAGCAACAATAAGCGACGTGAATATGGCTGTCGTATTCAGCCCGAACTCTTCCCAATATGTACTGTTACCCGGCGCATTTCCACCGTTACTTATATGCGTCACCCGGCACTTGTAGGCCCGCCAGCCGGTCTCCGTACCGTTATCCCTGACCAGTGCCACATCGACGTACCGTGTACCGCCGGCCAGTGATTCATCGTTATGCCACTCTACGCCGGATACCCATTCGGCCTTGCGGAGTATACATCCCTGCAAACCGTTCTCCCCGTTTTCCACCACCATGTCGTACTCTTCGGAGTTATACTCGCCGGTCAGTATATAACCATAGGTTTTTCCACCGTCCTGCGTCTGAAGTATACGTCTTCCATCCTTGGTGGTAACTGTCCACATGGGCGGATTTGACGTTCCGTTTCTAACCTTGCACAAAAACATCTTTCCACCCATTTTTACCAATCCGAGATAGGGTGTCTCAAGACCGGTATGCCATTTGCCATGATTACTGACTGAAATACCATCCTGTCCCGGTGCACCGTCCACGCCATCCCTGCCCGGCGCACCATCCTGGCCGTTCTTGCCATCAGTTCCGTCCGTTCCCGGTTTCACCTGCAGCAACCAGTCCGCATTTCCTTCTTCCGGTTCAGATGTAGTGCCGCTCTCGCTTACACACAGCCAAATGCCGCCATTATGGGAAACCCGGTCATAAAAGGCATAGTTTTCACCGGACACCCACTCTCCACGGTCATTGGCCGTATATACCGGCGTACCGTCAGGTTTTAGCTGCCGTACCGTACCGGTAAAATACACGCTGTTCAGGTACATGGAGTATCCCGTCATATCCAGGCCGTGTACATTCAGGTTTGAGAGGTCGCCCGACTGCATTGCGATGTTGGCGGTCGATATTTCCCAGGTGTTCTGGTTACGGAGCATGCGGCTGTAGGTGCGTGTCTCATATACGGATGTCTGCCGGTCTGGGTTGGTGAAGTTGCCGTAACATGAGAAATGCATGTACTTCTGCGGATGCAGCGTTGTCCCCGGACGTAAGGAATAACGGAATATGCCGTTATCCTCGCCCGATACTCCGGTAATACGGAAGTATGCCGTACCGAAACCGGCAAAACTGAAATTTCCCTTACTATCGTCCGAATCCTTGGTGGCATTCATCGTCTCATCCTCAAAATGAATGATTCCCATGCTTATGTCGTCCGCCGCAACCGCTCCCATTTCCCCGGCTTCCAGCTTGAGATGCACGGTACCGGTGGAAAGCGGGTTTCCCTCACTGTCCGTATCCGCCACCACACTCTCAACAATGCCGACACCCGGCGTGCGCCATTTGATGCCGGCATACACTTCCACGCGGTTACGTCTGAGTTCCGGTACCTCAAGCCATTCCCAAAGCCGCAAGCCCCGCATTTCACCGTTGCCGTTCTCATCTATCTTGGCGCCGAATCCGGCCAATCCGGAAGCGAACCCTTCCTTACCGAATACCGCACCTGCCAGAAAGGAAACAAGAAAGGATGTCCCATCCGGACCGATCTTGCTGATGGCACGCCGGGTTATCTCCTTTATTGTGCGTAAAGCCGAAAAAACGTTGTATTCGCTGGCCTCACGGTTGTCCCATGATTTAAGCACCTCGATAACCGAGCGGTCCAGCAGTCCGCCGACAACGTACTGCAATCCGTTCAGGTTACTTTCCAGGCTGCGTTTCCAGCCCTTGCCGACACGGTTCGTGCATTCAACGGTCGCCATGGAAAGGTTTTCCAGCTTGCGTGTAACCTTTGTCATGCGTGTATCCCGGTAACCGTTGCCAGGGAAATACTCTTCGCTGAGCAGCCTTACCGACTGTCCCAGCCGCAGGGGGACGGAATGTTTCTCAATATAGGTGTAATCGGTATCGCCGCCGTACTTGGTGATATCTTCGCTGTATGACGAGAGGAAGTCATCAACGGCCGCCTTGTAATCCAGCTCGGCCTGTTTTTCGTAAGCTTCGGGCATACGGAAGTTCCAAGGGATATATTTGTCACCTGCATGCGGTATAAGGTTTCCACCGGGTAACTGCGTGTCCTCATCCGGATAGGTATTGATGATTTCCCATTCCTTGCTTTCCGAATGATAGTTTGCCTCGAAATCCCGCCCGTTCAGTTCACCGCTCTGGAAAGACAATTGTTTGACAAGTCCCGCAATCTCATAATCACATGGGTCAAACTCCATACCTTCGTCCTTGAAATAATAGACTGTAAAGGGTTTGCCGTCATTCCCGGTCTTCTCCTGTGAACGTACGGAGGATATAGTTCCCGTATAATGAGGAAAGATGCCCGAAAAGGCTTCTTCTTCCACATGTTCGTAAAGCCCGTAGTCTGTATTACGGTCCACGTACCTGGCACGGTCCGGCAGTTGCAGACGGGAGAAACCGTAGCGGCTTCGGTCTATGTTTCTGGTACTTCCCAGCGGAATAAGCCGGGTGAAGAATTTTACGTCATCGCTATTCTCCGTTGGCGTAAGCGAGGTAAGTCCCTGCATGTATCCCAGTTCCACACGTTCCCCGCGCTCGCAGCGGCACAGGTTGATATAGAAGCCGTCCGACCACCATTCGGTTGAAAAAGTCTCGGTCATGGATGCCAGCGCGTCCCAGCAGGTGGTATTGTTATACTCTATATTTCCGTTCGGTGCATCTATCACATCGCCGATACGCCAGCGCTCCTCACCGTAAATACGGTTCATGTTGTCCACCCATTTCTGCAGATGTTCCCGGGGGCTGCCGTCAAGGCTGAACTGCGGCTCATACTGGCCGTCAGTCAGGTGGAGGTATATCACTTGCTGGGCGTCATGTATGGGAGCATAGAATTTCACGGAATAGCTGTATTCCTGGCTGTTCTTTTTCTTGGGCTTGTACTCTTTCTTCACACTGAACCTCACACCCTCCAGTGTTATGTAATCATTCACCTGTAACGGCACACAGGTCGGAACCGTAAAGGAGAGCGAGAGCGCATTTTCGGTCATCAGCTCAAGGTTCCATGTGGAGGATGAAGTGACCGGGGCCGTCAGCTTCAGTCCGCCGGATTGATTATAGATTTTGAGTTCCATTTGAGCAGTCTTTAAACGTCATTTAAAAGAGAACCGGTTTCGGTTCCCTGAACTTTATTTTCCATCTGGCTACGGTACTTCCGTCAAAAGCGTCGGTCAGGATATCGGCCGATGTGGCGGATTTGTAGTAGAGTCTGTATTCCGTGGATATCCCTTTCACCTGAAGAATAACCCAGCCCTGCATGAATATCTTCATCAGAGTAAGGCGCTTTGCCTCACATTCGGGTAGTGAAGAAGCACATACGGCCAGATACAGCGTCAGGTCACGGGCCTTGCAGCACGGAAGAGGAAGCTGTTCGGGTAATTCCTCACCGTTGCGTTCCCTGAAATCCACTGCCGTGTATTCCTTCATCTCGGGCGGCTTGAGCAGTTCGGACACGTTCGTGCTGTCTTCCGGCCTGTCCTCACAGAGGAAGGCCGAATATTCCGTCCAGGCATCCTTGCCGTTAATTACCATATATCCTGTCAGGTCGTACATCATGACACTTTTATTCCATTGTTTCTAAAATATTCCATAATCTCGTTGATGCCTTCCAGATACCGGCAGTAGGCTGTATTCTCAGCAATGCTGACGAGCAGGTCGTGGTCTTCCTTCCTTGATTTGGCGAGCTCTTCCAGAAGTTTGTGCATGCCGCTGGCATGATCCTGCAAGGAAGTAAACAGCCCTTCCAGAAGTGTGCCCTGTTCCTGCGTCATGGTGGTAAAGGCCCCGCTACGCCCGGATTGTGAGCCCGCCGAATCACCCTGCCAGCCGAATATCTCTTTCATTGCGTCACGCTGGGCCAGTGCATCGCTGACTATCGAATCCCAGGCTTCTTTCAGCATGTCATGTTCCGTCTCATTCAACACACCGGCAGCCTCGGTGACAACTTTGTACCTGCTACGTCCGCGTCTGCCCTGACCGGTCCGCCATTCCGTTTTTTCCTCCATGGCTTCGGCAAACGAATCGTACCATTCCTTGATACGTTCGTTATAGCTTTCCGAGAGCATGCTGTTCAGCATGGCCTTCTGCATATATTTCTCGAAGTTGTCGGCAAAATCCGCCGTGCTGCTGTCCATATCCATGAGCATGTCCAGAAAACTGCTGCGCACATTCTCGAAAGAAATGCCCGTCATGGCTTCCTTGCGTGTTTCCTGCACTTCCTGCCAGGCTTCCTCGCTCTCGATAATCTGTTCCAGATATTTGCGTGTGTCCTCATGTAATTCACTCCAGAAGCCGGTGGCTTCATCACGCAGTTCCACCAGTTTCTCATAGCTCAGGTCAAAGAGACCGGTCATACGGCCGTCGGCCACTTTGGAAAAATCGCTTCCCAACACCCGGCGCGCCTGTTCCCATGCGGTAGAGGATATGCCCTCCCTTTGTTTCGTTCCGTGGGAAGCCTTGGAACCGATACCGAGAAACCCCTTGCTCGCCCCGGCATTCAGATATACCTTTCCCATCTCACGGGCGTATTCTTCCTGTTGCTGCAGGAGTTCTCCGGCTTTCTTGTAGGAATTATTGGCATTCGCCAGCGTATCGGTCTCCATGGATGCCACCAGTTCCTTTTGTTTGGCGATGACTTTGTCAAGCACCGCCATATAGCTTTCATAACGCTCCTTTGCCTGTTGGTAACGTCTTTCGGAACGCTGACCACCCCAATCCGTACCGAAAAGGCTACCCAATGTCTTGACAAAGCCACCGGCTGTATTCACCACTCCGCTTATCATGCCGCCGATGTCACCCGAAAGCATGGAGTTCGCAAATTGGCCGATACCTTCCGACATGGTATTGAAACCCTCTACCACCCGCTTGGCATTCTCGTCCACCGACACTCCGAACCCTTCCAGCATACTGACGACATCATCGGCAGCCTGTCCGTAGGATGACATTTCGCCCGCAACCCCCTGCAGGCTTTGTGCCATTGCCGTACGTTTCCTGCGGCGGTTCTCCTGGGCCTCAGACAGTTTCTTCTCCGCCTGCTCCTGGGTAAGCAGTTCGGTGACGAGTTTGCCCGTCTCATCCCTGTACAGACTGGTGATAACCTTTCCGCCCGCCATGACGGTGTTCAAATCTTCCTGTGCCTGCCGGGCAGTTTCCTGGGCATTGGCGTATTCATCCATAGACCGTTTCAGTTCCCGGAAGGGCTTGCGGTCGGTAAGCTTCAGGTCGATATTCGTCAGTGCGTCCTGCAGCTGCTTCAAATCCGACGGGCGTAGTTCTTTGGCCGCCCCGCTGATATATTCCTTCAGCTTGTCGCGAAGTGCGGAGAGCGCCTCCGTACTTTGAGTGTCCAGATTGCCGAACACATCAGCGAGGTTGACGGTCTTCTTGAACTCACCGAAATCCAGCTCTTTCAGTTCGTCCTCGCGCCGTCTTTTCAGCATGGCCTTTTCACCTTCGGTTTCGGCGGCGGCAATCTTCAGGGCATAATCCTGTGTGATTGCCAGCCGTTTCTCCTGGTAGCTGCCATACTCCCTGTTGTAGTCTATCCACGCCTGCCGGTCCTTTTCCCGGAACTGCTTCTCCTCTTCGTAGACTTCCTGCATATACTGCACACCGGCAATCACACGTTGTGAGGAAGCGTCCTGCCTTATCCGGCCGGCCTCCCCGGGGGCTACCGGGTTGCCGGCCTTTTTCGATTTCTCCAGCCTGGAGAGCAGCTCCCGTTCTTCCTTGTCGATGGCGGCAAGTGTCTGCTCGTATTCCTGACGGAGCAGTGCCTTGCGTTTGGCGCTGCCTTCCGCCATCAGGGCGATACGGGCATCCTCCAACTTGCGTTGTGCACGCAGGCGGGCGTCGGAAAGAGCATCTTGATAGTCGGAAGCATTCCTGCCACCGTCCTTGTTTTTCTTTCCCGTAATGTTTTCCAACTTTTTCTCCTCGGCTTCTATTACTTTCATGGCCGCCTCATAATCCTCCTTGTTTGTGAGTTTCTTCAGCGCCTTGCGTTTCTCCGCTATGCTGTTTTCCAATTCTTCCACCGAACCGGAAACCACGGTATTGATATTTGTTCCCTCCTTGATACGGGCGGCTTTATCCTGAAACTCTTCCGCACGTTTGAGGGCGTCCTCTTCCGCATCATAGATGTCCTTGAGCATTTTGTTGTAAGCCACTAAAGCAGGGTCGCTACCGAACTGGTCGGTGGAACCGCCGCCGAAGAACTTGTGGATTTTACCGCCGGCACCGAACCATGGGCGGTGGGATTCCACACCTTCCGCTTTCAGCTTGTCGGCCTTATCGCTCTCCTCTACAGCCTTGTCAAGCCATTTCCGGGCCTTCTGCTCCAATACGAGAATCTCGATATAGTCGGAACTCTTTTTCATAAGCGTATCGTACCATTCGCTCAATGTCTGGTAGTAGCCGAACGTTTCACCGTATGTACGGTTGAGTTCGGTTACCTTCTTGCGTTCCTCCTCCTTGCTTCCCTTGAACTCTCTTACGGACTTGATTACCCTGTCCATCTCAAACCGGCTTTTCACGAATGTGGCATTCGCCTCTTTTTCCACCTCATAGGTTTCCCGCATGGATTCACGCAGTTCATCCATGGCGTTTTTCCCGCCAAAGAGCCCCTTTATCCATTCTCCTATTTCTTTACCGTATACCACCGTCAGCGTAATAAGCGCCGCCAGTGCCGTTTGCGGGGAGAACAGCGAAGCTGCCACTTGTTTCCATACCGGGGTCGCCTTCTTTCCTGCAGCCGTCATGAGCTCGTATTCCTTGCGGGCATTGCTCACGGCGTCCGTAAACATCGGGATGTTGTTGGATATGGCCAGAAAGAACATCTGCGGCCCCATGGCCAGGGAGGGAAGTTCCCGGGCGATCTGTGCCATGGTCATTTTGACCTGGTTCAGTTTCGGTGCCGGGTCTTGTGCCACAAGGGGTGTCTCGTTAGCCTGTCTCTTGGCAGCCTCGTACGCCTTTATCTCATCCTTCAGACTGCCGATGACACCTTTGAGCGCCTGTATGTCGGCGAGTTCCCTGTCACCGGCAAGGCCCTGCTTCTGCAGCTGCTTGTACTGTCTTTCCAGCTGTTTGAGCTCACCCTGCAGACGTTCGACCATCTGCCTGTTGAAGCTCTCCAGAGCGGCTATGTTGCCCTCAGCCGACTTCATGCCGGCAAGTGTCTTGTCATCCAGGAATATTTCAAGCTTGATAGGTTGCACTTCTTATAGCGGTTTATGTGTGTAAACGTTTTTTTATTCTTCCCCGTCCATGCTCATGAAGAACTCCAGGGGAGACATGTTTTTCGGGGGGCTGCCGCTACGGGCAGACATCTCCCGGGAAAGCTCGGCGGGTGTCTTTCTGCGTGAAGGCACGTGCCTGGAACAGTCCTGCCACATCAGCATGAGCGACGGGTAATTTACCCCATGCAGGATATACCTCACGCTCCAGCCCGTATCGCGGGCTATCTGTCCGACCAGTCCGAACGGGCTATGGGGAGGCTCCATGTACCCCCTTAACTCCCGGTCTATCTTTTTTCGCGGCTCAGGACGGGCGACATCGGGTTGATTGTCTCCGCCAATCTGATAATATTTTCTAAAGGGACGGTATTGAACATGCGCACGATTATCACCCAGGCTTCCTCGAGGGCTACCGGGTGCATCCGGTGACGGAGCATCCATGCCACGGGACGGTTCAACAACCGGCCGAAGATACATCCCCGGACGATACCGTAAGCCACCATGCGGCTCACACTGACACCGTGACGGGTAATGAACTCCACTTTCTGCTCGAAGTCATACTCTTTCACCTCGTCATACCGGACTCCCAGTTTCAGGTACATCCTGCCGATATTCAGCAGGCTCGCGTAAGTAGGAATGCGCATCACCCAGCGGACATGCCTGCCGCCGGGAAGACGCAGCGGGAGCGAGATGCCCCCATCCTGCATAATCCTCTCCGAAAGGCTTTCTATCTCAAGGCGGTCCATACGTGTCACGCTTTAACGGCAGGCTGGCCGGTTTCGGGATCGATGCCGGGAGCGAAGATCTTCATCCGCTTGCCGTCCTCGTCTTTCATCACCTCGATGTTGAGCTGGATGGAGAGTACACCCTGGGAGTTCACCCCGCCACCGAAGTCATTGCCGGTGACTTTCGCATTGTACAGGCGGATGGTATGGCCGCTGTCACAGACAATATCCATAACGCCCGTCTTTTCCCATTTCTCGGGCGGTTCCCAGTTGCCCTGTTCATCCTTGGTTCCTCCGACGACCTTCACAAGGTTCTCGGCGGACATGTCGATCAGATTGCCGGTAAATGCCTTTTTCCCGGGATTGCTTGTAATTGTCCCGACCGGGCCGTCCTTTACCTGGGCGGCATAGATATCCACCTGGGTCGCGGCGGTACCCGCAGGGGTGACACCCTGTTCGTCGAACCAGCCGATTTCAAGACCGCAGAATTTTACCTGGGACATCCCAAAAATTAATTTATCCATGTTTATTCTAAGTTTAAGGGTTAATAAATCGCCGTCTGAGTATTCCCAGCAGAAGGGCGGCGACGGCCGTACGCCCGATCCATATCTGGAACCACTGGAAGCCGGTAGGCTCATGCACCACTTCGGGCGGAGGTTTATCTTTCTCCTTGAAGAGCTCATTACGGATGCGTATGTTCTCTTCGGTAAGGATGAGTACCTGACGGGCCAGGCTGTCACAGGTGGCGGTCACTTCAATGGAGTCTTCCGATACCCGATTTACATTGACCGTTGCCTGCCCGCTGCGCCGGCTAAAGCCTGTGCCCACCGGAATCAGGTCCAGCATATCCGTCGGAAATCTCGTTTTCGCCATGCTGGGCGGAACGGGCTGCTGCAGGAGAGCGAACCCGCTTCTGCCCGAGAGGCTGTCTTTTTGGCTGTGCTCGTTCCGCACCAATGGCTCCGGACTTCTGCAGCTCGCCACGGATAGGGCAGTCAGCATAATGCCGGCAAGTAGAAGCCCTCTGAATGGTACGGTTAAGTTCACGCACCGCCTTGTAAAGTTTGATGTTCTCATTCTGCAAGTCTATTAATGTTCCTGACAGGTTGTCGTACATTTCCTTATAGGCATCGTTCCGCTCCTTGGCGGCGAGTACCTTGTTGTTCTCCCGGTGTCTCAGCCATGCCCAAAGGGAACCGGCAATGCCGCTCGGCACAAGCCATTGGAGAATCTGCATTATCAGGTCTGAATTCATGGCTGAAAATCATTACGGGTTATTAATTGTCAGAGCAGTTCCCATCCCGCTGCCACGTCCGCCATTACTGCCGGCACTCCGTTTTCCACCTGTGAGATGGCGGCGGCAAAAGCGCACATGGTCGCTCTGTCATCCACATCGGGCACGTAAGTATTCGGTACCTGCATCTCCCGGCACACCCGGCTGATATAGCCGGAAGTGTTGTTTTCCACAGGTGGCGCCCAACGGTTGATAAAATCCGCTATCGTACGGCAGCCGTTGACGCGGCGGTAGTTCTGCAGCAGTTTAATCAGGGCACGATAGCCATAGGCCATCGTACGGAACTGGCAGAAAGACCTGTCCTGAGAGGGCCGGATTTCCCCCTGCCACAGCGTACGTGACAGGTGGATGTTACCCGGATTGTTGTTGCGTAGTCCCCGTGCAGCCATCATTCTTCGATTGTTGAGGTTCCGATACTGATGTAAGCATTTCCGTCATACATCAACGTAGTCACTTTGCTTGCCGCACAGGCAACCTTGCCGATGGTCTGGGCGTTGGCACTGGCGTTTCTGATGACGAGCAGCGAACCTGCCTGCACCCGGGTATCCAGTTCAAAAGTGGTTGCGGCGGTTTCGGCTGCAATATCCACTATTTGCGGATTGCAGTCATGTACCAGCGACTTACCTTCAGCTTTACGGGTTACAGCGACCGGAAACGGTATCTGTACGCAACGGTCCCCTTCTTCTGTATAGGGGGCGAAGAAGTCAAAACTTCTCCGCGATTTCATGTTAATATAGCTCATTGTTCTTTAATTTTTAGGGTTAGGATTTCTTGGTGGTAAACATGGCGCCCAGATACTTGCCTGTTATAGGCAATGCGATGCCGCGCATATTGAAGCCCAGGACATCACCACGGTATTCCGGATCATTCAGGCGGTAGTACATGTCCTCCATGCTCTTGGCACGACAAACTGCATCACGGTACCATACAGTAGAGGCAATGGCGTCCGTATCGCGGACAGGAGCATCCCATTCCACTTTCTTACCTGTAGTGCCGTTGTATTTGGGCACCATGGAAGTGACGTGAATTTTGAAGCCGAACATGGAACCGGTGGAGAAAAACGTCTTGAACATCTCCAGGTCCTGAAGCTGAAGGTCGGTAGCGTGATAGGGATGCAACGCCAGGATACGTCCTTCCTTGGGTACCAGCATCATGTCGAGCTGCGTGGAGAGTGCCAGGATCTTCTCGTAGGTCATGGCCACGTAGCCGGTGCCCTGCTTGCTGGCATTGCCGTCGTTGATTTTCAAGACCGGAGTAGTCTCGCTATCCTGAGTGGGTGCCCAATTGTAGATGGCAAGTTGCGAGAACTGCATCTGCAAAGACTTCTGGTGGCCTGCCGCCACGCTCCTGCGCTTCTCTGCCGACTCTTCTATTTCGATGGCGTTGATGTGTACGGTGTTCTCCGTATCGAAACGCTTCATCGGAATCTTGTAAGGCTTGTCCTCGCGTGCCACTACCGGTATGGGATATACCTCGTTGTCGATGAACACGCGCGGGTCTATACCCGCTTCCTGCAGGTTCAGGTACTCGTTATCGGTCCACATGCTGAAATCACGCGAGTCGGAAACGAACGAGGTTTCCGGATAGAACTTCTCAATGATCTCGGGAATCCAGATTTCCTTATTCAGCCCGTCTGCCAGACAGCCGGTAAGTTGCAACGGAACCAGCGAAAGCCCCATCTGGATGCCGAACATCAGGTTGTGATCGATGCCGATGCTCTGTGCAAACAGGCCTGAGGTGGCAAAATTGAACAGCAATGCTGTGAGCAGTGAAAAGATGAATTTTGTCTTCATTGTCTTTTGTTTATAAAATGATTATTCCGGGTATTTACCGTAGGCTTCATGGAACTTCTCCCGGTAGAGGTTCCTGTCCTTTTTAAGTTCCTTGAGCATATCCTTCTCCAGGATTTCCTTGAAAGTCATGTCTGCCAGCTGTACGTTTCCTCCGGCCTTTCCACCGGTCTGTACCTGGGGACTGACGGGCTGCCGTACGGAAATGGAACCCAGGCGCACTTCGGCCTTTGCAAAATCTACGGCAAAGTCTTCCAGCCAGCTGTCACGTCCTTTGGCGTCAATGCGCCCGTCTTTCACAGCCGCATCCACCAGTGCGACGGCTTTCTGCTTATTGGCTTCCTTCTCTTTCGTCTCAAAGGCCGTCACACGTTCCTGCAGTGTCCGTTTCTCAGTCTTGAGCGTAGCGTTCTCGGCCTGCAGGTTGTCACGCAGGGTAATCAGGCCTTGTACGGCTTCCTGAACGGCCTGGTCGGATGCGGAATCCGACAATTTCAACATCTGTGTCAAATAACTCATATTGTTCTCTTTTTTATGGTTAATACTGTTTTTTTTATCCATCAGCCTGACAAGCGCCTGTCCGTCAGACAAGTCTATACGTTTGTTTGTCGCGCGGTCATACATGGCAAGGGCGTTATGGTTGGAGCCTATGGGGCAGACAGACATCTCCCGCATGGTCCACTTTGTGGCTGTAGGCCCCGTCTGTCCCGGAAGTTTCAATGCGGGATCATCGCTGACCTCTTCAGGCGGCCAGGCGCCGATACTGGCCATGCGCAAGAAGCCGCGCTCCACCTTACCGGCTATCATACGGCCTTTTTCGTCTTCCTCGTCGAAAACGACATCCACCAGAATCCTGCCGCCTTCCACACGCACGTTTTCACCGCGCCCTATCGGAGCTTCCCAGTCATTATGATTATAGAGTACCACGGGATTCTTTCTGTATTCTTCCAGGTTGGCTCCCGAGGTCAGCATGCGGAAACCGTAAGTGTTTACGGATTCGTCATGTACGCAGAATGTATATGCTTTGCCCATTGCTTTGTCTCATTTTGTCTGCTGCAAAATTCAGGGATAAAAAGAAGGTGTGCAAATCGCCCTGTAACAGTTTCCTACCGGGTGGAAACAGTTTACCTGTAGACGGAAACTGTTGCAGACGGATTATTTTAATCGGTATGCGCTACCTAACTTTGTACTGTAATAATCAAGAGAATAAATATGTCCAAGACACTAACGAACCAACAGAAAAAGGACTGGGCGAAGATGCTCTACATGCAGGGAGAACTGCAAAACAGGCAGATAGCCGAAAAGGTGGGTGTCAGTCCTGTCACCATGAGCAAGTGGAGCAAGGAGGGGAACTGGGAAATGCTGCGGGCGGCCGTCACCACCACACGAGAGGAACAGATACGCAATCTCTACATGCAGATAGCGGAAATGAACAAGGCCATAGCCGAACGCGGCGACAAGTATGCCACTTCCGCCGAGGCCGACACCATCAACAAACTCTCCGCCGCCATCGCCAAAATGGAAGGGGACTACGGAATCGCCGATATCATCAGTGTGAGCAAACAGATCCTTTTCTGGCTGCGCAAGCGTGATCCGCAGAAGGCAATCGAACTGAGTTATTATTTTGACGAATTTGTAAAGGAGAAATTAAGGTAACGCCATGGCAAAAAAGAGACTGACAGGAAACAACAGGACACTCTCCGACGACTGGGAAGAAACCCTGAGGCAGATACGTACACAGACCGCCGTAGACTTCACCATGACCGGAGAAGAAAAGGCAAGGAAATTGCGCGAGCTGGAAGCTGACCCTGTAGCATGGGCGAAGTTCATGTTTTACAGATATGCCAAATACGAGTTTGCAGGATTCCAGAAGAAAGCCATCAGGCGCATCATAGGGCATTCCGACGGGAACTGGTACGAAGTGCTGAGCTGGGCGCGTGAGCTGGCAAAGTCCACCATCGTGATGTTCATCGTGCTGTACCTGGTCATCGTGAAGAAAAACAAGCGGTGCGTCATCATGACCTCGGCGACCAACGACGGCGCAAGGAAGCTGCTGAACCAGTACCGGGCACAGTTCGAGGCGAACGAGCGGCTGAAATATTTCTACGGCAACCTCATCGGTGACAAATGGACGGAGGACTATTTCACCCTCAGCACCCGCGTGTCGTTCATGGCAATGGGCTGGGGACAGTCACCGCGCGGAGTCAAGATGGACGAGGTACGCCCGGACGTATTGCTCATGGATGACTACGATACCGACGAGGAATGCCGCAATCCGGAGATAGTAAACAACAAATGGAACTGGTTCGAGCAGGCGCTGTTCTTCACCCGCTCCATCAGCGAGGCGCTGCTTACCATCTGGACGGGGAACGTCATTGCGAAGGACTGTTGTGTCTCACGTGCCGGTAATAAGGCAAGGGAACTGGCCGCAAGGGAGAAACCTATCGGAAACTGGGACATCATCAATATACGCATGGTGGATATAGGCAATCCCGATCCGCAAGCGGATTACCAGTTCGGAACGTCCGTATGGCCGGAAAAGAACACTGAGGAAACGATAGACGAGGTGCTGGCACAGGTGAGCCTCGCCAGCGGGCAGAAGGAGTGTTTCAATAATCCGGTGGTGGAGGGTTCCTACTTCAAGGAGATACGCTGGGGAGAATGCCCGCCCATAGGCAAGCTCAAATATATTGTCAGTTACGGGGACCCGGCACCGAGCAACACCACCGGCAAGAAGGCGAAGAAGAACTCCTTCAAAGCGAATTTCCTCATGGGGCTATACGAGGGAACGCTGTACATATATACGGGATATCTGCGGCATGTCACCAACGACGAGTTCGTGAACTGGTATTACTATCAACGGGACTACGTAAGGGAAAGGACGCAGCAGAGGAACTACATAGAGAATAACAAACTGCAGGATCCGTTCTACCAGCAGGTATTCGTTCCTCTTTTCCTTGCAAAAGGGAGGGAAAAAGGACATTACATCAATATCTCGCCCGACGGGCGTGACAAACCCGACAAATTCGTGCGTATAGAAGGGAACCTGGAACCGCTGAACAGGGCGGGAAGACTCGTTTTCAACATACGGGAAAAGGATAACCCGGACATGCAGCGACTGGAGGAACAGTTCAGGCTGTTCGATGACGGGCTACCGGCACCGGCAGACGGACCGGACGCTATCGAGGGGGGATATTACATGTGCCAGCAACTGAACGCCCACATGGAAGCCGGAAGCTACTGGATAGGGAGACGCCCCCATAACAAAAAAAGAATGTGACAAACCATTAAACATGAAAATATATGGCTTATTTGGAAATCGAGGAAATGACAACCCACATCTATGAGGAGGATATGGATGTCATCAGTCATGGCGATGACGCGGCTATGATGTCGGCCATAGACGCCGCCATAGAGGAGGTGCAGGGATATCTCACCAAGTACGACACGGGAAAGATATTCGCCGCCAGGGGAAAAGAACGCAATCCCATATTGTTGCTTTTTGTAAAGGACATAGCCGCCTGGCACTTCTGCAATATCTGCAACGCCGGAGTGGATATCGAAATGCGCGAAAAACGTTACGACCGTGCCATTGAATGGCTCAGGAACAATCAGAACAGGCAGAACCCGAACCTGCCGGCAGCGCCGGAGCGGCCGGGACAGCAAGAGTGCAGGCACTGCGGGGAAATAGCGTTCGGAAGCAATAGAAAACGTGACAACCATTTTTAAACGGAAACCTTATGACAAACAGGAAGAGAAAAAAACAGCAGGCAGGCGCTGTGCCCAAAAAGATTGTGACGCCGGTATATAATCAGATACTGGTGCAGCCCGTGCACAGGGGAATAAATGATATAGGCACATGGAAAAGCGCACTCAGGGCGGCTGACATGGGGCTGCGCAGCAAACTATACGACCTGTATGAGGATATCCTCATGGACGGGACTGTAACGGACGCCATCGGCAAACGCATAGAGGCGATAACCGACTGCGACATTAATTTTACGGTAAACAAGAAGGAAGTACCACGGATGACGGAACTCATAGACACTGTGGAGTTCGAGAACCAGCTGAAAGAGATCATGTGGACCCTTTTTTGGGGAATATCCGTAGACGAATATTCTTTCGTGAATGGGTTCGACTTCAACAGTATCCCGCGCAAGCACATACGTCCCAAAGAGAAGCTGATACTACGGCGCCAGTACGATACGGACGGAATCAGTTACAGCGATGACGGGATGATCATACAGTGGGGAGAGGATGATGATCTGGGACTCTTGCTGAAAGTGGCTCCCTATGTGATATACAAGCGCGGGGGATTCGGGGACTGGGCACAGTTCGTGGAACTCTTCGGAATGCCGCAGCGCATAGGAAAGTACAACAGCATGGACGAACAGAGCAGGAGGCTTCTCATACAGGCGTTCGAGGAAGCCGGTTCGGCGCCATACATTGTCATCCCGAAAGAGAGTGACGTGGAACAGACGACCCTCAGCGGAAGCAGCAACGGGGCGCTCTACAACGATTTCCGCAATGCATGCAACGAGGAGATACTCATAACCGTACTGGGACAGACCATGACCACCAAGGACGGTGCGTCGCTCTCGCAAAGCAAGGTGCATATGGAAGTGCAGGAGAAGAAGCACCGCAGTGACCGGCGTTTTGTCATACGCATGCTGAACAAATACTTTGTACCCCTGCTTGAAAGCAGAGGCTATCCGGTGCATGGTGGAAAGTTCTCATTCGTGGATAAGAAGGACGAGCTTACCGTAAGTGACCTGAAAACACTCTCTACGATGATTCCTATCCCCCGCAGTTACGGCTATGAGAAATACGGCATACCTGAGCCGAAGGACGGTGAGGAAGTGTTCATGGGTGCACCGGCCGATACGGGAAATGATGGTCGGCCGGCCAGACCGGTAAAACCACCGGTCAGAACCGGCACACCGCTGGGAGCGGTAGAGAATGCCGATGAACGTACGCTCTGGGAACGGATAAAGTCTTTTTTCGTGGCGGCCCCGCATCCGGGCGGGGCTGGCATAATCCGCATGAGTGATACGTCCCCTTTGGATGAAAGGCTCATCGCTGCCGTATGGAACGGTGAACTGGCCGGTTTCAGTCCGGAGCTTTTCCGGTTCTTTGCCGAAGACTTTTTAAAGGCTGTTCGAACGGCATTTGAAGAAGGACCGAGAAATGCCGATGTGGACGTGGGCTACAAGTTGTCGGATGACCTGTTCCGTATGGCGGCGGAGCAGAACCTGTTCCATTTCTCCGCTGCCAAGACGCTGGCGGAAATACAGGAACTGAACAGGCTATTCCGGGAAAGTGGGAGCTTTAGTGAGTTTCACCGCAGGGCAAAGGAAACCACCGAAGTGTTTAACAAAACCTGGCAGAGGACGGAATACGAAACGGCGGTGCTCACGGCTGAGGGTATGTCTACCTACCGGAAATTACGGACCAAGAAAAAGGTATATCCTTTCTGGGAGTACCTGACGGTGAATGACGGCAGGGTACGTGAGGAACACATGAAACTTCATGGGGTTATCCTGCCCGAAAATGACCCGAGATGGAACAAAATATACCCGCCGAACGGTTGGGCCTGCAGGTGTCTCGTGACCGGACGGATGAAGCACCAGGTAAAGGTCGATCTTGAAGAGATGCGCCGGCGCGTGGACGACTTCCTGAAAACTGCCGAATGGAAAAAGGGCGAGGCACAAGGCTGGGGAGTGAACCGCTGTGACTCGGCACAGATATTCACCGCCGACCAGATGTACATCCGCAAGTTCCCGCAGCAGGCTTCGTCCTATCTGAAGGACATGACAGCCGAACGCTGGAACCTGCCCGGGGTACAGGCCATGAAGAGGGACGCTTCCGGGAATATCCCTGCCAGTGAGCGGAGTGAACAGGAGGTATGGGAAACATACGCTGAAGACGGAAGAATCGTACTGACAGATTATGATGGCCGGAAGGTGGTTGTCGAGAAGAAACAGTTCGACAGCCATACTGCAGGCAAGGGACGGGATAACCGCATAAAATACTGGGATGCCATGCTGGAAACCCTTCACGCTCCGGACGAGGTGTGGCTCAACGATGAGATAAAGCATGACCTGCTTGATACCTATTGCCTGTTGAAATACTACAGGGATGAGGTACTGGCCGTAAACTACCGGATAGAGGGGGAAAAGCTGGTGCTGAAGACCTGGTATGTCATGCAGACACATACACCGGAAAACCGGAAAGTAAACCTTAAAAAGGAGATATGGGACAAACGCCGCAGGGGGTTGCTGATAAAAAAGCGTCGGAGTGCATCCTCGCGTCCGTCCGAACCGTAAAGGTGAAACGATTCCGTCGTTTCTCCGCCCGTCCGGATTGGATAGCCGGTGTCGCACTCCTTCTTGGGGCTGATCCTGCCTGGCGCTGTCGATTCTCAGACCTTGCAAATCCCCCTTGCACCCCCGGGGTGTTGGATACGTGTTGTCTCCCCGTCAGGACAGGACTTCGATGCAAATATAACCATTTTAAAGCGTAAGACAATGGATTTCAGCAAGGAATTGGAACAAAAGGTGAAAGAAGCCATAGAGGCAGTGCCTGAAGCGGTGGCTTCCACGGCAAAACGGTATTTTCTGGAACGTTTCTCGGAAAAGGCGTTTGACGGGGAACCATGGCAGACATGGAGTAAAAGATACAGACCCGGAAGGGGGACGCTACTCGTACAAAGCGGGGCATTACGCAAGAGCATCGATATTGACGAGATCAGCGCCCGCAGGGTAGTCATTACCGCCGGAGGCGACAGGGTACCTTATGCACGTGCCCATAACGAGGGATTCTCCGGCAGCGTAGTGGTAAGAAGCCATGAGCGCGTGTCCCGGAAAGGAAAGCCGTATGTGGTGAAACAGCACGCCCGGAAAATGCTGATACCTCGCCGCCGGTTCATGGGAGAAAGCCGTGAATTGGAAACGCTCATAAAAAAAGATGTGGAACAAGTGTTTAAAAATGCAATGGAACGATGAAAAAGGAAATCTTGAAAACTGTAATGGAACGTATTCGTGAAAAAGTGCCGGAACTGCGCTGGGTGGATGCCGACGAGGGGCAGCTGGATTTTCAGGACAGCCGGCCGCCTGTGGCATTCCCGTGCTGCCTGGTGGAACTCAGCTATCCGGGAGCGGAAAACATGTCGGCGGCACATCCCGGAATGCAGCGTGTACAGGTTTCCCTGGAGCTGAAAATCGGCTTTAACGACTGTGCTTCGTTCAATGTGAACAAGCCCCTGCAGGTGCAGGAGACGGCTTTCGCAAGGCTCGATATGGTAGAAGCGCTGCATAGGGCGGTACAGGGATTCAAAATGGAGAACTGCGCCAAGTCATTCAGAAGAGCGCGGTGTAGGCCACAGAAGAGACCGGACGGGCTCAAAGTCTATGAGGTTGTATATATAGCCGATTTTATAGATAATATATAGACTACCATTTCCAACTGGGAAACATACGGCGGAGCTGGCGGACAGTGGCATGGGTGCTGCAGAGCCATTCGAAGAAATCGGCGCATTCAAGCCAGGCGTTGTTGATGGTACGCTCGTCGACGAAGAACTCGTTTTCCGCGAGGATGATCATTACGTCGTCAAGACGGCGGCGCATAATCTCGCGCCAGTAGTACAAACGGGCTGTCATCACACGGTTACGCAGGCGGATACGCTCGCCGCGACTGGCAGCGCTGCGACGCAACGGAGTGCTTGAAAGCTTGCCGCACCGTTCGTTGAAACCGAGCTTGCCGCATGGAAAAAGTTCTAACTGACTGCCCATATCCTGAAAAAATGAATTGTAACCCCTGAATACTCTGAAAACCTGATACAAAGATACGTAGTATGACACATATATGCAACAAAGAGCGCCATATCAAATATTACGGCGCTTTCTAAGGCGGGAAAATAAAGCAGCCGTTACAAGAGTACTTGTAGCGGCTGCTCTTCTTTACGGGGCTTAAACGGTACTGTCTCACTCTGCCTGTTGATAATAACTGCAATACCCGTCCTCATTTACATCCAGGTCTATAAAAGGAATCAGGCGGCATTTGGATATATTGCCCCCATCCATGGAACGATAATAATATTCGCAGTTACCGCATTTCCTCGTTTCTTCACGGTATTCCATACGTTTAAGCAGCTCGGTTTGGAGCTCAGGACCTGTCAGCTTGAAATCTTTTTCTCTGTCCATAATTTTTATTTTTTTCTGTTATCTGTAGAATATAAATTTATGCTCTACGTAAATACATCTATTCTCCCTGCAGTATTTCTCGACAGCCTTACGCGTCTTGAATCTCTTCTCTTTGCCGTCCTTGCCCTTGACGGACGCCATACCAAGTTCCTCACTGATTTTCAGAGGAACGAAAAATGTTTCTGTCTTAAATCGTTTCATTGCCTTTTGTTTTTATCGTTCATCTTATTTGTAGCATAACACCCCAGAACCTTCTTATAGGATATGATACAGACAATACTGTCGCTGTCATGTTCCACAAGGATGGTCCATTGGCCGGTTCTGCCGTCACTGAACACGTTCAGCCGGACCGGACGGCTACGGGGATACTTTTCATTCATCATCATTATCCTGTGCTCAATATCGCATTTCAGTGCCAGGAGCGAACTCTCGTCCTCTATCAGGTGGCGGTCAAACTGTTCTGCATACAGTTGTAGCTCACGGCCTTTCCTGTTAACATTTGCATAAGTCTTGACATAGTCTATAAAGTAACTCATAATCGTGTTTTTATATTAATTCTTTTATTTATCACAATCGCCATTGTGTTGTCTGTTATTGTCCATATTCGTTGCCGTTTTCCATTCCGTTCACGAATTTCCGGTATTCCAGTTCCGTTTTGGCAAGGTTTATCAGCGTGTTCACACCCTGGAATACCTGCTTCGCCTGACTGACATGCTCCGGAGAGGATTGGACATTCTCAATCTGTTGGAGTACCGTATCACGGAGCTTTTGGATGATACCGGGGTTCACCGTTGATACTGCATCCAACCGTTTGTTGGCAAGCACGATGACTTGTGTCGTAACGGGTTTGAACTGTTCCAGTTTGGCCGGAAGATTGATGTAATTGAAGACAAGCGTCTTGCCGTTGTTCAGGTAGATTTCCACCTCATCGCCGTCATCACCGGTTCCATCGCAGTAGCCCAGTACGACGACCTCTTCATTTCTGTACAGGTATGGTTTGTTCACCATCCCCTGCAAACGTTCGAGTGTATTCATAATCGATTGTCGTTTATTGGTTGGTTATTGATTGTTTGATTCATTGATAGCCCTTGAAAGGCGCCCCTTCAGATATACAAGTTCCTTTACCTCTTCGGGCAGGTTGTGCAGGCTGTTACGCTGCATGAGTTCGGCATTGCTGATACATTCCAGGTTCTCAAGTGTGCAGTTCAGCGTATTGCCGTCACGGAAAACGATATTGTAGCCTTTCGGAACCGGGCCATGCGCCTGTTGCCATAACAGCACATGCTTCGGTACCCATTTCCCCAAAGAGATACGCACATAAACGTACCGGTGTCCGTTTTTGTCTTTACGGATAGTCTCGGCACCGTCATAAAGCGTATTGTCCGGCATGTGCCCTTTCTTAAACATGGTGGCCGAAACTTTGGCATATACCCCGGCGTTCATTTTCCTGCCTTTATTGGCCGGCACGTGACCCTTTGGAAAACGGTGTGCCGTTCCACTGTCGGCAAGCTGCCTTGACATCTCATTGCGCAGGACTTTCAGATACTCCGGAGACTTCTTGAGCCCCAGACGGTTGGCAATATTATAAACAGAGGTAACCGGCATTCCAAGAAACCGGGCTACCTCTTTTGTCGGGTGGTGAGGGTACAGCCGGGTAATTTCGGCTTTCTCGTCCTCTGTGTAGATATGTTTTTTCATGATTGCTATGGTTTTGAAAGTTATTTTACCGTATACAGCCTGCAGCCCGTTTTCTCCTTCGCCCTTAAAAGGAAGCTGGCGGCTTCGTCACTGTCGACCACCAGCCTGACGGCGGTAAGGCCCTCCGTCTTGGGCTTCTGCAGAAGAAGTGAGCAGGGCTGGCCGTAGTAGTTCCAGTAGAAGATGAATTCGCCCAGATGGAAGTTGTCTATCTGGACGATATAGTTTTTCGGGATGCGCGGTGTCATATTTCCTGCTTTTTACCGAAACAGGTTTTCACTTCCCCGTCCGGAACCCACTCCACTGTAACGATACCTTTTACCCGTCCGGTTCCACCGCATTTTGGGCAGGGTATCTTTACCCGTTCATGGATAATTTCAGGATTCCAGAACCAGCCGTTACCGTGACAGTAACCACAGGCATACCCCGTATAGTAGCCTATGGTTTCTTTACCGGTACCGAAGTTCGGGGAACTGAGTACCAATATGTCTTTCTTCTCACTCATGCTTCGATATAATAGGTTTGGACAATTATGTGGTTGCGGAAGATATGTATCACCGTCCTGCCTTCATCCTGCCGGAGTTCGGTTTCCACAAAGCTGCGGCGGATGTCACCTTTTTCCATTAACGAACGGATTTCAGCGTCGATGAATGATTTCAGGTTACGGAAATCCTGCTCATTTCCTTTCAGTCCGGTGGCATCCAGCTGGCTGACCGCCAGCTGAAGCTTGAGAAGCCAAAGAGGCTTGTCATTGGGAATACTTGATTTGTAAGTTATCTTGGCCATTATTTTTTCTTATTTTGTTTTTAGTTTCATAAATAGCATTATTCTGTCCCATAGTATTAGATAAGCACTCTAATAATCTTGAAAGCTAAAATAGTACCAACTCATTTGTATATACCATATAAGTAAATACACAAAAAAAAGTACAATCCAGAACGGAATAAACAACCAACGAACTATTAGTCTTATTTTATCCATGATTTTCTTGTTATACGTCAAATAAACTTGACTGGGTTAATAATTCTTTTCCTCTTGCTGTCGGATTAAAATCTTTGAACCGACAGCTTTTGAACGCCTGCTTCTGATTACACCACCATGCGAACCGGTGCTGTTCGTCCGATACCGGAGTATTCTTGTCCAAATCCCGGTAAGACATGGCAAATGGTGTACATCCCAAAGAATCGAGGAGCAAAGCCCGTCTTTCAGCATCTTCAATTTGTCCGTCCTTCACAAGCATATAGAAGAAGAGCCTGTGCGAAGAGATGCCCGCTTCTTTCAGATAGGCTATCGCAGTGATAACTTCCTCCGTTATCGACGAGCTGTCGTAAGCCATGCGCAGATGCCTTATCCATGATACACGGGCCAGCAACTTTGCTATGTTCTTATCCCTTGCGATAATCCTGCAATCAATACCCTGGTTGAAATCAACTTTTATCTTCATGGAAACAATCTTCTCTATCTGTTGCAGCCCCCAGTCTGATGCGATGACATTGTTATCCATTAGGATAGCAGACTTCCGCCCATCTAAAAACTCCGAAATATCTGCGTGTTTGCGAATGTCGCCTTCTTTCCGGGGGACAATACAAAAGGAACACTTATTGATGCAGCCGCGTGTGAGAAACCCATACGCTTCCTTGTGTGCGGGATAAAGGGAGTAATCGGGGCAGATATGTTCCACTTCATCAGGCAGCCACCGGTCGAACATCTTGTATCCGGAACCGCCTTTTCTGACTTCATCAGCTTGTATTACTCTTCCGTCGTCAGGAGAGAAGGCAAATACCTTGCTCATGTAAACGCGGTCATAGTATTCAATGCCGGAGTACCATTCCACGGTATCGCCTTGCTGTTTGTGCCAGGCGGATAACTTCATCAGCGCCAGGTTGGGGAAGTTATGTCCGTCTATGTCGATTAGTCCGATGTTCATATCTTAAATCGTTTCCAGCCATTCAACCGATAGACCTCGCGCCGGGCTTCCTCTTTCGTGAGGAACTGCCCGACTTTGCTCCCGGTGGAACCGGTGGCGTCACGCCGGATACGGTACACCACCCAGCTCCTGCCATGCGGCCGGTATTCGTAATATTCCTCAGGCAGACTGCTGCGCATCGTTCTCTTTCTTGGGTTCCACATAGAACGTCTCTTCCTGTACAACCTGTACGCCTATCTTCGGGAAGTACTCCGCCACTTCCGGGTTGTCACGGTCCGCCAGCAGCTTGTCCTTCGCAAGCTCGTCCGTTGTGCGGATATACTGCGGAAGGAGTTCCTTGCAGATGTTGGTTACGGCTGCCCATGTAAAACCTTTCAGGTTCTTCAGCTTCGGCGTGCCGGTACGGAAACCGAACACGCCATGCGCGCTCTCGATGCTTTTCCTCTTGCTAAACAGTTCTTCCTTGTTTTCAAGGGCGTAACTCTGCATGATGTCGAAATTCCTTTCCTTCACGGCGGAAAGCTCCGCCAGCTGCTCGGCATACTTTTCACGGATACGCGTCATCTCAATATCCATTTTTGAGGTAAGGTTCTGTACTTTGGCGTCGGCCGCTGCGAAGTCTGCAAACGCCTGTTCTGCCTGTTCGCGGGTGATACCGCTGACTACTGTTTTCTTTGTTCTTGCCATAATAAATATTTTTATAGGGTTAATAATGTAATTTCTTTCTTCTGTCCCGGTTCTGCTTGCGCCAGCGTTCCTTGGCGGCTGCCGTCTTGACCGGGGTGCTGTTTCCGTCCTGCTCCTGTTCCAGATGAACGAGGCGTACCTGCTCGGCCCTGTACTCGTCAAGCAGCCGGTCGAATTCGGCCACCGGAAGGGAAACGGGACTTCCAAGCAGTTTTTCTTCCAGGATATTGATGCGTCCGCGGCATTCGGAAAGCCGGCTCTCCAATTCCCGGTAACGTTCGGTGGTGTTGTAGGCGGCGGACATGGCTATAAAGTATTGCGAAGTTTTTTGATTTTCTTATCCAGCTCCCGGCGGCTGTAATAAGTGAACTTTCCTTTCTTGTAGTTGTGCACCAGTCCGCGGGAAGCATATCCCTTGATTGTATTCTTGCTGCACGAAAGGTAACGGCAGGCCTCGTTCTGTTTCATCAGGTCGTCCATATCGGCATCAGCAGGCAACGGGAGAGGCGTACAGTCACCGGGAGCTGCCTTACGGCGTAGTCCCGTCCACTGTTCCAGGCGTTCGATGCGGGCCAGTAAACGGTTGAACTCTTTACGTGAGAGCGTTATGGTGTCGCTCTCTTCGTCAACTACACCCAATGCCCCGGCTGCGGAAAAGTCCGCCGCAGTCATGCTCTGTACATCCGGTATCAGTTCTTCCAGACCGATATGCCCGGCAGAAAACCGGGCGGCATCGCGGGCGGCGAAGAACACCTCTTCGTCACGGTGTTCTTCCGTCACTTCCATGACGTATTTCTGAAATACCTGCTGTTCGGTCATGCCACCCTGCAATACCTCGGCCTGTACGAGACTGAGCCGGTCGGCTTTATGGGTCAATATCGCCACTGCCTGTTTGATTTCATTTTTCGTTCTCATATCGTTTCATTTTTTCGTTTCTTCTCCTCACGTCGCATCCATGCTTCCAGCTGCTTCTTGGTATCCTGTAACTCCCACAGTTTCATGGCGGTAACATCCTTGCGTGCCTTGCTGTATTTCCGTGCCCACATGTTGAGCTTCGCCACGTTCATACGGTATTCGTCTTCATTGTCACTGGTGAAACCCTGATTGAGCTGCGGTATCATGAAAGAAAGGCGGTAGATGTCGCGGAACACGCTTTTCGCTTCCGCCAGTTGCATCGCCCTTGTTTTTTCATCCGGCGGGTTCAGCCTTTCCAACAGCTGCCGGGCCTCGTGCATCGTCAGTTCCCGGCTGCTTGCCGTACGTCCGGAAGTGAATTCATAGATACATCCGTGTCTGGCATCGTCATCCATACCGATGCGGTGGAAGGTGGCGTGCAGGGCTTTGAGCTGCTGGACACTGACCGGTTTGTCTTTATTCGTTCTCATCATTCAAAATCGGTTTTCCTCCGAAATAAATCTCCGCTTCTTCCGGCCAGATATCATAGTATCCTTTCGGGCCTATGAAACGGCCATGGGAAAAAGCACGTTTACCCTCTACGTAAATTTTCAGTGAAGCGTTGTACAAAACCTTCTTGGCTGTACGCCCGTCCGGATTCTGACCGCTGGCATGGCTGATGAAGATTAGCAGCTTGTTTCTGTGCTGCTCTTTGAATTTAAGGAACTGGGGGAAACTCATGTACGTATATTGGAAACTGTCTATTACCACAAAGTCCGGTGATTTCTGGCGTTTCAGGCGCAGACTGAGCTCGTCCATCGATTCACAGACCAATAAAAAACGGCGGTTTGTCTCCAGCATGTTGCTACGTCGTACGGTATTCTGCATGGTCAGGCTGATACCTTCCTCCAAACTGTTGTAAACTACACGACCATATTTGCACAATTCCTTGCAAAGCTTCATTACAAAAGAGGTTTTCCCGCTGCCTGACTTTCCCCAGACTATCCATACCCCGCGGCTTTCAGGAGTACCGAAAGCGTCGTACCATTCACCTTCGAATGGGAGCGTGTCAAATTTCATGGACAGCAGTTCACGTACCCCTTTGGCATTACGGGCAAAGGTCCTGGCATCATTCACCGCCTCACTCATTGTTCCGTACCTCCTTTCATCCGTCTGGCTTCCAATATGCGTTTGCAGGCATGTACGACCCGTTTCACCCGACGGAGATCATATTCCCCCTGTTGTGCCTCACGCAGTACGCGCTTTATTTCAGCCGGTTCTGTCAGCCCGTTGGCCTGGCAGATGGCATACACATCCTGTTCCGTTGCGACGCTGACATCAAAGAACTTGCGGCCGATACGGCTGTTTATCTCCTTGTAACCTTTCTTGTTATAGCGCAGGCCATTTTCCACCCGGCGCTTGATGTAGTCGGTGGAAAGAAAGACGATCCCCGCTTTATTCTCCAGACGGTTGTATATGCTGATGAAGTAGGAAAATACACTGTCAGTCAGTTTGTCGCCTTCGTCAAAAATAATAAGCGGGTTCTGGAGAAAGGCTATCATGGAAATGGCATATTCCAGAATGTCACGCAGGTTGGTCCCGTCCACCGGAGCGCCGACCTGTTTGGCGATTTCCCGAACAAAATCGCTCTTTTTCATATCTTCAGAGCAAAGGATATAGAACACATTGCGGTGTGTGCGGCGGTACTCGATGGCGGCGGTCGTCTTGCCGCAGCCTGCATCACCCACTACCCAGGTGGTATTCTTGTAGGCCTGTGCGTCTGACATCGCGAAAGTGATCCGCTGGAAGGCATTGCTTTCAGTCAATGTCCAACGGTCCATGCTGAAACCGATCTGTGCGGCTATACGGCTGAACATGTCATCACTGATACTGGTGTACTTCTGATTGCAGATTTGTGATACGGTTGCGGCACTGACACCGTTCAGGCTTTCGCTGGCACGATTCTGGCTGGGATAGTTGCCGCAATATTCCAACAGTGCGTCACGTATGGCGTCCTTGTCTTGTTTACTGAGTTCTTTCATTTTTGAATGGTATTTAATTGATTATTGAATACTGGTTAATTATCGCTGAGGAACGACAGGTACATTTCAGCTTCAGTCATGCCGGAAACCAGCTTGGTGTATTCACCCGGGGAGGCAATGCCTGAGGAGAACTCCTCCGGTTCGGGTTCGTAGGTTCCCGGCCCCACACCTTCGGGATAGGCAACCGGAGCTTTCAGCTCCTCGTTGGCGTACAGTTTGCGTTGCCGTTCCATGTTCTTCTGTGATTCACCCACAGGGAGAGGCATCACAAGCTTGGTATAGGCTTCACCTATGCTTTCCTCAAGCAGCAGTTCCTCGCTGGCGATATAGTGCCCGGCAAGAGCACGCTTTTGGGCGCGTATCTGGGCATAGAGTCGTTCGCTCTCCTCCGTACTGCGTTCTGCGGTAGCACGATGGAAGACGACTTTCGGAGTGGCGGTAGCGGCATACTTCAGCCTGTCGCCCGCACAGACTTCCCACAGTTCTACGGAGGTCATGTCCATGGGATCGTACTTGTAGCGGAAACTGACGCCCACATTCTGCATGTGGAAGCCCATATCCACCTGTCCGGATTCGTCGTAGACCATGTAACGGTACTCCTTGTTGTTACGGCTGAATACGAATCCCTGTTTGCCGTACTTCACGCTGTCCTTGCTGAGGAGCTTGAAGAGTTCCCGCACCTCGTATTCGTCCAGCTGTTCGGCTTTCGGGCTGTTGAGGGTCGTGTACATTTCCATGCGGGTCATCCCCGTCTCACTGGTGGGATGCGGCATACTGTTCCATTCACGACGGCATTCCAGGTATTGCTCTTTCATCTCTTCCAAAGTAGGGAGCTGCGAGATGTTTTTCATTATCAGGTCGATATTGACATGACTGCTCTCTTTGGTGGCGGTCACGTTTTGGCCGGTATAGTTGTAGAGTTTGTGCATCACCTGCTGCTGGAAACGTCCGAAAGCGCTTTCGATGGTTTTACTCTGACCGTTGTGAGGCATGGTGGTTTTGTGCAGGTGGCATATCTTCTTGAAAAAGGCCTGCGCCTCTGGTTTCTTGTGCCCGCCCTGGTTATCGGTAACTATTTCATAAGGTTTAACCTTCCACGTTTCCAGCGCCATACGGTAGGCCTCATATTGTGTGAGGAAATTCTCCGCACCAAAGGAGTAGCCCAGGAACATTTCCGAACAGGCGTCCATCACCTCGTACACATCGATGGTACGTGCCACCATACGTTTGTTCTTCTTGTCGTAGTCCTTGTAATAGAGGTTCAGTTTCGTACCGTCACCGTACCATAGAGTATTGGGCATCTGCGGAAGCTTCGTATCAAACTGCGGCATGAACTCGTTTTTGAAAGCGATTTCCCCGTGCACTACGCCATACCACCACAGTTTGATGCCGGTCTTGTAAAGATAGTTGATGACCGTCTGGGGGGATTCTACCGGTTTCAGCCTGTCTTCTTCACAGGTGACACGCGCATTGCGTTCCGCCACAATCCGGTTGAACTCGTCGAATATCTGCATGTCGGTATATACCGGAAACTTGCTCCGTTTCAGCCGCAGCAGGATACGCCCCTCACGGGGGCCTATCTTGCGGGCGCTCTGATTGCCGGTAGTACCGTTTACCAACGCCACGTAACCCCGCTTCTTGTAGTCCCTGAACTTTTCCAGCAGGCGGGATTTGCTTTTCGGGAGTGTATGGTTGAAAGACTTACGGAGCTCTTCACATAAGGATATGACGGTATTGCGTACCAGGCTTTTGTGGGTATAGCCGTATTCGCTGTGCTTGTTCTGCAGTCCCGTTTCCTGTACTATCATGGCATTCATGACTTTGGCGTTGAGCACATATTCCTTCTGACGATCTATGGAAATCTTGGGAGTATAGGTCTTGTAGAATTCCACAGCCTTGTCATCACTTTTCAGACGGATATTCATAGGGTTGGTTTGTTCTTTTTTGAGTTGTTTTTTTATATCAGGCAGTTTTTTTTCTACAACAGAGCGAAGTGCATCCGAAAGGGTCTCATAAGCCACAAGCACCTTACGTCCGTTACCACCTTTCTGTAAAACCTGAAACTTGCGTTCACGGACATGTTTATCAAAATTAGATTTGCTCATAATACCACTACGAACAAGTTCATCAAACGTTATACATAATGTCTTTCCAAACATTTCCATAATCAGAAACTTTTCTCTTTTATTTGTGCAAGCCCCGGCATCGAACCGGAGCGAAAGCCACCCGTTACAGGCTCTTTTCCTCCTCTTTATTGGGGATATTCATCGAAATACCAATCACTGCAGCCAATGCTACCATGATAAAGGCACTTGTATTGTCTCTCTCTGTGGCATCCACATTGCAACCCAGCCAGAAACCGTAAATCAAACCTACGGCAATAGCGATTTTTTGGATTTTTCTTAATGTTTTCATATCGTAGAATTTTTTTTCTTTGATTTCAATTGAAAATCTATCCCTATTTATCCCGAACCGAGATAGTTTCGCTACATTTGTAGCTGTCTAACTAATACTAATTTTAAAATCAATCATTATGGGGCAAAGTCTTCTTTTATCGGATTCTTTCTGTCGTTTTGATTTATGTAGCTGAGTACAGACGTAAAGGACAGGAGCGCAAAGAAACGCTTGGATAATCCAAATAAGAATATCGCCCATATTATGAAATTACCGAATCGTCTGTTATTACTGCTTTCACATTTCCATGAGAGTCCAGTATCTTTACTGGAGAAACTGTCACATTTTCGTCACTCAATAGCCGCCCTCCAAGTTCATGTATAGCTACATGCCGCATCCGCGCTGCTTCAAGACTGTTCCGTTTGAAGCTCATGGCGAGGCTTACACTCGGTTTAGTGGTCTTGAATACTTTTACCAGATATTCATAAGCGGCAGTTTTCTTTCGGGAATCTTCCCAGTCAATCTTCTTCATATTTTTTATGCTTTAATGTTTGTCAGTTTATCTACAAGCGTCAGGCGAAGCTCTTTGTCCTCTATCCGAGCTACATCGGCAAGTATATCCACCAGGCGTTCCTTTGTCAGACGGTTATGGTTGCGTTTCACCGGTTCCGGAAAGAGGGAGAGCTGCTGTACCTGCGATTGCACCCGGTATGCTTCATCAATTTTGTTCACTACTAAGTCTTCTGCCCAGTCACGGAACATTTTCGCCCGTTCAGACTTGATGAAGAAGCCGAGACGGACAATACCGCGCTTAGTCCAAAGAATTTGCTTGTTTTGAAGATAACCGCCTGATTTACACCCTACGTTGGAAATTCCAACGCTCGTAATGAAGTGTTTTCCCTCTATTAATTCATCACGATGGTCGTGCTTCTGAGAACGTAAAGAGGAGGGGTTAATTCCAAATCCTTTTGCTGCTTCATTTGTTGTTATCAGGAATTCAAACTTGTCATCCGGAAATATCTCAACCGATAAGTTCTCCGAAACGTGTTCTAAAACCTTTTCCATACTTATTATTATTTAAAGTTTAATGATTATCTTTATCCGCTGTAAACGATTACACATGTTGCAAACCATTGATTACGCTGCAAACCATTGATTACGCTGCAAACTTACAGAATATTCTGATATGAACAAAGAAAAAGAAAATAAAAATGCAGAAATTTCTGCAAGAATAACAGAAATCCTGCAATATACGGGTGATACACGTAATGGATTCGCTGTAAAATTGGGATATGAACGTGCACAGACAGTTTATGATGTTATTAATATGAAGTCTGCACCAAGTTATGACTTCTTTCGTCGTTTTTCAATATCAGAATATTCTGATATTATTGACTTAAAATGGCTCCTCACTGGTGAAGGTGCTATGCTACGTACTAATGATGTGTCAACTCTAGAACCACTCCCCAGTATCAACCAGGAATATAAAGGTGCTCCTTATTATAATGTAGATTTCATAGGTGGTTTTGAGTTTGTTTCCAATGACCAGACGCAACTACCGGACTATTATATAAACTATCCGCCATACAACAAACCGGGAGTAATGTGGTGTAACCTTACCGGACATTCCATGGAACCAGAGATAAGCAATGGAGACGTAATAGCACTGAAAGAGGTTAAATCTCCCATAGAATACCTTCCTGCTGGCGAAATATATGGTATCATAACAGATGATTACCGTACAGTAAAACGTATTCGTCCTGGTGAACAAAAAGGTTTTGTGCGTCTCATTCCAGCAAACAAGTCCCCTGAGTTCTGCGAACAAGAAATTCCAGTCGAAATGATTCGGCGGGTATTTGCTGTTTTAGGGAGTATCCGTAAATTCTTTTAAACAATGCTCCCGGTACAATTACCGGGAGCGTTTCCATTAACAATCAATCAATTACCTTAAATCTCCGTACGTTTAATTCCCTCAGACGGAGTGCTGAATAGTGGGAACGTTCGTCTCTACCCTCAAAAACCATTGTGGTTGCGTGCTATCAATGTAAAGTAAAGAAAGAGCATTCAAACAGTAATTAACAACCATTTATAACAATAAGTTATGGAACTACAAGAATTTGTAAAAGAAACATTATTGCAAATCACTATTGGAGTAAAAGAAGCACAAGAAGCAGTAAAAGAATATGGTGCAGTTGTAAATCCCAAGCAGTATAAAAGTACGTCAGATGCAACCAATGCAAGGGTGAAAAATGAATACTATCCAGTTCAAAATATTAATTTTGAAGTTGCATTAACATCATCTACTGGAGAAGAAAATAAAAGTGGAATAGGTGTATTGCTTGGCAGTTTTAATATTGGTGCCAATAAGAATGACGAAAGCAAGTCTGTGGCAGTTACGAGCATAAAGTTCAATATCCCTTTAGTCCTTCCTGCTGAAGATGACGGAAATACACAAACAAGCCATCAACCTATTATCGCATACGGAAGAAACACCCGAAATAATAACTGGTAATCATTTAATGGGAAATCCATAATCTTCTTTTTCCACGATAAATTTACATATTCGATTAGCCAACTTTGTAGTCTCTATAATATCAGGGCAATGGTTTTGGTTAGACAACAATAATGATATAATTCTCCTCTTTAGACGATACCGGAATCTATTTTTTAGAAATCTAATCATAATCGAAACTTTTAAATGCTCCCGGCACAATTACCGGGAGCGTTTCCAACAACAATCAATCAATTACCTTAAAATCTCCGTACGTTTAATTCCCTCAGACGGAGCACTGAATAGCGGGAACGTTCGTCTCTACCTTCAAAAACCATTGTGGCAGCAACAAGACTCGAACTTGTGACAAAAGAGCTGCGCACATGTATTATCACGTATGCATATCTGTGCTCTACCAACTGAGCTATACTGCCAATTATTTGTGACGCGCACGCGTTTATGACGCTAAAATAGCATTTATTTTATAAATATCTATTATAAATCAAGCACTTATAAAAGAGGCACAACCGTATCACTTACCAAAAGAACTATACTATCCCCCTATAAATGTCTATTTAAACGCCTAAAAACATAACTTAAAAGGAAACATCATATAAAAAACATACCTCAAAAACATAGTAAAAAGTATGCCCAACTTTTTCACAGGTAAATAATTTACACATAAAAGTATGTCCAACTTAGTATGCCCAACAGTATGCCCAACTCACTATTTAACATTTCGACACTCTATTATTTCCTCTTATTATTATTACTGCTTACCTTAATTTTATTGAATAGATACTCGCTTTTTCTAAACACTTTAAACAGTATATTTTTCTACTAAAATAGTTCTATATAATAATTATTTAGAATATATTTGTATAAAGAAACATCTAAATAATGAATTTATGACTAAGGTAATTCACGTACATCTCATTTTCGAGAAGAAGGACTACTATTTCGGCAGTATCAGCGCCATCTACACCGTTCTAAATGACGCTCAAATAGGTATCAAAAAGAACTCTTTACTTCATGCTGGTCTCACTGATGGTGGCGTTAAAATAACCCGTAGAGCCATTATCAAGCAGTCTCACCTTATTCGTAGTACCCAAGAGTAACCTCACACCAAACCGCACAGAAAAGGGCTGAATTGTGCCTCAAAAAGCATCAATTCAACCCTTCGTGTTACTCTAATATCATTTTTGCTGTTTAGAACTTCATAGAAACTCTATTAAATTAGCCCATAATATAAGCAAATATAACGGAACGTTTTGAGTATATAAAATCTGTATTTTTGCGTCAATTCCTTTATTTATAGGCATTTCAACAACATTCAGCCTATCTCCATTTACGCACAAAGTGATTTATCCCCCGTACAAGGGGATTTTATTCGGCATTGGCAACCTGTTTTGCCCAATCTCCGGCCTGCTTTGCGCTTCCATTACACAGCCGGCCTGCCTGCCATTCGATTTTAGGATATAGCTTCCTGAGTTGCTTTACGCTGCCTGTAATAGAACTGCCGCCGGAAGTGGCAAACGGAATGATTGTCTTACCGGAGAAATCATATTTCTCAAGAAATGTATTGACCGGACGCGGACACAAGTCCCACCATATCGGATAGCCGAGGAATACCACATCGTAATCTTGCAGATTGAGCGTTTCTCCGCCCAACGCGGGGCGTGAGGTTTCATCCGCCATTTCCACAGAACTGCGGCTTGCCTTATTATTCCAATTAAGGTCTGCCGAGGTGTAGGCCGCAGCCGGAGTAATCCGGTACAGCTTACCGCTAACAGCTTGGGCAATGGCATCGGCGACTCTCTCCGTAGTTCCGGTACAGGAGAAATAGGCCACGAGGATTTTCTTATCGGATTGCGTATCGGCATCCGTTGTCTGTTTTTGCGCTTTCGATGAGCAGTTGAAAGTTAGTAAACTCATAATTATCAATATAATTTGTTTCATTTTATTCTGATTTTGAATGTTTCCGATTACTTGCCATGATGGACAGCCTAAGCATCTTATTATACCCATCATACATTATTTAATATATGTTCGCCGGAAAGCCCGGCCGATATTATCGCTTATCCGATTCAAGCTTGTCATACTCTTCGTCCGTCACCGGTTCGAGCCATTCATTGGAAGTATTTTCACCGGGAACCTCGAAAGCCAAATGAGCGAACCAACCGTCGGCAGCAGCTCCATGCCAATGTTTGACGTTTGCCGGGATATGAATAACCGTACCCGGCAGAATTTCCACAGCAGGCTTACCCTCTTCCTGATACCAGCCGCGTCCGGCTACACCGATCAACATTTGTCCGCCACCACTTGTTGCACGGTGGATATGCCAGTTGTTACGGCAGCGAGGCTC